>WNFK01061514.1_pt1 | contig 14742 bp, 12 predicted proteins | sample 5400281 | NCBI WGS metagenome assembly WNFK01 (sample SAMN13153350, study PRJNA577476) | soil metagenome | isolation source: 20 cm soil on Douglas fir-dominated hillslope | place: USA:California | collected 2013-09-17 | reverse complement strand
ACCGGGTAGGCGATGCCGTCGCCGGAACGACCGGACACCCGGTTTCCGGTTACGAGGCAAAGATCGTCGACGATGCCATGAACGAATTGCCGCCGGGCAGCGTCGGCAAGCTTGCGGTTCGCGGTCCGACCGGATGCCGCTATCTCGCGGATTCGCGGCAGTCGAACTATGTGCGCGATGGCTGGAATCTGACTGGCGATACGTTCATCCGCGACGAGAACGGCCGCTTGTCCTTCGTGGCCCGATCGGACGATATGATTATCTCCGCCGGGTACAACATCGCGGGCCCCGAGATCGAGGCCGCGTTGCTGACGCACCCGGCCGTGGCCGAATGCGGCGTCGTCGGCGCACCCGACGAGGCGCGCGGCATGATCGTCAAGGCCTATGTGGTTCTCGCTTCCGGCGTTACAGCCGATTCCGCGCTGGCGACCGATTTGCAGGACCACGTCAAGCGCGAGATCGCGCCCTACAAATATCCGCGTGCGATCGAATTCGTCGCGCAACTGCCCAAGACGGAAACCGGCAAGCTGAAGCGATTTGCCCTGCGGCAGATGGCTCAGGCCGGCACCACGTCGGCGGGCATGGCCGCTGAATAAATAAATGTGAGGGAGGAGTGTCAGTGAGCACGTCAAAAGGGCCCACGCTTGCCGTGCTGCCGATGACGAAGGAGGAGCCTTCGGCTGCGGGTCCGCAAGTATTGCAGCCGAGCGGTTGGCCGACGCCGAAGGGATACGCCAACGGCATGGCGGCTGACGGCCGGCTGGTGGTGACCGGCGGTGTGATCGGCTGGGACAATCAGGGTGATTTACCGGCTGATTTCGTGGCGCAGGTCCGTCAAACCCTGAGCAACATTTCAGAGATTCTTGCCGCGGGCGGCGCGCGGCCCGACCATCTCGTTCGTCTCACCTGGTATGTCGTCGATATGGAAGAATATCTGGCGAACCTGAAGACGCTCGGACAAGTCTATCGCGACATCTTCGGCGCGCATTATCCCGCCATGGCGCTGGTCCAGGTCGTGCGCCTGGTTGAAAAGGCCGCACGGGTCGAGATCGAAGCGACCGCAGTGGTGCCGCGCTGAAGCATTGACTGGGATTGCGTGGAGCTTGATAGGTCGCAATGATATTTGGCTGAGCTTTGAGTTGCCGGAAAATGCTCTGGATGCGCGATCAAAAGCCGCGCATCCTTTTTAGTATGCTGGACCGGTTAGGCCGCAACAGCAGCGTCCGTGCTTTCCGCGGAGTGCCGCGAAGGAAGGTGAAGCTTCCACCGAATCATGTCGCCAATGATCGGATAGATATCGTTGTGCTTAGAGCCAAATCGCATATATCCGCCCTGAAAACTTCCGATATCCCGATTTCCAGTGCCCTCTGGCGGCAAATACGTGGCTAAGCCACCCATGCCATGGGCCTGCCGGTCAACTGGGGAGTATTCATAGTAACGCCACATCGGATTTTCGTGACTGAAGTCAATATCGTCGTCAGCTACCGGGCTCCGATCGGCCCCAGCCCCAGCCGATCAGCTCGCCTTTGCCAGATCGTCGTCTTCCGGAGAGTTCAGGTACATCCCGGACATGGTGTCGACCCAGCACAGATGGTCGTGAACTTTCTTCACCCCGGCAACGTTCTCGGCACCGACGATGGCGGCTTGCCGTGAACGCTCTTCGGTGATGACGCCGTTGAGGTGGACGATGCCGTCGCGCACGACGACGCTGAGGCCGAACGGACACCAGTCGTTTTTCGCCAGCGTATCGATGACGCGGTTGCGAATGTGATCATCGTCGGCGGTCGGGTCGGGGACTTGGCGGGCAAGGCTCGCTACCGCCTGCAACAGGTTGGCGCGCGACACGATCCCGACGATCTGCTCGCCCCGCGTCACCGGCAGACGCTTGACGTTGTTCTTCTCCATCAGCTGCACGATCTGCTCGAGCGTCGTATCTTCGGTGACGGTGAGCGGCTCCTTCGTCATGACCTCGGCGACCTTGCAGCCGTGCTCATGAACGAAATCGGTTGCCGCTTTGCCCGGGCCGAGAATGAATTTCAGCCATCGGCCGCGCTGGCGCTGCGTGCCGATCTCGCTGCGGCGGATGAAATCCCCCTCCGAGACGATGCCGACCAGCTTGCCGGCGGCGTCGGTTACCGGAAGGCCGCTGACGTGCCGCTGCAGCATGATGTTTGCGGCTTCGACGATCGTGGTCTCAGGCGTAACGGTGACGACGGGCCGCGTCATGATCTGGTGGGCGCGCATTGGAGGCCTCCGCGGGTTCGATATTAAAGCCAGTATCAACAGAGTATTAGAACCGGCGCGCCGGGCTTTGACTCAGGTCAAAAGGGGGGCGGGGTCCGTCGGCTTGATGCAGCTCAATGTGAGCCCCGGGAGAAGTTCGTATCGTTCCTGAGGGACGCCAAATCGGAGGTCATCATGACAGAGCTTTCCGAACGGAGTGCCGCGCTTGTTGAGCAATCGGTAGCTGATACCGCGACGCGATTGACCAAGGCGAACAAGAACGCCCTGGAGTTCCTGATGGGCGCGCAAAAGGTCATGCTCGAGGAGATTGTGTTCGCTGGCAATGAAATGCTCGAGCGGACGCGGACCGAAACGCACCTGTTGTCCGAATTCGTCTCGAAAATGGCCGGATCGCACTCGGTCAGGGACCTGAAGACGATGTACGAGGAATGCGGACGGCATCAGATCGACTTTATCCGCCGCGACAGCGATCGGTTGTTCAGGCATAGCGAACGGATGATCGAAACCACCACGAAGCTGTTCAGCAAATCGCCGTAGAACTGATCCATGTTAGCTTGGCCAGCTTCCGATAGGCCGCGGCTGCCCTCCGTAGCAGCCGCTTTTCACGTTTCGGACCGAGAAATCGCAAGGGCGCCTCGACGCCTTCCCGTTGCAGAGCTGCCGCCAGAGATCGGCTGTTGGCGTCATCGTTCAACTGCCCAAGAGATTTTTGCGCTTGACGCAGATATTTCAGCGCAGCCTGTTGCTTTGAAAATCTCTTGTCGGAAAACAAGTCTTCGAAGAATTCGATCGAATAGGTTAGCTTCTTGTTCAGGAGACGCAGCCGATGCCGTTTCTTGGTGTCCAGTTTCAGAAGCTTTCGGCTCTTCTTGAGAAGTTTCTGCTGCCACCGCGCCAGTTTGTCCGCGCTGTAGGAAGCGATCGAGCAAGCGCGTTCCTTCGACGCTTCTTTCCCCTTCCTGATGGACCAGGGTCCATTCTCGATCCAATTGGATGTGATCTTGGTCAGGCGCCGGTACCGGGCTGACTGAAGCGTCCGCGCCAGGCTCCTGTGACTGTCGGCGCGCCTCATAACCCATGACTGATAGTCGGGTATTGCCGGCGGCCGCGGTTTGTCGGTGGCTTCCAGCCGCTCGATCGCGACGTCCAGATCCCGCACGACGCCGAGATTGGTGTTCAGCCACTTCAGTTCGCCCTTTACCTGCGGCTGTTGAGAATCGACAATCATCGGGGAGAAAAACAATACGGCCGTGCGCAAGCGAGTGAGCACAACGCGCATTTGATGCAAGGCTTCGGGGTCGCCCTTGCATGTCGCCTCATGGTTTGCAGTCAAATCCCCGAGATAGCGGAGCGCCAGGATCCGAAACGCTGTGTCGCATGCCGTCATTGAATTGAGTTTCGAGATCGGGCGACGGCCTTGCCGCAGCCTCGATTTAACGCGGGCTGCGGCCTGAAGTCGTGATTTCGGGGATGGCGGCATTGCTGTTTCGCGCTATCGGTCCTTAAGCTGGATCATTGGGAGCGATCCGGGTTTGGCATTGTTTCAGGGTTTGCGCTGGAGTTCCAGATGCATCGATCACGGCCCAGTCAACCGCGCCGATATCATATTTCTCCTGAATTTCGGCGATTTCCGGCGTCGCGTCGGAAGCGTCACGTTCACGGCGGCCGACGCGGCTCAGTCTGATCGCAAGGTCGGTGACGAGAAACAGCCCCACAAACCGGATATTCAGCTTGCGCGCCGCGTCGCAGATCGCGGCTCGTTCCGTTTCAAGCGCGAACACCGCGTCGACCACGACGGAATGACCTTGGACAAGAATGCGGGCCGCACGTTGCACCAGGACTTCGTAGATCCGTGCGGTAATCTGCGGCTGGTATGCACTCGCCGGCAGCCGGTCCGTTTCATTGAGCTGAAATTGCTGCTTTCGCAGGACGTCCGAGTGTAACACGACAGCTCCCGGCGACGGCGTGACACCGGGCGCAAGCGCGCGCGCCAAAACGGATTTTCCGGTTCCGGACAGCCCGCCGACGGCCACAAGCTTCGGCGCCGGAGGACGGATCGTCAGCCGCGCCAGCTCGAAATAGGCCCGGGCCGACTGCATGACATCAGCCTTGTCGTCACCAGCCCGGTCGAGACGGGCAAGCAGTACATTGGCCCGGATAGCTGCGCGCAGCGACATGAACAGCGGAAGCGCTGCGAGCGCATCGAGATTCTCAACCGGTGTCATCGCAAGATATCTGTTGAGGAGGGCGTTCGCGGCCGCTTGCCGATCATAGCGAATGAAATCCATGATCGGAAACGCAAGATCGTAGAGTACATCGACCGACGCGATGATTGGATCGAACTCGATCGCATCGAACAAGACGGGTTTGCACTCGATCAGTACAATGTTCTCCAGATGCAGGTCGCCATGGCATCGCCGCACATATCCGTCCCTGCCACGCTGCCGCAGCAGTTCGCGAATCCGCCGAAACGCTGACTGAGACGCCGCGCTGAGATCGTCGATCGCTTCGGCTGGAAAACATCCCGCGGTTCGGAACGCCGCGGTGTTGCGCTCGATGAATGCGGGAATCGAGTCGATCCAGGGCTCGGCCGCCGCGCGCGGCGCGACGGCGTGGGAGGCCGCGATCGCGTCGGCGATGGCGTTGACCAGATCGGAATCCGGCTCGCCGGCCTTTGCCAGACGATCGATGGTCTGGCGCTCGTCGAAGCGGGCCATTTCAATCGCATATTCGACCGGCCTACCGTCTCCGTCGATATCCAGCGATCCATCGTTGCCTTGGGTGATCGGGATGACGCGACGATAGATTTGCGGCGCGAATGGGCGATTGATTTTGATCTCTTCATCGCAGGCGGCTTTCCGCTTCTCAAGCGTTGAATAGTCCAGGAAGGGAAAACGGACAGCGCGCTTGATCTTCAGTGCGCGGTCGCCTTCGAGAAAGACCGACGCCGCATGGGTATCGATCCGATGGACAAGCGGGTGCGTTGCGGGGTCCGTCAGAAATGCGAAGACGCGCTCCTGCATGGGGGAGTAGGGGGCGGTCGAAGTTGTCATGGCCGGTGGGCCTAGGGTTTGAGGACCGCGGCGCCGAGGATTTGTCCCGTCCGCAGTTTCGTAAGGACTTCGTTGGCTCCAACAAGCGGAAATGCCGTCGTTTGGGTCCGGACTCCGGCCCGAGGGGCAATTTTGAGGAAATCCAGCCCGTCCTGGCGGGTGAGATTGGCAACCGACACCAGCTGTCTTTCCTCCCAAAGAAGATTGTAGGGAAAGCTCGGAATCTCGCTCATGTGGATGCCTGCACATACCACCTTGCCGCCCTTGCGTACCGCGCGCAGCGCCGCCGGCACCAGTTCCCCGGCGGGAGCAAAGATGATGGCCGCATCGAGCGGGCTTTTGGGCTTTTGGTCCGATGCCCCGGCCCACACCGCGCCGAGCCGGCGGGCAAAATCCTGCGCCGCCGTGTCATCGGTTCGCGTGAAGGCATAGACAGATCGGCCCTGCCAGCGCGCAATCTGGGCGACGATGTGTCCGGCTGCACCGAAGCCATAGATGCCGAGCCGGTCCGCATTGCCCGCCATCACCAGCGACCGCCAGCCGATCAGGCCGGCGCACAACAGCGGCGCGATCGAAACATCGTCGCCGTCCTCGCCGAGCGGGAAAGCGTAGCGTGCATCGGCAATGGTGTGGGTGGCGAAGCCGCCGTCCCGCGTATAGCCGGTGAAAAGCGGGCGGTCACAGAGATTTTCCATGCCCTCCTTGCAGAACCGGCAGGCGCCGCAAGTATATCCCAGCCAGGGGATTCCGACCCGGTCACCGATCCGGTGTGTCGTGACATTGCTGCCGACGAGATCGACGCGGCCGACGATTTCATGCCCCGGAACAACAGGATATTTGATGCCGGGAAGCTCCGCATCGACCACATGAAGGTCGGTCCGGCAAACCCCACACGCGCTTACCTTGACGCGAATTTCTCCGTCGCCGGGGCTGGGGTCCGGGCGTTCTTGCATCTGGAGAGGCGCCCCCGGCGCCGGCAACACCATCGCATGCATCTGTTTCTCCGCGAGCAACCGATACGGTGGTCAGGATAACGCATACCGCCGGGGCCCTGCGAGCCCTTGACCTCAATCAAATCCATTTTGCGGGAATACCCTATGAATTGTCAAAAGCGGGCTTGTCGTCTTGACGAAGATCAACACGGCTTGCGTGCGAGTACCTATCGCTCATCAAAGGAGAGCGCACATGGCGATCAAGGATATTCTGTTGCCGCTGGTCGGCGAGCCGAGTGCGGCCGCGATTGCTGCGATCGACAAATGCATGGCGGTGGCTGGTGATATGGGGGCCCGGGTTACCGCGATGGCGGTTGAAGAGGATATTCTGGTCAGACCGAAGGTAACGATCTCGGACGATCTGGATAATACGGCGGCGGCCGAGGCGGTGCGGAGCGTGTCGAACGCGCATGGCTTGTTGAAAGCATCCGACGCGGCGGCGACGCGCTTTGGCGTGCGCAACGAGCAAAGGCTTAGCCGATTTGCCGCGGCAGATATTGCCATGAATATTGCGGTATGGGCGCGGCTCAAGGATATGTCGATCATGCCGGTCAAGCCACATGATGACCAATCGGAAAAGATTGTCGAGCGGTTGATATTCGAATCGGGCAGGCCGATTCTGATGTGCCCGGAGGAATCCGCCAGCGAATTGGCGGTGGCATTCGATCAAGTCGTGATCGCGTGGGATCATACCGCGCCGGCCGCAAGGGCTGTTGCCGACGCATTGCCAATGCTGCAGGCGGCGGCGAGCGTGCGCATCATCACCGCAACCGACAACAATACCCCGGCAGAGCTGGAATCCGGGGCAGCACTCGTCAGCCATCTCGCGGAGCACGGAATCAAGGCCACTTTTGAAACGGTGAAAATCGACGGCAGCGCGGTGGGAAAGGTGTTCGAGGCATATGTGAAGGCTAACGCAATCGACCTTCTGATCATGGGCGCCTACCGTCACTCCCGGCTGAACGAACTGGTGTGGGGTGGTGCGACCAAAACCGTCATCGGTCGGCCACCGTGCTGGGTTATCATGTCGCATTAGCGTCCCGAAGTTCGCTTACACACTGGGCGACGGTCCGGGGGCAATTGAGCTGATGTCGACCTATCGTTTGAAAAATCTGCTTTCGCCGCGTTCACTCGCGCTGATCGGGGCTAGCCCGCGGCGAGGCTCCGTCGGGCGGGCCATTCTTCACAATATTCACAAGGCGGGATTCAAGGGCGAGTTTGGACTCGTCAATACGCATTATGCCGACATTGATGGCATCGCCGCAGTCGCCAGCCTTGATAGCTTGCCATTCGTACCCGAACTTGTGGTGATTACTGCACCGGCCGCTGCCGTCGCGGGCATCATCGATGAGGCAGGAAAGCTGGGCACGGCGGGCGCTCTGATCATCCCCGCCGGGCTTGGCCATGGCGAGGGGTCGCTGGCGGACGCTGCCGAACGCGCCGCGCAAAAATATGGCATGAGGCTGATCGGGCCCAATTGTCTCGGCATCATGATGCCGGCGGCAAACCTCAATGCGAGTTTCTCTGCGCACATGCCCGTTGCGGGAAATCTGGCGCTGATCTCTCAGTCGGGCGCCATTGCCGCGGGCATGGTGGATTGGGCGGCGCAGCGCGGGGTAGGTTTTTCCGGAATTGTTTCGATTGGCGACCAGCTCGATGTCGATATCGCCGATCTGCTTGATTACTACGCGATGGACGGCAAGACCCGGGCGATCCTGCTCTATGTCGAATCTGTCAAGGATGCCCGTAAATTCATGTCCGCGGCACGCGCCGCCGCGCGTATCAAGCCCGTCGTCGTCGTCAAATCCGGCCGCATGGCGCAAGGCGCGAAGGCTGCCGCGACCCATACCGGCGCGCTGGCCGGTTCGGACGCGGTCTACGACGCCGCGTTCCGTCGCGCAGGCATATTGCGGGTGTCTGATCTCCGCGAGTTGTTCGATTGCGCCGAGACGCTGGGGCGTGTCGAATCGCCTCCGGGAAAGCGGCTGGCGATCCTCACCAATGGCGGCGGCATAGGTGTCCTCGCGGTCGATCGGCTGGTTGAACTGGGGGGAATCCCCGCTGCAATCACGCCGGTTATGCGAGAGAAGCTCGACGGGGTTCTGCCGCCAACGTGGTCGGGATCCAATCCGGTCGACATCGTTGGCGACGCCGACCCTGCGCGTTATGCGGCGGCGCTTGAAGTGTTGCTGGCCGACGCCAGCAACGATGCCATCCTGGTGATGAACGTTCAGACCGCGATCGCTTCGGCCGACGACATCGCCGCGACCGTGACCGATGTGGTCGGCAAGTACCGCCAGCGGCATCGCGGCTTCGCCAAGCCGGTGCTCGCGGTTTGGGTCGGCGCGGACCAGAAGATCGGCGATTTGCTCAGCGGCGCCGGGATTCCCAACTACCCCACTGAAGACGATGCCGTGCGCGGCTTCATGCATCTGGTGCAGCACCGCGAGGTGGTCGCCACGCTGGCGCAGGTGCCGCCTGCCATGCCCAGCGTGTTTATACCCGACATCGATGCCGCCAGGCAGATCGTTAGCGCAGCACTTGCCGACGGCCGGCAGTGGCTCGACCCGGTCGAGATCAAGCGGCTGCTTGAGGCCTATGAGATCGCGATGGTGGAGACGTTTGCGGCCGCCGACGCCGAACAGGCCGTGGTTCACGCCTCGGCGATATTCGCGCAAGGTGCGACCGTAGTGCTCAAGATCATGTCGCGAGACATTGTTCACAAGTCCGACGTCGGGGGCGTCGTTCTCAATCTCACCACCCCCGACGCCGTGCGTTCAGCGACAACCGACATCCTCGCGCGGGCGAAGGCGCTTCGCCCGGAGGCGCGGATAGCCGGCGTCATCGTGCAGGCGATGATGGTGCGGCCGAAGGCGCGCGAACTGATTCTAGGCCTCGCCGACGATCCGACCTTTGGCACCGTCGTTGTGTTCGGCTGCGGCGGCACGGCGGTCGAGATCATCAACGACAAGGCGCTGGCGCTTCCGCCGCTCGATCTGCAATTGGCCCGTGACCTGATCGAGCGCACCCGCGTCTCGCGGCTGCTGCGCGCCTACCGGGACGTGCCGGCGGTCAAGCCGGATGCCGTCGCGTTGGTTCTGGTCAAGCTGGCGCAGTTGGCCGCGGATATCCCTGAGATCCGCGAGCTGGACATCAATCCGTTGCTGGCGGATGAAGCCGGAGTGTTGGCAGTCGATGCGCGCGTTGCGGTCGGATCGGTGGACCGAAAGTTCAGGGGCTCGGGCCCTGCCAATTTTGCGGTGCGGCCATATCCGTCGCAATGGCAGCGGCATCTCGAGGTCAAGGACGGTTGGCGCGTTTTGGCACGCCCGATTCGCCCCGAGGACGAACCGGTGATCCATGAATTTTTGCGGCACGTCACCAGCCACGATCTGCGCTTACGGTTCTTCGCACCGATGAAGGAATTCACCCACGAGTTCATCGCCCGGCTGACCCAGCTCGACTATGCCCGCGCGATGGCCTTTGTCGCGTTCGACGAAGCCACCAACGAGATGGTGGGCGTGGTTCGGATTCACTCCGATTCGATCTACGAGACCGGCGAATACGCGATCCTGCTCAGATCCGATCTCAAGGGAAAGGGGCTGGGCTGGGCATTGATGCAGCTGATCATCGAATACGCGAAATCCGAAGGCCTCAAAACGATCTCGGGGGACGTTCTGAAGGAAAACACGGTCATGCTGGAAATGTGCCGGCACCTCGGTTTCGAAGTGAAGGCCGATCCCGTCGAGCACAACATCTGCGATGTGAAGCTTGTGCTCTAGCCCGATCATGAGACCGGCGCGGTCTCAACGCGCGCTGGAGTACGTGGAATGACGATCACGTTTTCGCGGCGGTATCCAGACTGATCCGGCGGAGCTTCAGTTGCAGACGGAATGTATCCCTGCGCCCATCTTAACTCTCCACGGCGCGCTGGCCGCCACCGCGGCGGATAGTCAGTGCGAGAACAGGATCGGGAGCGGCGGTTTGGACAACAGGCTCTTGGTTGCGCCCCCCAAAATGAACTCACGCCATTTCGCGTGCCCATAAGCCCCCATCACGAGGACGTCGACTTGATGTGAAACGGTATAGGTTTCGAGAACCTCGCCGATCGGCCTGCCGTTTGCGTCGACCTTGTCGAGCATGACGTCGATGCCGTGACGCGCCAGGTTCTTGGCCAGTTCCTCGGCGGAGTGTTTGGTATCGAGGCTCTTTTCGTTGGTGACCGTAACGACGCGCACCTTTCTGGCCCGTTCGAGCAGGGGGAGTGCATCGGAAACCGCCCGGGCCGCGGCCCGGCTGAAATCCCAGGCGACGGCCACGGTTTCCAGTTCGAACGGACGCGAGCGAGGGGTTTCCGGCAAGACAAGGGTCGGCCGGCCAGATCCGAAGATCACCGTCTCGGCGTACCATTGGTCATAGGATTCCGGCACGGGTACGAGCGTCAGATCGCGAAGCCGGGCATAATCGACCAGCAGGTCCGGAACTTCGAAGGTCGGGCATTTTTCCACGAAGGTCTCGTGCAGTACCCCCGCCTTTGCCGCGGCTGCGTCGAATGCGGCGAGCATGTCCCTCGCGCTCTTCCGGCTCCTTTCGGCTTCGCCCGCGATGATGCCGGGAATGTTGGCAATCGAACCGGCAAGGAAGTGTCCGGGCACTTGTACATGCACCTCGCAGGAAACCGCGGCAAGGTGGGCGCCGAAAGTGGCGGCGATTGAAACCGCATGATCGAGCACAGACACCGGGGTTGGCTCGGGATAACTCGTCAGTGTCAGCAGAATATCCTTGAACGCCATGCGCCTCTCCTTTTCGAGACGGCAATCTATCGTTCCGAAAAGCATCCGCGTTTGATCCATCGCAATGGACCGAACCTGGGCTGACGGTCGAATTTGCCGGACTAGAACGGGATGGCTTTTCTTCGAATCGTCATCCCGCTCTATCTTTTTGTTTGAGCATATCTTTTTGTTTGAGCATGATCTCCGCGCAAACGCTTCGCGTTTGTCGCGAGGGAAAACCGGTACCCACTTTTCCGGATCATGCTCTAGGACTGCAGCCGCGGACGCAGCACCGGCTTCAGCATTTCAAGTGCAACCAGCACGATGATCCCTGCGCCAAGCGTAAGAGCGAGATCATCAGCATGCAGGGGGCCAAAGGCGAAAAGCTTGCTTGCGAACGGCCAGAGCAGGGTGAGGGCCAGGACCGCGGCAACGGTTGCGAGCACCGCCGCCAAGGTCCGGTTCGGCCGTCGCAGCGCCGTGAGCAGCGAGGCGCTGAACGAGCGATTGACGAGGATGAGGCTGACAATCGCCACGACCAGCGAGAAGAAGGCTAGCGCGCGCACTTCCTGTTCGGGCATGCCTGACCTGAGCCCAGACGATCAGCGCGCCGGAAAACAGTGGTTCGTCGGGAGAACGCGGGGGCCGGCGCATGACGTCATCCTCCTCAGTCTCTGCCTCGAACACGAGGGAGCAGACGGGGTCGATGACCATTTCGAGAAACGCGATATGGATGGGCCCGAAAAGGATCGGCAAGCCGAACAGCAGCGGCAGCAACGCCAGGCCCGCAATCGGCACGTGAACGGCAAAGATGAAACTCATGGCCTTGCGCAAATTATCGTAGATACGCCGGCCCAGCCTGATGGCCTTGACGATCGAGCCAAAGTCGTCGTCGAGCAGCACGATCGCGGACGCTTCCCGCGCCACGTCCGTCCCGCGGCCACCCATGGCAATGCCGATATGGGCCGCCTTGAGCGACGGCGCATCGTTGACGCCATCGCCGGTCATCGCCACGATCTCGCCATTGCCCTTATGCGCGTTGACGATCCGCAGCTTCTGTTCCGGCATGATCCGCGCGAAAACGGTGGTCGTTTTTACGCGTCGGGCCATTTCCGCGTCATCAAGCTTCGCAAGTTCTTCGCCGCTGACGAGCTCGCCATGCTCGAAGCCAGCTTGACCGGCGATCGCCTTGGCCGTCGCCGGATAATCGCCGGTGATCATCACCGCCCTGATACCGGCCGAGCGGCATTCGCGCACGGCCTCGATGACGCTTGACCGCAGCGGATCGGCAAGGCCGACAAGTCCCAGGAACTCGAATGCAAATTCGCGCGGTGAGGCCGGCCATGCCTGACCCGCATATCTGGTGCGTGCGACGCCCAATACGCGCAGGCCGGCGGAAGCCATCGCGTCGATCGATTGCGTGAGCGAGGCGCGGTCGGCGGCGCCGAGATGACAAAGGCCTGCGATCGCCTCGGGAGCCCCCTTGGCGGCGACGATGAATTCCTGCCGGGTGCTATCCGGCTGCCAGACGTGGGTCACGGCGAGCAGATCAGGCCGAAGACCGTAAGCATGGACCAGCGTCCAATGGGGATGCGAATGCCCGGCGTCAGGCAACTGCTCGCGGCCCAGGGCATGGAATGCCCGCTCCATCGGATCGAACGGCTCGGGCGCGCTGGCGAGCAGGCCGAATTCGCTCAGGGCATGGAATTGTTCCGGCATTTTCGTGCCATCGTGCGGGCGATGGACTTCTCCACTGCATGGGCGCAGTTCGACAATCGTCATCCGGTTCTCGGTCAGGGTACCGGTCTTGTCGGTGCACAGCACCGTCGCCGAGCCGAGGGTCTCGATCGCCGCGGCGCGCCGCGTCAGCACCCGGGCCAGCGAGATCCGCCACGCCCCCATGGCCATGAAGACGGTCAGTACGACCGGAAGCTCTTCGGGTAACAGTGACATGCCCAACGCAATTCCTGCCAGCACGGCATCCAGCCATCCCCCACGCATGATTCCGTAGAGCAAGACTGCCAGCACGCTGATCGCGCCGCCGACAACGGCAAACAGCCGCACGAGGTGGCGGGTTTGCGCCTGCAAGCGCGGTGGCTCCGTTTCGAGTGCGGCGAGTGATTGGCCTATCTTGCCGATCTCGCTCCGCGCACCGATGGCGGTGACTTCCGCTAGTCCCGCGCCTCGCACAATCAGCGAGCCCGAAAATACCTCGGGCAAGTCATCGCCTCCCGGCCGGCGCACTTCGGAGCCAGCGTGATCATTTCGCGCGATTTTGCGCACGGGTACGGATTCGCCCGTCAGCGTGGACTCATCGGCCTGCAGATCCTGAGATTGCAGCAGGACGGCGTCGGCAGGTACCCGGTCTCCTTCGGAAACAACGATGAGGTCGCCACGCACGACGTCCCGGCCGGCGATTCGCTTGCGCTCGCCGTCGCGTATGACGAGGGCGCGGGGGCTGGTGAGGTCGCGCAGCGCATCCAGAACCCGCTCAGTGCGCGTCTCCTGCACCACGGTGATCACGATCGACATGGTGGCGAAGGCGACCAGGATGATCGCTTCTTTCAAGTCACCAAGCGCCAGATAGACGACGCCCCCGACGAGAAGAAGTAACAGCATCGGTTCGCGCAACACCTCGATCGCAATTCGAAATGGCGTACGCCGATCGGGCTGGGGAAGTTCGTTGCGTCCCTCAGCTTTCAACCGTGCTTGAGCTTCCGCTTCGCTAAGGCCAGGAGTCAGAGGCATTTGCGCTAAAGGTGCGACATCGATGTCACGCGATAGGTGTGCATCTTGCCACGCTCGTTGATCGAGACATATTCGCCAACGACGAAACGCTCGTCCGCGAAATGATAACCGGCTTCGTCGGGTAGATCGGCTTCACCGTCATAGTGGAATCCCCAGGCGCCGCCCGGGAGGTGCACGAGATGACCATGCTCGTCTTGCTGGTTTGGACGCTGCCGCGCGACGCGGCAGGCTTCGCGATGCGCCCGCCATAGTTTCGGATCGATGCGACCCTCGGCATCGACTGGCGCAACGAAGATATACGCTACGTCGTCGTCGCCTTCGGGATGTCCGGGCTCGCGGGCCAACGCGATGCGGATTTGCCGAAACTGCGCCGGCAGAGAGGTATTCAGGATCGGCTTTAGCTGGGGCTTGGACATGTCGGTAATGCTCCGTGGATTGCTGGTGCGAGGCCGGTGCCTTCGTTGTGATCAGGTTTGCTCAGGCTGAACTGCTGCTGCGGGGGCGTCGGTGGTCCTGGATTTTTTCAGGCTCTTGATGATGATCGTGATCAGCGGCACGATCAGCAGAGGCAGAACGCCGTTGAGCGGGTGGTGGATCGCTCCGGATACCTGTGACTGCAGCGCGCGCGCCTCAAGCTGCAGCGCGTCGACCGAGGAACCGTGGATTTCGTTTGCGAGTTCGAGTTCACGGCCCGATGGCGGCCTTGCCGCGACCACGAAAAGGATTGCGGCAATGGCGAAGTTGACGGCGCCAAGAATCGCCGCGGCTGAAATAGCGCTCCAGACCTGGACCAGCGCGAAATAGACTGATAATTCCAGCATCAGCAGGCCGAAAGCTGCGATCAGCGCCGCGAACGCCCGCAAGCCCAGGCCAACAAGCATATGCCGCATCCTGATATCGGCGATAATCCTGTCGGTGCGCCAAAGCACGCGC
>WNFK01194284.1_pt1 | contig 14750 bp, 24 predicted proteins | sample 5400281 | NCBI WGS metagenome assembly WNFK01 (sample SAMN13153350, study PRJNA577476) | soil metagenome | isolation source: 20 cm soil on Douglas fir-dominated hillslope | place: USA:California | collected 2013-09-17 | reverse complement strand
GTCAGGCCGCGACCGGCGACCACCTCGGTGCCGGACGAGTCGCGCTCGGCCTCATCGGAGTAGACGCGCGCCCCGTAGGCGGAGAACTCCTGCTCCAGCCGGGTGATCGCCTCGCCCTTCGCGAGATCCCGCACCAGCGAGGGGACGTCCCACTTCGTGACGGTCGCGCCGTTGCTGTGGGAGGCTGCTGTGGTGCCCTGGGCGCCCCTCTCGACGGTCAGCGTCCGGAAGGCGAAGAGGGTTGCCCCGATGTTGTGGGCGGCCAGCACAGAGCCGTCGTAGGCCCTTATGACGGTGAGGTTCGTCCCGTTGTTGTCGACGATCCGCATCCGCTCCGAATCGATCAGCAGGATCTCGCCCACCGAGTAGCCGACGGAGATACCGGCGATCGTCGTGTTGTTCTTCTGGGCGGTCAGCGCGGTCCCCAGGTTCACCCCGGTTGTCAGCGGGGAACGCCCCGTGACGTTCATCTGCTCGCTGTCCACAGTCAGAACAGACCCGACCCCCACCAGGGAGGCGTCGGAGACGTTCAGGGACGTTACAGCGCTGTTCACGGCCCCGTTGAGGGTACCGGCAGCCTTCTGGTCGTTGTTGATGCCCCAGACACCGGCTACGGCGATCGCGCGCTGCCAGGTGTTGTTGTTGCCGAATCCGGCCGTCGTCGAGAGGTTGACCTCGATGTACGTGTAAGGCGGACCGCTGTTGACCGGCTCCAGGAAGTACTGCGAAGGCGTCAGCAGCACCGAACCGGCGGTCAGGGAGGTCACGGAGACGATTTCGTTCTCGTCCAGCCACAGGCGCCAGGCCTGGCTGTAACCCCGGTCGGGGAAGTCGAAGTAGCGGGTCGCGATGCGCGGCACCAGGCCGTGCTTGTGGCGGTTGAGCCAGCCGTCGATGTCGTCGGACGCTGACCCGATGGCGGAATCGATCTGCGCGGAGCGGTACGCCGCCTCCCTCGTATCGAAGGCGTCCATCACCTCTTCACGCGTCACATAAAAGACGCGACCCATCTACCTTGTCCTTGCTTTCGGGGAACGAGAGGGGATCTAACCCTCGGGTTGTGGGGAGATATTAAGTTGTTGACCTTCATAGTAGCCGGTCAGTAGCTTCCGGGGAACTCGCCCCACGCGGAGGCGTCGTCCGGCCAGAGCAGACCGTCCCACGGACAGATCATCTTGCCCTGCGGGGCGCCGGTCAGCGGGGTGTAGCACTGGGGGCACGACGTGGGCGGGTTGTCCCTGTCCTGGTCGTCGATGTCCTGCGCTTCCTGGATCATGCTGACCAGGTTCCACCAGGATCCTGCCATGTCATCCTCCTTTGGTCGCGGTCCACGCCGAGGCGGCCATGGCGACCAGCGCCGTGATCGCGGTGGCGGGGAGGCCGTACTTCCACCGTTCGAGCGAACGGAGCCGGTTCTCGTGATCCGGCATGCTGCTTACCTGCTCCTGGAGTCTCGCAAGCGCGACCAGCGTGATGCCGTTCTGGGCTTCAATCCGGTCGAGCTTGTCCAGGATGCGGTTCTCGTCCATCAGTCCGCCTCCATGAACGTGGCAGACACCGATCCGCCACCTCTGATTGAGTCCAGAATAGTCGCTCGCCAGTACCTATAAGCTCCGCGTGAGGAGTCAAAACTGCGGGTCCGGGTAGTGTCGATGGCGTATGCAGCGATCGCCACCCAGTTGAGGTTGTCCTGCGAGGCCTCGACCTGCACAACCCCGCCGGAGACCAGCCCGGTCGTGAAGATCACCGCCGAAACACTTTTCTTCGCAGTCGCAAAATCCACACTCAAGCCGGTCCCCGATGCCTTCGTGTCGAGACTCGGCTGCGCCGTCGTCGAAGCCATCAGCCCTTCAGCTCCCGCCACACGATCGAGATGTTCCAGTAGTGGCCCGGCGCCCCAATATCCTGCCGCATGACGACACCCTCGCCTGGGCGGACCAGGAACGGGTTGAAGCCCGGAGGGGCGTCGACCTGCTGGATCTCGCCGATCGTGTCCTTCACCGTCCCCGGCGGGCTGTTGAAGATGGCACCGTCCACGCCGGACACCGTCGGGTTGTTGTAGCGGATCTCGGCCGCCGGGGAGAAGACCTTGTTGTCGAACGCGCAGATCTCCGACGTCGCCGCCAGGGTTCCGCCCGTCGGCTGCACGGTGATCCGGTAGCCGCGCATCGGGTACGCCGGAGAGGCGACCGTCGCCATGAACGAGATGAAGAAGGAGCCCAGCGACATCACCTTGCCGGACCCGACCGGATTCCACAGGGTGACGAAGTTCTTCAGCGTGACCAGCGAGTCCTCCCGCTGCCGGGAGAAGACGTACAGCGCGGTTGTGTGCGTCGTAGGCATCAGATGATCCCGTCCGCCATGTAGATCTTCACGACGCCGGAGTTCGTGTCCCCGGCGTTGGCCACGGTGAGCTGGAGCGGACCGCCACGGTGCCAGCGCCGGTAGATCGTCACACCGGTCAGACCCACCATGGGGACGGCGTGCGAGGCGACGGTGTTCGACAGGTTCGCCCCGATGGTCGCCCCCGCCCCGTTGTCGAACACCGAGATCCCGTCCGCGTCCAGGCAGTCGCAGTCGTACAGGTCGTCCGGCTGGGTGATGCTGATACCGGGGATGAACTCGACCGCGACGATCGTCCCCATCTTGGTTGTGAAAGTACTCCCGGAGACCGTACCGGCGGCGTCGGAAACCCACGTGACCTGGTACAACGTGATCAGCGACTTCATTTTGATCGGCGAGGTCACTATGACGCCAGCCATGACTTCCTCCTTACGAGGGCTCGACCAGGAGCCACACGATGGTCGAAGTGTCCGCGACGCTGGTCGAGGTGATCGCGAAGGACGTGCCGTTAATGATCGTGTACGACAGGTCGCCCGTCGTGCCGCCAATCAGCGAACGCGACAGCATGATCCGGGTGATGGTCGTCACCGAGGTGTTCGCGACGATGACCGTACCGGCGACGAGAACCGCAGTCCCCAGGCGCCCGTTCGTGCCCTCCTTGACGCGCAGCCCGCCGCCGACCGTGGACATGACGACGTTGCCGCCCGAAGTCAGATCGCCCGACGTGGCGCCCGCAGGATTGAAGAGAGGCATGTCACCACTCCGTCAGGCGCGCATTACCGTTCGCTGCCGCCCAGATGCCATCCACCCGGCCGCCGAAGATGAGCTGCGGAAACTCGTAATACCCGTTCGAGGCGAGCTGAACGGTATAGCTGGACGTCGAAGCCGTGGCGCCGAACTTGACGTACAGCACCGCCGTCGAGTCGTTGAAGATGGCACGCCCACGAGCTGACCCGTTCGCGGCGAAGAGCGTCACGCTGGACGCACTCGAAGCGACGTTGGTCAGCGTGGCCGTCTGCTTGTTGATGAATGACATGGCCAGCCCTCCTTGGTGCCGGACACGAAAAGGGGCCGCCGCCCACTGACGACGGCCCCAATTCAGTTGGATCAGGCTGCGGTGACCGAAGCCCCGTTATCGAGCACGACGTACGTAAGGGTCCACGTGACGGCGCCGGTGTTCGTCGCCGCCGTGTTGAGGCCGATGGCCCCAGGAGTCACGACGATCGGGTTGCGGAGGCCGGAGACGCCGCCACCCGTCGACTTCACGAGAGCGTCGCCAGCCAGGCCGGTGGGGGACAGGAGTCCACCGAGGGCCAGGCCGTTGATGTCCACCGTGGTGGAAAGGTCGTTGACCGCACCGTTGCCGGAGGGGGTGGCGACCAGCTTGACGGCGTTGGCCTGGGCCTGCACCGCCGTGGTCACGACGCCGGTGATCGAGGTGACGAGCACCCGACCGCCGATGACGTTGAAAATCGAACCGGTCGCGGTGGCCGGAAGGGTCTTTGCTCCACCGGTGACCTTGGTACCGGCGAGGAGCGCGCGGAGCTGGTCTGCCTGGACGATGATCGACATGATTCAGCCCCCTCAGGCCACGATGTTGGACTTGAGGTTGGACGGCTTCCGCTGGACCAGGAGGTCGTGGATGATCGCGACGCAGGTACCGGTGGCGGCGGTGCAGACCACGGAGTCGTAACCGTCAGCAAGCTGCTCGGCGCGGACCGTGATCGCCACGACGTCGTTGGTGGCGTCGGCGTGGGTGTAGACCGCAGCCGCCGTCGGGGCCTTCAGGGTCCAGGTGCCGCCCTGATTCGGACCAGCGTAGATCTTGGACTGGGTGCCGTTCGAGGGAGCGGTACCGCCGAAGGTGAAGAGGGTGAGGGACTGCGAGGAGGCGCCACCGATCGTCTGAGTGAACGTGAGCGCCTGGGTGCCCGCGTCCAGGAAGGAGAGGAAGGTGATGGCGGTACCGGCGGTCAGCGGGACGCTGACACCGGAAGCGGTGTAGACCGTGTTGAGAACGCGGCCGAGTCCATCCTGAGACATGTTTCCTGCTTTCTGTGGCGGGTTTCAATGCGCCACGAGGTTGGCCTGGGGGAGGGGGTTGGATGCCTCCCCCAGGGTCAAGATTACGGGCGCGTCGCCAGCTTGACGAACGGGCTGAGCGTCGGACCCGAGTTACGCGGGGTGATCGCCGACTGCAGCCACGGGCGGCCGTCGACGCGGGTGACGAACTTGTAGGACGTCTCACCGTTCTGGAAGCGGAAGTGCGGGCTGGACTCGACCGTCATGGCCTGACGGTCACCGATCAGGTAGTAGCTGAAGTCGACGAAGTTGATGTCGCCCGTAGTACCGAGAGCGGACACCTTCTCCGAGATGACGACCGGACGGCCCAGGATCGTGGCCGCAGGGCCCTCGACGCCGTTGTTCAGCCACACCGGGGCGCCGCCCGTACCGACCGAGAGGGCCATGGTGGCCAGCTCGGGGAAGGTGTCGGGAGAGACGACCCAGACGGCCGAAGACAGGCTCTGGGGAAGCATGCGGGCGTACATCTTCACGATGTTCTCCCACACGATCGTGGCGGTCGCCTGACCGGCCTCAGCAGTCACGGTGACAGCCGCTTCGGCGTTCAGGAAGCCCTTCGGCATACCGGCACCGTTGCCACGGATGAACGCGTCATCCTCGAACCAGGCCAGCGCCTCGGGGAAGGTCGAGCGGATGAACGCCTCGAACGAGACCGCAGAGTCCGTGATGAGCTCGTTGGGGACGTTCGCGAACGCCGTCAGCTTCCAGGCCTCCAGCGCGATCCGCCCGAAGGTGGCCGCGACGTCGGTCATGGTGCCCGACTCCGGGGTCCAGAACGCCTGGACGCCGCCATAGACGTTTGTGGCGTGCGAGGTGTCGTCGACCGTCGGGTACAGGACCCGGGAGGTCTCCATCGGCACGACGCGGGCGCGGGGCCGGACGACTCCACGCTCCAGCGACAGCTTCAGGAGCTCGGCGCGGAATGCTTCGGGGACGAGGAAACCGCCGCCGGAGGGCTCACCGCTGGAAGCGGCGGCGTTGCGGAGCTCGGTGCGCTTGGCGTTGAGCGCCTCGGTGCGGTCGGTGTTGTGCCAGATGTCCTGGAGGAACCCGGACAGACCGTCGTGGTCGGTGGCCTTGAGCTTCGCGCCCTGGGCCTTCGGGTTGTACAGGCTACGGTCGGAGCCGTTCTTGACGACAGCCTCGACGCCGCCCTTCTTGAGCAGGGCCAGACCCTCGTGGTTCTCGTTCTCGCGCAGGTACTCGGCGAGGACCCGCTGGGTCTCTTCCTTGACCTGACGGCCGACCTCGGCATCGTTCTTGGCGATGTGTCCGGCGTAAGCCTTGACGACGTCAGAGAACTGACCCTCGGCCATGAGGCTCTGGACCTTGGCCCGGTCTCCGAGCAGCTCTTCGAGCTCGGCCTGGGCGGTGGGGATTTCGATCTTTGCCATTACTTAAGTCCCTCCTTCAGGGAGCTCTTGAAGGCTGCGAAGTCCCAGGTGAACTCGGGCTCGTCGTCCTTCTTGTTCTCGACCACCGGCGTCTCGGCCGGGGCGTCTATGGTGACCGGCGCGGGAGCGTTGCCCCGACCGGCGTGGTTGTACATCGACAGGTCGAAAGCGTCGGCCTTCTTGGCCTTGCCTTCCACCTCGTCGACCAGACCGGCGTCCAGCGCCTCGTCGGCGGAGTACCAGGTCTCTTCGCGCATCCGGTTCCGCCAGAACTCGGTGGTGTTACCGGCCTTGTCGGCGTAGACGGAAGCGATGTTGTCGGAGGTGCGGTCGAGGAGGTCGGCCAGCTTCCGCATGTCTGCGGCGTCACCGGCTGCCATCGTGAAACCCTCGTGGATCATGAGCTGGGCCTTCGGGGCCATGACGACCCGGTCGGCACCCATAGCGATCACCGAGGCGATGGAAGCGGCCAGGCCGTCGACGTGGACCGTGGTCTCACCGGCGCGGTTCTTCAGGGCCTGGTAGATCGCCAGACCGTCGAAGACGTCCCCGCCGGGAGAGTTCAGGTGGACCGACACGTCGCCGTCGAGGGCGCGCAGCTCGTTAAGGAACGACCCGGAGGTCATTCCGTAGCCGCCGATCTCGTCGTAGATGTACACCTCGTTGGCGCCAGCCTTGTTCTCGATGCGGTACCAGTCGACCTTTGTGAGGTTCTTGGGCCGCTTCGGCGTCCAGTTGCTGGTACCGGACTTCCAGTCGTCGGGAAGGGCGTCGGTGGCGCCCAGGGCGGCAGCACGCTTCTTGATGTGTGCCTTCGCCGCCGCCGGGTCGCTCGCACGGCCGATCGCGTGGATCGCGTTGTCGAGGTCTTCCCGGGTAACGATCGGGAAACTTCCGTCCGGCATGGCCTCACCGCTCTTCGCGAGGCGCTGACGCTCCTCCGTGGTGAAGTCCCGGTTCAGGAAGTCCCAGTCGCAGTAGTCCTTCATTTGTTGTTCGCCTCCCTTGCGGGGCTCGGAGTGGCGGGCGGCTGGTTCGGCTTGACCTGGCCATCACCCTGGGAAGGACGCCCAAACGCAGGCGTCGGAGGCGCGGGCCTCTCCCACTGCATGTCGGGGAGTCCCACGACCTTCGCGGCGTCCATGCCGTCGACACCGGATTCGGTGAGCAGCTTAAACGCCTGCGCCTTCGTGATCCGGTCCTGGGAGTCCGCTTCGCGGTCCTCGGGCACCGGGTCATCAAAGTCCAGCTCCAGGCCCCTGGCGGTGTCACCGAACAGCGGGAGGAGGTAGTTGTTGAGCGCGTACTTCAGCTTGTTGAGGCGGGGCCGCAGCAGGTAGCGCCCGAACATGCGTTCGTTGGCGTCGGCGACCGCTTTGTTGACATTCTCGGTGGCACCGGTCATCGCTGTCGGATACCCGAAGGCTTCCCGGATGTCCTCGCGCGACAGGTTCGCCAGCTCGACGAACGTCATGTCCTTCATCGTGTACTTGCGGTCGACCCACTTGCCCTGCTCCAGGATCGCCACACGGTGGGCGTTGGCCACCCCTCGGTGCTGCTCCCGCCAGCGCTGTTCCAGCTCGCGGAACTCGTCGTCGTCGAGGCGGTCCTCGATCTCGATGATCCCGCCCGGCTCGGCGCTGTTGAGGAAGAAGTTCCGGTTGTACTCGGAAGCCATCCGGTTCGAGTCGAGCTTGATGGCGAGAGCCTGGAGCGGGCCGAGGCCGCGATAGATGTCGAGCGGGTTGGGGCGGCGGCCCTGGATGACGATCTCCTTGCGGAGCGGCACCATCTCGCCGTCGTCGCCGACGTAGATGTACCCGGTCAGGGCATCATACTGGTCGGTGACGATCTTCACCCGGTCGGGGCGCATCGGCCACAGCTCGATGGGACCGGCGGCCCGGATCGACCCGAACGCACACACCCACCAGAACTCGCCGGTGGTGTCGAAGTGCTGGATCGATGTCTCGACGAACTCCATGAAGTCCATCACCGAGTTCGGGTTGGACAGCAGGTCCAGGATGGCGTGCCTCTGGACTTCGATGCGGGTTTCCATCTCGCGGTAGACCCGGCGCCCGTCAGTCTGCTTCCGGTAGAGATGCCAGTTGACCTGGGCGGTTGTCTCGGCCAGACGGGACACAATGCCGTAGGCGGTGGAAACCTCGCCGTACTGCTCCATGCCGCGCTTCATCTTCTCGCGGGTGGAGGCGCCACGCCCGCCGAGGATGTTGAACACGCCTCGGTCGCCGGTGGTGCGCGGAGCGAGGGGGATCGGAGAGCGGTTCTGGAACGTGGCGGAGATGTTGCCCAGAATGCTCAACGGTCACTCCTCCTCTTGTCCTGCTCGTGGGACCACAGCATCACCCAGACGAGGATGCCTCCGGTCACATAACCGGCCGGAGCGCAGGCAGTCCACACCCCATACGAGATCAGTGTAGCCCCTAGCACGGTGATCGCAAGAGTCAATAGGCTCCTAACCGTAGATTGCATGGTCACATACGCCTGCTGCCTCTGTTTCCTGCCACGCCTCCACCGCTGCTTCCACACCGGGAGGGGCTTCAGATCGTCGGCGCTCATCGTCACTCCTAGTAGGTGATGGTGCGGAAGCGGGGACGGGACCGGAGGTCGATCTCGGCGATCATGTAGCGCATGGCGTCCATGCCGTGGTCGTCCTCCTTGACGGGGTGCTCCTTCGGTGGCTTCCCGTTGTTCTGGGCGAGGACGGTACCCCGGTCCCAGATGTAGCCGACGATCTCCTCCAGGGTGCTGGTCGGCTTCTTGGCGTCCTCCAGGGCTTTGTCGCGCTCGACCAGCGCCCCCTCGCACAGGAAGATCTTCGGCTTGCCATCGGCCTCGTTGACCTTCATGCGCTTCTTGACGGCCTGGATCCCGTCCTCGACGGTCTTCTTCGCCGCTTTGGTCGACATGCCCAGTTCCCGCTCCAGAACGGCCCGGCCCTCGGCATCGTGGTCGCAGATGATCATCCTGGGCCGGGGGGAGTACTTCAGGTTCATCGCCGATTTGATCTTCGGCGCCATCTCGTCGACGGTGATCTTCGTCTGGTAGAGCTCGCGGTACAGGTACAGCCGCCCGTGGTCGTCCTCCGCCCAGAACTGCACGACCATCGGGTTGGTGTACCCGAAGTCGACCGTTACGTAGCGTGTCCATGACACAGGGGGTTCAGCGATCCGCTTGTGCAGATGCACCTCCGGGTCCCACTCCTCGTAGATCAGGCCCTCGGCGGCACACCAGATCCCCCGGCGAAGACGCTGGAACCGGACCCCCGAGAGAGCGTCCAGCTTGCCCATGTAGGCCCGCCCAGACTCGGTGATCTCCCCGGTCAGAGGGTCGAACAAGGTCGGGTTGTCCTCGTGCCGGGAGCGGATCATCTGGGTCTTGCCGTTGTCGCAGCGCACCTTCAGCCAGTGAGTCGGCGTCCAGGGGTTCGCGTCGGCCATGAGCTGCTGGAACGACACCTTCCCGTTACGGAGACGGGTCGTCATGGCCTCCCAGTCCTCCTCGGTGAGCTCCGTGGCCTCCTGGGCGTAGATGATGTCGTACTCCGATGACATGATCTTCATCGACTTGTCCATGCCGCCGACCGTGATCGTCGACCCGTTCTTGTACTTGTAGCACGCAGCTTCCTTCGGGGAGCCACCGAACCACTTCATCTCGCCGTTCGCCAGATGATCCACCGCCACATGCTGTTCGAAGGTCACCAGGGCCGTCGACCCCAGAGAAGCAAGGGTCTTCCGCACAATCAGCCCACGCATCCCAGGATTCAGCAGCGCCATCATGTGCAGCTTCTCCAGGCAGGCACGGCTCTTACCCGTACCGGCGGGTCCCGCGAAGAGCACCTCGTCCCCCCGGAACTTGAACAGCTCCACACACGTCCCGTGAGGCTGATACCGGTGCACCGGACCCCGGGGCTTCAGCCTCGCCAGACGGCGCGCCTCGGCCCTCTGGGCGTCACCCCGGGCTACCGCAGCCTCGATCAGCTCATCCGGGTCGCTCATGTCAGCTCCGAAGGATCGATGCCGACCACCTGGTACGTGACCTGCTGGGTATTCACCTGGACCTGCGTCCGCGCCGGAAGCTGGCCCAGCTCCTCCGCCACAGCCTTCAGGATGCTGACCAGAACCTCCTGGTTGCGGGGACTGGTTCCGGCTGCCATCTTCTCCGCCGCCTGCTGGTACTCGGCGATCCGGTTCATCTTCTGCGCCACCCACGTCCCGGCATACTCATCGGCCAGATTGTTGCGGACATCCTCGATCTCCATGCCGTACTTCCGCTTGAAGTTGGAGATCGACGTCCGGGACACACCGTACTGGTCGCCCAGCGCCTGACCGGTCTTCTCGCCGATCGCCAGATCCCGGATCAGCCGGTGCTTCACCCACCCCCGCTCCAGATGCCCCTTCGTGGGGCGCCGCCCATCGCTGCGCACCGGAGTCAGCTGACGCTCCAGCTCGGTCCCGTCGCCGTCACCCTTGGCGACCACCACATCCTTGCCATCAGGCACTTTGCACCACCCATCTGCCAGGTATCCCCTGACGTATCACTTTTACTTTCGAGGCATCTACTGCAGATCGGACCGTCGCGGGGGCCCGGCCAAAGGGGAGGAAGCGGGGCAGAAGGGGCGAACCGGACATCCAGGACCTAGGGGACCTAGGGGGCATACACCCCACCCCCACCCAGACCCACCTATACATGGGCACACCCATCCACACCCCCACATATAGGGGCATACCCCTGCATACATGGGCATAGCACCACCTACCTACCCACACCACCACATGCATTGGCATACCGGACATACCACCATGTACTGGCATACACCCACCCACACCTACCCATACCAGGGCACACGGTGTGATAGTGGTACACGGTGGTAGATAGTGGTACTGACTGTGACGTACCGTACCTGACCTGGGCGTACTGGGCATACCCCCGCATACACCCCCTACCCACACACCCCCACCTATAGGGGGGCATACCGGGACTGGTCGGGCGTTACCCGACCGTGACCCCGTCGATGCACGTCTGTCACCCATGGAGGCACCGGAGCGCTATACTTGGGGTATCACCTAGGGGGAAGCCCCCAAGGGAAGCCCTACCAGGAAGGCCCCGACCATGAACGTCCAGCCCGTCACCCTCCGTCAGCACGACTCGATCAATCTGACCACCGGCGTCGTCACCCGGAGTTCGCAGGTTGCAGTCGCAACTTCCCCCGCAACGTTGCAATCGGCAATCGCAAACGGTCTCCGCCGGAACAACCTCCGTGCCCTCGCCGTCATGATCGCCCAGCAGGCCTGATCGGCCGGTCCATGATCCCCGGTCTCCCCCAAGATCGAGGGTCATGGGTTTACCGATCATGGAAACCCGTACCGTCAACTGGAGGTTGCCATGTCCACCACCACTTCGACCACTCACCTGCTTGCCCCGGAGATCGTTGAGGGTATCGCCCTGGTCGGCAAGATCGTGACGTTCCGTGGTCAGCAGTTCAAGGTCCACTCGGTCGAGGGCCGGTCCTGGTTCGCGTGTGACCGTGACGGGTCCACCCTGGTGGATCTGCAGATGACTCCGGCGACCTGGATGACGTCCCCGGTGGCGACGATCGTCCCGATGGGTCACTCGATCGGCGAGGGGTTCTCGTCCGAGATCCACGTCTACCGTCTGCGTCGGGGTGTCTGCCTCACCAAGTCCTGGGTCTAGCATCGGGCCCCCTCGGAGCGGTTGAGCCGAGCACCTGGATTCGTCCGGGTGTTGGGTCCAGTCTCTCAGATGGTTGACAATGATTGGAGTTGGATCATGAACGAGTTGGTAGCGGTCTTGAAGGCCCGTCGGGTCCTGACTCAGGACCAGGTCGACCGCCGGGAGATCGTCAAGGACATCGAGCGTGGCCCCTTCGGTCAGGCTTCCCACCGGCACCAAGGAGAGTCCAGGTCATGACCAGCTGGAGCAGGCAGGACCGGTTCACGGTCCGGTACGTCATGTCGGCCACGAACCTGGTCGGCGGGGCCACGGTGGCGCTGACCACGGTCTATCGGGCGTCGTTCAACGACGTCCTTCGGGACCAGATGGCCCACACGGAGAGCTACGGCAAGGGTCCGGTCAGCATCACCACGGTCGGCCCCCGGGACCCGGAGACGGGCTCCCACAACGCCTACCGGTACACGTGGGAGGGTCGCGCGTCGTGGGGCGGCCGGATCACGGACACGATGTGGATCACCAGGAACAAAGAGGAGCGGTCATGATCGAGTACGCGTACCTGGGCGAGAAGCGCCGGTCGGTGATCATGTCGGAGCAGGAGGGCTGGGCGAACCTGGGCCGTCGGATCCTGACCGGCTGGGAGGTCACCCAGCAGTTCGTGGAGGCACCGGACGATCTGTCGTACGAGGTGGCCTACCTCACGCACCTCGGCAGTGTGTGGGCGGTCTACGTGGACGGAGAAGGGCTGTGAAGGCGGTCGTCCGGCGGGGAGTGGTCCGGGGCCTGGCTCTCGGTCTGGCGATCCTGGGCCTCCCGGGTGCGGTTCTGGTCGGCAAGCTACTGCGGTCGCTTGTGGTTCATGACCAGGGGTTTTACCTCCACTAGGGTGTTTGAGGGGAGTCCCCCAGGGTAGGTATTACCTTGAGGGGTTCCCTCCAGATCCTCAAGTCGAGAGAAAGGGGATGCCGTGGACTACAGCAAGATCACGGCCAGCGAGACGTTCGGCACCATGATTGGCCGGGCCTACGTGGACGCGTCACCGTTCATCACCACTCTGGCCCGTCACGCCTACGACTCGATGCTCCAACAGGTCGAGCGACAGTTCCGGGACCTCCCTGTGACCGTCCGGTTCCAGGAAGAGGACCCGTACCTGTCGGCCGAGGAGATGTTCGCGGACGTCGACCGGGGAACGCTCAAGATCTACGCCACCCCGGAAGAGCAGGCTCACCCCATCCTCGGCCGTCGCGGCAACGACATGTTCCGGGCCGTCCACGACTTCCACGGGCACTACATGACCCACCGGAACTTTTCGCGGCACGGCGAAGAGGCGGCGTGGGTCCGCCACTCGCAGATGTTCACCGGTCTCGGACGAAGGGCGATGACGTCCGAGACCCGGGGCCAGTCGTCGGCGTTCATCTGGATTAACGGCGGCAGGGAGTTCCCCCCGCAAAAGGCAGTCCTGCTCCCCGACTGGATGTCCGACATCCCTCAGCAGTGGCGTTGAGCGCTTGAGCCGAGCACCCGGCTTCAGTCGGGTGCTGGGTCCAGTCTCTCAACGAAAGGAGGTAAAACTCATGTTCGACTTCACGTCAGGCCCGTACTCGGGTCTCGGCAGTCCTCAGCAGTCCATCGGCTTCCCGGACGTCCTGGATCTCGGTTCGGCCAGAGAGCTCATCGCGTCGATGGCCGACGGGCAGATCTTGCTGGGCGTCGATGGTTCCGGCCAGCCGATCACGGTGGACCTGGACTCCGAGTCCCCTCACGTCCTCATCAACGCCGGGACGGGTGGCGGCAAGTCGGTCACGGCCCGATCGTTCGCCTGTCAGGTGGCCGTCCAGGGTGGCATGGTGGTCATCCTGGACCGCAAGCAGCACTCCCACCGGTGGGCGAAGGAGCTACGGCCGAACGTCTCTCAGGCCTTGTCGCCGGGGGAGATCGGTAATGCTCTCGTCCAGCTCGGCAAGGAGCTCCACAAGCGGAACGAGATCGTGAAGCGCTGGTCGGGATCGATCGAGTCGGCGCCGGTGGGTCCGAGGATCGCGGTGGTGTTCGAGGAGATGAACAGCACGATCCGCGAACTCAAGGATCTGGACAAGCGTCTCCCGGAGGGGAACTACCGGGCCATGGACGCCTTCCGGGACGTGATCCACATGGGCCGTGCGGTGAAGATCCACGTGGTCGGTTCCGCCCAGCTGGCTACGTTCCGCGACATGGGGGGTGCGGAGATCGTCGAGGGGTTCGGGTACAAGGTCATGATCCGATACTCGCCGCAGGCGTGGAAGTGGCTGGCCTACGGCGGCAAGGCTCGTGAGACCCAGCTGGCATACCTCACCGAACGCGAGGTGACGGACGCGATCCTAGCCTCACCGAAGGCGCAGGCTCTCGCCCACCACATGTCGATATTCAGGGCCCCCGCCATTTGGCGGTCAGCGGTCCGTGGACTTCCGAGGGGAACGTCATGATCCCGATCCAGCCCGAGCCGGACGCGGTCGAGTACTACGTGCGCAACATCATCTCGGTGTGGCATATGGCCAGTGAGTCCGAGCTGAACGACGGGCGTGACTGGTACGTCCAGGCTCACCGGACGGCCGACATGCTTGCCGACGGGGATGTGAAGGTGGGGGCCGGTCTGTTGGCCGCTCTGTCGCCGCAGACGGCGTGGTGGATGAACGTGGAGCTGGCGTGCGAGGCGTTCGACCTGGGGGTGGCGTCCAGGCACGTGGGGGACGCGTGCGGCAAGGCCAACAAGATCATGGCTGGCATCGACCCGGAGTCCGTCCTCCCGATGCAGCGGAAGACCGGTCAGTTCTACCGGTGCATCCTCGATCCCTCGGACCCGGTGGCGGTGTGCGTCGACCGTCACGCCTACGACATCTGCGTGGGCATCCCCTTGGGTGACTGGAAGCGGGGACTTGGGGCGGGGGGCAGGTACACCCTAGTCGCCCGCTGCTACCGGGAGGCCGCTCAGCGCCTGGGGGAAATCCCCAGCGTCGTCCAGGCCGTGACGTGGGTAGCGTGGCGCAACACGCTCGCGGGTGTCGGAGAGCGTCAGGCCCGGGTGTGATTGAGGGGAGCCCCTCATGGGTAGGTAATACCCAGGGGAGTTCCCTCCAGTTCCACCCCATCGACAGAGGAGTCACTGTGGACTACTTCGCACAGATCACCGCATCGCCCGAGGGTGGCACGGCCAGCCTGCAGGGCCACCTCGTCGGCCTCCCCACA
>WNFK01224707.1_pt1 | contig 14751 bp, 7 predicted proteins | sample 5400281 | NCBI WGS metagenome assembly WNFK01 (sample SAMN13153350, study PRJNA577476) | soil metagenome | isolation source: 20 cm soil on Douglas fir-dominated hillslope | place: USA:California | collected 2013-09-17 | reverse complement strand
TGCAGTTGAGTGGTGCTCTGTGGCGATTTTGGAAAGGGCGCGGTCATCTGAGCGAAGGACGTGGCTGGCTCGAGGTGTTACTTGGCCTTGCAGAAAATGGTGGGGCGTCTGTAAACACGCGGGCCAAGGCCCTCAGAGCGGAAGGCATCCTTGCTCGCATGCAAGGCGACTATGACACCGCGCGCTGCCTTCTGGAAGAAGGTTTATCACTCTATCGAGACTTGGGGGATAGGGGTGGCATTGCCCTTTCGCTCGATAGCCTGGGAACCGTTCTGCTCGGACAAGATGACTATGAAAGAGCGGCCGGACTGCTCCGAGAGAGTTTGGAATTGCGCCGGGAGCTGGGTGACAAATTGGGTATCGCGAACTCGTTAAGCAACCTCGCAATTGTGATTGTGACTTACCAGCAAGGCGACTATCAGCGGGCCAAAGAGTTATGTGAGGAGCGTTTGGTTCTCTACCGTGATTTGCAGTGTGAGTGGGGAATCGCCACTTCACTCAACAACCTCGGGGCTGTCGCAGGCCAGCAAGGTGACCATGAAAGAGCAAAGGCTTTCTTTGTTCAGAGTTTGGCGATTTTCCAAAGGCTAGGCGACAAGGCACACATCGCGATTTGCCTTGAGGGACTGGCCGGAGTGGCGTGGGCGCAGAAAGACCTGGAAAAGGCCGCGCGATTGCTTGGGGCAGCAAAGGCATTTAGCGAAGCCTCAAAAACCCCGTTGCCGCGCTATATGAGCAGTGAGCATGAATGGAGCCTAACCGCCTTGCGCTCTGGACTGAGTGAACCAGTCTTCACAGCTGCGTGGACTGAAGGTGAGGCGATGACTATGGAGCAGGCTGTTTCCTACGCTTCGAAACCGCTCGCCGCAGCAAGCAGATCCTGAATCGGCTTCATCGTAAGCTTTCAGTATTCGTTAAGAATCCTTTAGAACTTCGATAACCTCCTAAGGAGTTCCTATGAAAAAGTCACTTCGCCAGGTCGCTCGTCGTACCAACAAGTCGTATCAGTCACGGATGAAAAACATCCATATCGTGGGCCTCTTCGTTGTGCCCGCTCTAATCCTCGTTTTCAGTCACTTAGCCCAGCGCACGAAAGTTAACGCCTCCGCAGGTGAAACAACTCCCGCGCAAGTGCTGTTTGATCGAGCAGTGATGAGCGAGCGAATCAGCGTGCACGCGGCTGGTCGGGGTAATCCCTCCATCAATCTAAAGGACGGACGAGACCTGCTTACGGCATTTAGTGGGCCGGCAGAGTTGACTAGCGCACTCGAGCAGAACCAGGTCCGGCCATTATCTCTCTGCTCAGCTGATTATGATGAAGATGGGGTACCTGATTTAGTTAGCGGATACGCTGGCCCAAGTGGCGGCATCATTACCCTTCTGAGAGGAAATGTGGATTCTATTTATCCCAATACGCCAGAAGCAAAGCAGCGGAGGGCCGCAGGCACTTTCACCGAGGCGCCATTTCTCTCACCAGCGCTCGTGTTTGCAGTGCCTGAAGCTCCGGACTTCTTAGGAGGTGGGGATTTCGATAACGATGGTCACTGGGATGTGGTGGTTGGTGCTCGAGGTAGCGACAAACTTTACCTGTTTGCCAGCAACGGTGAGGGGAGCTTTGGTCCCCCAAAACAGATCGAGTTGGCGGGCGAAGTAACTGCGATGGTTGCCGGAGAGATCAATCGACCCGATGGTTTGGATGATGTCGTAGTCGGAATCAGCGGACCGGATGGAGCGAAGGCTCTTGTATTCGAGGGACCGAAGGGTGCACTGAGAGGTAGCCCTGAGATCTTCGACTTGCCCGCTGAGGCGAGATCATTCGCATTGGGCCAGTTGGATGGTGAGTACTATAGAGATTTGGCTGTTGCTGCGGGGCATGAACTGATGGTTGTACACGGCCGCGATCGGAAATTGTCTCTGAATGTCGAGAAGCAAGCAAAAGTTGCTAAGGCTCGCCTTAGTAAACGCTCATTTGCATCTGAAATTGTCTCCCTGGCGACGGGAGATTTTACTGGGAATGACTCGACCGATTTAGCAGTGCTGTCCGGCGACGGAGCCGTCCGGCTTCTGACTACAGGTTCACGAGTAGGAAGAGTAACTAAGAGAATAGCAGACTGGCAAAGTGAGGTTGTAGCTCAACAGTTTAGTTTGGGAGCAACGCAGCTAGTGCGCGTGCGTACGCCCAATAATCCATTTGACGCCTTGATTGTCGTTGGCTCGAAAAGTAAGAACCTGCAAATTCTGACGACGGCTACGACACCTGCGCTTTTAGATGTGCAGAGTGACCCAGTTGCCGTGCTGCCCATGCGGCTAAACGAAGACGCGCTGAAAGATTTAGTGATTCTCACAAGCGAGCGGGGAGCGCCAAGCGTTGTTGCCACTGCGCCGACGAACAGATTTATAGTTACAAACACGAATGATAAGGGTGTCGGTTCATTGAGGGCCGCAATACTTAATGCCAACTCTAGTTCGGGAGCAGTCACCATAAGTTTTGACATCCCGGGAAGCGGAATACCAACAATCAGGCCACAACGCGGGCTACCCGCTATTAGTCATGCTGTGACGATAGACGGTACCACGCAGCCGGCCGGCCTAGTTGAAATAGATGGAACGGACGCAGGTGGCGATAATAACGGTCTGGATATCAGGGGCGGGAATAGTGTCGTGCGTGGGATGGTGATAAATAGCTTCCGCCCAAATAAAGACCCAATGACAGCAACTGCGGTGCTGCCTGAAGGTTATGCTGGAATCTCGTTAACGTCGAAGGGTGGTAACGTTATCGAAGGTAACTATATTGGTCCTGATGAGACTGGGAGGCAAACGGCAAACCTTGAACTGATCGGCATAATGATCTTTGGGTCGTCGGACAATCTAATAGGTGGAACGGTTCCCGCCGCGCGCAACATAGTATCAGGTAACGAGGGCGCAAATATCACAATCACTACATTGAGACGTCATGCAGAATCTTGCTGTATTCCTGTACACGAATTCGTCAATCTGGAAACGACAAGAAACAAAGTGCAAGGCAACTTTATCGGTACCGACGTTACCGGGACGCGTATAGTCGCGGCTGGCGACTTCGGCTTTCCTCTGTTTCCAAACTACAACGGGATAGGACTTAGAGACGGTTCATTTGGCAATGTGGTCGGTGGCACAGAGCCCGGGGCCGGAAATCTAATCTCGGGATGCTTTTCTAATCTCGAAATCTTTGACTCCACTGGAAATCTGGTTCAGGGGAATTTCATCGGGACAGACTTCACCGGCACAACCGTAATTGATCGGTTAGTCGGGAATTCTCCGCACTCCAGTGTGTCGTTGTCTGGTATCACTTCTACATCTACAATTGCCACTCTTCTTAGCGAAGATCCAATCGCCGCTATATCCTTCCTTATTGATTCCACAAGGTCGGGTGTGATCATCGCCGACCCTGAGGGACCGACTTTTGATAACACTATCGGGGGTACCACGGTTAATGCACGTAACCTCATCGCAGATGCGGGAACGGGCATTGAAATTGTAAATACGCAGTCGACGGGTAATCAGATACAGGGCAACTTCATAGGCACTGACGTCTATGGGAACCTACCCTTGGGTAACGGCCTCGGTATCAGCGTAGCAAACGCACCTGACACAATCATAGGAGGGAGCGAGGTTGGGGCTCGCAACGTTATCTCAGGCAATGGGACAGGGATTTACATTGGGTTCGGGCAGGTGATCACATTTAGTCCCTCCGGCGAGATGATCACACAAACTTTTATTGGACAAAGAGGAGCCACAGTCCAAGGCAATTACATCGGTACGGACCAGAGTGGAGTTAGTGAGCTCGGAAATAATCGCGGAATATATGTCGAAACGAACTCCTTAATTAACAATATTGAAGGCAATCTAATTGCTTTCAACGGAAACGGCATCAAGATACCCAACTCTACTGAAAATGGCACCGTGGCAGGTTTCAGCATTGCAATACTTTCTAACACGATTACAGCTAACTTGGGCCTCGGAATCGACCTGGCTGACGATAACGCAGTAACAGCCAACGATCCTTTAGACGCCGATCCTGGAGCCAATCGTTTGCAAAACTTCCCCGTGTTGAACTCAGCGATTTCTTCAAATGGATCGCTGACTGTTAGTGGCACGCTTAACAGCGAAGCTATGCGGAATTACCGGCTAGAATTCTTTGTTGGCTCCGCATGTTCTTCTCAGAATCAGCTGTTGGGCTCTGTAAAAGTGTTGGGATCGAATTCCGTTACTACCGATGGCAGTGGTAATGCGTCCTACAGTTTTTCCTTTACTCTACCAGCGGGATTCGCGACTGGCTTGGTCAACGCGACTGCCACCGATCAGGACGGCAACACTTCAGAGTTCAGCCAGTGCAGGGCAGTCAGTTGATTACTTGGGAGACGTTGTTTGAACGACGGTGAAAACGCACTTCGTGCACTTTGAGTTTGTGAGGGCTTAGTGAACACTCGGCGTTCCATAATCCCACTTCGCGGGGTCGCGCTCAATGTAGACGTACTTCCATGGGAACAGCGATCCAACGTTCGGATACATCCCCTTGACGTAAGGCTTCTTTACCCAGTTAACCGCGGGCGTGTCCAAGGGTATTATCGGTTGAGCGTCGAGCAAATACTTCTCGGCCTTAGCAAGCATTTCGTACCGTTTCTCTTTATCCGGCGTCCGATTCGCCTCGTCCAGCATCGCAGCATATGCTGGATCCCACCATCCGCTCGCATTGTTGCCACCCGGCGTGTAGAAGAGGCTAAGGAACGTAACCGGGTCCATATAGTCAGCCGCATAACCGTACCGAGAAAAACCCTTGTATTGTAGCCTTGCGACCGCGCTGTAGAACGTTCTCGTTTCCATGCTCCTTAGGGGAACCGTGATTCCCAGGTTCTGTTTCCACTGTGCTTGCAGGAACTCGGCAGTGGACTTGTTTAGGTCCGGCTCGTTGTAGAGGTATTCAACCTGATCGACCGGAAAGTCGAGGCACTCGTAGCCGCCCTCGCCGTCTTGAGTGACCGCGTAGCCAGCCTCCACCAACAACTCCCTCGCTCTCGCAGGGTCGAACGGGTCACCTGTTGGTCGCGAGTATCCCGGGAAAATTCCGTCAGGCGTGAAGGCAGTCAGAGGCTTAACGTTTTTCCATCTAGCAAACGCATCTTTATCGATTGCCATGTTGAATGCTTTACGCACGCGAGGGTCGTTCATAGGCGGCTTTGTGATATTGATTAGAGTAAAGTCGATGGCAGCTTCGGCGTGGTCCATGTAGTCTTTTTTTAATCGCATGAAATCAAGCCATGCGCTCGGGATAGCATGGTTGAAAACCGCATCCACTTCTCCAGCCTTGTAGAGATTCATTATCGAAGACTTATCAGCCAGCGGATAAAACTGGATCTCCTCGAGATGAACCTTCGCCACGTCCCAATACATCGGGTCGCGCGCAACAATCAATTCGCTGTATGGAGTCCAACTCTTTACCTTGAAGGGACCACAGGTAACAATGTGAGTGGGATCCGTCCAGTGATTGACGTACGCTTCAATCACTTTGCGTGGGACAAGTCGGAAGAATTGATGTGCCACCAGCCCGCAAAAGAAAGGAGTTGATTGAGCAAGCGAAATCCTGACTGTGTAATCATCAACTGCCTCAACGCCGATGTCGTCAGCTGTTACCCGCACCAAGTCTTTGTCTGCCATCGCTTCCTGTAATTTTGGGTTCTTAGTAAGAAGCTTGTTGCGCGACTTCTCATCGACGGGCAGTGTAAGTCTGGCAGGGGATTGCAAATCTTGATGGAATAGTGTGTCGGATTTCGACCCTTCATCGATGGTCGTGTGTTTAGAGTCGACCAAGGTCAATGACTTTTTGCGTGATGACTCAAGGGACGATGAAAGTTCGGGTGAAATCTCAGCAAAGTCTTTCGCTAAAAGAAACTGGCCCGTCTGGGGATCTCGAACAAACACAGCGCCCTCGTTATAGGCCTGAGCGTATCTAATGTAATAAGCGAAATAGGCGTTGCGGGATGCAAGCTCAGGTGAAAGAGCCCGACGGATGCTGTAGAGGAAATCCTGCGCAGTGATGGCCTCACCGTTTGACCATCGGGCAGTCTTGCGCAAATGAAAGACGAACTCTGAATAATCGTTGTTGACGTCCCAGCGTTCCGCTAGAGCCGGAATCGGCTCGAGGGTCTTCGGGTCATACTCAACCAACCCCTCATAAAGCGCCATGTAGATTCGTGCTTCCGACTGGCCAATACCGATATGTGGATCCAATGACTCAGGCTCTGAGCCGGTAATGTACCGTAGGATGTTTCGTTCTGGCGGATTCGTCGAGCCGAAAAAAACTTCATGCTTTCCCGGTATGCTGCAGGAGATAGACAAAAATACCAGTGCCGAGAGGTTCATCCCAACGATCATCTGCTTCAGATATTTCTTGACCATTTGCCGTACCAGTTCCCAAGTGTGGACCGATGGAGTTGATTGACAACCTTATTAATGGGACAAACCTTAACGGGTACTTCTGAGAGTCCCTCAAACGAAGCAAACACTGAAGCCCAATCAATTCAACTTTCAGTAAGGAAGCACACAATACCATCGATTGTCGCCCGCGGTTTACATGGGGTAGGAGGTTGCAGATTCGAGGAGACATGAAGAAAAGTGGGGAATTCCTGCCCAAATTGGGCCAATGCCTTTCAAGGGTAGGAATACCTCCGAAGTTTTTTGTAAACCGAAGGCGACACGTCCCAAATGTTGGCCCAGGCTAACCCCTTTAAAAACAGCGTTTGCTCCGAATCGTTGAGCACGGCACGGTTATTGTCACACCGATAGTTGCCCAACGTGTTGGGACGTGCGGAATTTTAAAACGTTTGACAGACTCTCTTCCCAGGCGAATGTTCAACCGGCCCGGGGTCCTGCCGTCCTATCGCGCTTCACCGGAAAACACTTTCTCGACTCTTAGATCCGCGTCGCTCTCGCTTGGAGCAAGCGAGTAGCTCGAACCCTATGAGTCTCATTTGCCAGCGGCGCGCTGGAGTAAACCCAATAATATTGAGGAGAGATCGATGAGAAACTATTTAATCAAAGCAGTCTTGACGCTGGCATGCTTGGCGCTCGTTTCTGTACCTGTACCCGTCACGGCGCAGACCTCGGACGTGGGCCTTAGCATTAAGGTGCTCCCTGAGACGACTAACCCCGGAAAAACCGTTACGCTCGCTTCTCTAGTGACAAATAACACCTCCAGAAAGATGAGGACAACCCTCACTTTTACATCACTTTCGGCTTGCGGGACCGAAGCCATCATCGGCTACACCAGGCTCGCGCTGGAGCCTGGCCAGACTAAGTTCGTCTCCGGTTCTTATACGGTTCCTGCAGACGCATGTCTCGGCATGTACACCATAACTATTTCGGGAGATTCTGGCGGCGGAAAGAATTCGGCGGCAGCGTCAACGTCGGCGCCATCTGCAAGTGCTTACCTTAGTGTTCAGTAAAGCACGGTGAGGGGCTCTCGGGCGGCGAAGGTGTGCTTACCTGGTAAGGCATTGGCTGATTGTGACAACTTGTTTTCGACGAGTCGGGCACAATCCTGGGCTTCAGCCGCCCTTCCTTCACTAAAAAGAACACCTACTGGGTTCTTGGGTTTGAGTTGCGAATCACGCTTCGCGAAGCGTGAGAGGGCAAGATCGAGTCAAACGTGCCGGCGAAGAGCTGGAATAGCCGGAATGATATAAGGAGAGATCGATGAGAAATTACTTAATGAAGAGTTTTTTAGCGCTGGCTTGTCTGGCGTTGGTTTCAGTTTCGCTATTTGCTCAAAAAGGTAAGCCCGGTGGAGGGGGAACCTCAGGCAGTTCAAGTTGTGCAGTCGTAACCACACCAATGCTAAGTACTATCGCAGCTTCGCCCGGAATTAACGTTGGGGTCTTTAGCAGGGTGGGCAACTGTTCTACAGGGAAGAAAAGGTACACCGTCACCGTCTCGGCTATGTCAAGCTGCGGAGAAGAAACGGTGATGTCGTCTCCCGTGATCTCGTTTGATGGCGGCCAGTATAAGTTGATTTCAACGACTTACGCGATTGCCCCTGATACCTGCGTTGGGCCCACCCAAGTGAGCGTGAGCGTTTACTCTGGAGGCACTATGCTGGCAACTGATTCAACCATCCTCACAGTACAGTAGCAATGTCGACCCGTGAGCTTTAAGGAGCTAGCGAGTAACCTCATTGATTCAACGGAAAGAGCCGTTCTCTTCAGATGAGAATGGCTCTTTTTGCGTGAGAGGATTAGTACGCTATATTACTAGGAAACTTGTATGTCTATTCACTATAGCTGAATAACATTCAAGCAGTGCAATCGCTATCCAAATCAGCATAAAACGGTCAAATAAGTGAGGAGGTCCTGTCACGAAGGGTTTCAAATGTTGCGGGGCTGTTTTCAATGTTGCGCGATTGCAACGAAATTATCGCTTTGAATTTTCCACTAACATCATCTAAGATAACGTGACTTTGAGGAAACTGCGGCCGGATGCGGCATTAAGCGGCCGGATGCGGCATTAAGAAGAAGGCTGAAGCAGTAACCTCGGAAGACCAGAATGAACAGAAGGCGTCCCGACAAGCCCCCGAGGAAGAGGATCTTGCCAGGCAATCCCAGCCCCCCCCGCTTGGGTTAAGTCTCTTTCCCTCAATACGCACAATTTATTTTTGCTCTTGATTAGCAGCGAGCGCGCTTATTCAAAGAGTCAGACTTTGCCTACTTCCAAAGGCATTTGATGCCTATGGGTGTGTGAGCGAATAACAATATTAAGGAGAGATTCATGAGAAATTACTTGATCAAAGGTGTCCTCGCGCTCGTTTGTTTAGCGCTCGTTTCGGTTTCCCTATTTGCTCAAAAAGGTAAGCCCGGAGGAGGGGGAACCTCAGGAGGCAGTTCAAGTTGCGCTGTCGTAACTACACCAATGCTTAGTACTGTTACAGCTTCGCCCGGAATCAATGTTGGCGTCTTTAGTAGAGTTGGCAACTGTTCTACAGGGAAAAAAAGGTACACGGTGACCGTCTCAGCCATGTCGAGCTGCGGAGAGGAAACTGTGATGTCGTCTCCCGTGATCTCGTTTGAAGGCGGTCAATATAAGTTGATCTCAACGACCTATGCAATTTCACCAGATACCTGCCTCGGGCTAAGTAAGGTAACGGTGAGCGTGTTCGAAGGTGGCACGGTGCTGGCAAGTGATTCAACCACGCTGACTATACAGTAGTGGTTATCGATTCGGCTTTCTCGACGGAGCAGCATAACTCACCTTCCCTCTACTGAGGGGTAGGCGTTTTTCCAAGTTGCTTTCGCTTGAGAGTATTCGTTACGCAAATCTTACCCACTCTAAAATCGAGCTAATAAGAAGAGGCCGCTCCTGTTTCAAGGTCAACCGCTCTTCTGCGCGTCGATGTACTATTAAAGGCGACGTAGATTGATCGCCCTAATATTGTAGGGGTGGCACTCTGTAGCCACCCCTACTTTCATATGAATAATCATCTGACAAGAATAGTTCTGGTCGCGGTTTGCCTGGCGTTGGTGATCAACTCAGTGCTTGCACAAGAGGCTAAAGGCGGAGGATCGCCTGGTTCTTCGTCTTGCGATGTTGTTGCAACCCCAAAGCTGAGTATTGCGACGGCCTCACCCGGAACCAACGTTGGGATTTTTAGCAGAGTTGGTAACTGCTCCAGCGATAAGAAGCGATATACAATTAAAGTATCGGCAGTTTCAAGTTGCTCGCAAGAGACAGAGATAGCTTCATCTGTGGTCTCCCTGGACCCCAGTCAGTACAAGCTGATCTCAGTGACCTACGCGATTGCGTCTGATACCTGCGTCGGGGCTAGTACGGTGACGGCGAGCGTGTACGAGGGCGGCACTTTGTTGGCGAGTCAGTCTGTTACTCTTACAATTCAGTAGCGCACTTTCAATGATCCAGCGCCAGGCAACTGATAGTTATCTAGTGCCAAGTGCCTACTGATTGCAATTGAAAAGCCTGTTGATGAAAAGACGGCCGTTCTCCCGCTGGGGAGAACGGCCGTCCTGTTATGGGGCCCTCAGATGAAACATGCTTTTTCACCTGAATTGCCCGAGGTGGAAAGTATCAAAGGCCTACTGACATTGTCCTCCACATAGACCCACGTGGAAAAGAGGTGAGTCGTCTGGACAGGCAGGGCTGTTGGGCGTGGCCTTCCTTGTCACGCTAACTGAGTAATTGCCGGGCGCGTTTGCCACAACCGTCGGCGTCGTGGCGCCAGTAACGCCGGGCCCCGTCCAGAGATAGGTGACAGTACCGCCCCCAGGCGAAACATTTGCCGTCAAAAGCAGATCCTCGTCTGGAGAGCAAGTTGAATCCGAGCAGATTGTCACGGTCGGATTCGGATCGACTGTGAGAGTCACTTCATCGTACGTCGAGCCGCAATGGGCGCTCGTTGTCGTAAGTCGGAGAACTGCGCTTCCCGTGCCGGTGAAGGTGACGCTCGGATTAAGAACCGACGCGTTGCCATTTATCACTGCCGGTCCGCTCTGGACGGTCCACAGCGTGGTGCCGTGGTCGGCCACTCCCGCCAGTGTAAACGCTGTCGTTGCACCAGCCGAGCACGCTATTTGATCCGGACCGGCGGCCGCTTCCGGATTCGCGTAGACGTTTAGCACGAGCTCGTCAGAACTGTTGGCGCAACCGTCATTGCTAGTTGCCAGCAACTTTACGGTCGCCGTGCCGAGGGTAGTGCATGTCACGGTTGGTGTAAGCGTGTCACCATTCGAGATGCTGCAGCCAGCCGTGTTGTTAGTTAAGGACCACGATGGTGTTGCGTTGGTCACTGTGCCGCTTAAGTGAAAGTCGGTAGAGGTAAAGGTATCGTCCACGCAAACGGACTGGTCATCGCCAGCCACTGCCGTGGCGTTTGGCTTAATTGTCAGAACCAAATCATTTGTCGCGTTGGGACAATCGGTTCCGCTAGGGGCAGTACTTGTGGCCGTTAGTCTGGCCGTAGCACTTCCAAAGGCGGTGCACCTCACCGTTGGAGTAAGGGTGTTTGCCCCTGGTGGATTTATGATCGAGCAATTGGCCGTGTTACCAGCAGCGAGTATCTCCCATGATGGTGTGCCATTGGTTACCGTGCCACTTAGGGAAAAGTCCTTGGTTCCAAAGCCGGCGTTCAAACAAACGCTCTGGTCATTCCCGGCATCTGCAGTTGGCGGCGAGTACACGTTGACCGTCTCGGTGGCCGTGGCCTCGGCACTACTGCCTGCGATGCTGGCTACAACCTTCGCGACGTTTTTATGCTCGCCGAGCCCCAAAGTACGCGTACACTGATATGAAGTATCCCCTGGACCGATAGGGGCCGTGCTGAGAACACCATTGCCCAATAGGTTGTACTGCGAACAACCCGCGATAACGTCTCGGTCGTCCAACGGATCACCGGGCGTTTCGTTGTCATCGACCAGCGTGATGGTCAGATTAAGAGCTGTAGGATTGGTGACTTTGTAAGTGTAAGTGGTTGGACTACCTTCGCAAACGGTCTTGTCATCGGCCGTCTTGGTTAACGAGATCTTGGGGCAGGTATTAAACTCGCCAAGTGTAAAGTCCTTAAGCTGAGCGGATGGAGACGACGAAGAACGAGTCTCAATCAGGAACGCGTTGAAGCAAGCGTCTTTAAGAGCGGGAAACGCATCGAGGTTAATGGCGCCCTCGAAGAAATGGGCTGCCGGTATAGTACCCGGAGTACCAGACTTTGGTGTGTATTGCGCATTCCAGTCGCAAGTGCTCGGTATGGCCTGAGCACCTGTAGTGTCGTTACTTCTCCCCAGGACGCTGCCAACGGGAGCGGTCCCGGTGATGTCGCAAAGCGTCTTAGAGGCTGCTTGGCCGATTGGAATGGAGCCAGCCGCGCAGGGTGTGCCCACCGGCACCCATTCAAGCACCTGACCAGTGGCAGTGCCGCCGCCACCAGTAAAATTGATCAGCACTAGTAAATCGCCAACAACGTGCCTGGCTAATGGGTCGCTGGCAGCAGGATTATCTCCTATTCGCTCTCGAAATGTGCCGTCGGCAGCTGCGTAGACGTTCTTCTGGAAAAACCAAGCCCCAAAGAACGAATCGCCCTGGTTTGAATAACGATCGGCGCCAAAGGCGACTATCGTGTCTCCGTTGGGTGTGCCTGTGTATTTGGCGGCATAGGCGTTAAGGATCTCATCCTTGTCCGGCACCGAGCCACTAGTGTGCTGCCACCCTGGCACGATCACACCTTTACTGTTCGGCACGCTAATGTCGCTAGGATCTTTGGATCCGCCTATGGTGTAAATCGTGGTGCCTAAACCGTCGTGCAAGAAGGTTTTCACCTCCGCGTGACCACCGTCGCAGTTGACCGTGTCCCAATCCTCTGGTCCATTAATGGGATTGTCGAAGATATCGCCTTCAACTTCGAATACGGTCGATATGAGATCCGGAGGAGTTGGGGTGGCCAGGGCCATCGCAACCGGCGGCAGCGCTATTCTGGGAATAGCAGACGCGGCTGTTGGGGAACTTTTTTTCGCGCTTGTTAAGCGGGCGTTTGTGGCAGCCCATGTTCCTACGAACAAAAGGGCCAGCACGAGTACGCCCATAATACATTTCCAAAAATTCGCTTTTCTAGTCATGGGAGTATCTCCATCTTAAGGGTTAGGACCTTCCAGAGAGCGGCCTGGGAACCGCAGCAATAGAATCTCACCGTGTCAGGAGAAGGCACGTAATGCCTCCTTCTGAAAGGCAGTGCAAGCCTCACTTAAATGCGAATGAGACCAGCGGAAGGCCGGGGGTCAAAGAGATATGAAACCAGAAATCACGCCGATTCCTGTCAATCCGCAGGAGTTGCCATCTACCCCTGGAACCGCACGACGTGAGTTGGGTTGGAACCCGTATGGGGTTGGACCGACTCGTTCGAGGGAGAATTGGGGGACTCCATGGTTTAGAAATAAGCCGCCACTACTTCACAGAAGCCATTTGCCCGGAGGGCGTTTACTTGCGCGAACGTGGCAACTTCGTTTAAGAACCTTGCCAGCCATACAGCAGTGGAAACTAGCTGGTAGCATAAATTCAATACCGATCGGTCCGCATCGGGGCGGGATGCCTTTTTATCTGGCAGGTTTCTGCCATTCTGCGGAACAACGACGTGCTTGAAAATTAAGCAGCGGCGTCAATTGACGCCGCTGCTGTTATGGTTGTTGTGCTTCGACATTGATTTCATATCTAGTTCACGAACAACCGTCGGGTTATTTTGGATTGCTAGCGCACAAGCCTACGAATTTAGACTTAACGCTTTGGCAACTCACCGATCCGTCGGCGTGAGCGGCCACCACCGTTACTGTATACAGTCCCGGTATGCTTGTAGTGATCGAGGCTGTATTGCCGGGGTTAGCAAAGCCGGCTGGCCCGGTCCAACTAAAGGTGTTGGTGCTGCCGCCGCCTGCGCCTATGTTTGCCGTCAAGCCAATTGATGTTGTTTGCGGAGTGCCGTCGGCACTGCAAGTTACATCATCGATTGTTATCACTGGGTTCTGGTTTAGGACCAGGTTTAACGTGTCTGATGCGGGAACGCATCCCGTACCTGTTGCCGTGTTGCTTACTGTCAGCGTCGCTGTAAACGAGCCGAAAGCGCTCACTGTAGCAGTTGGGTTCAGCGCATGAATGTCACTGAAGGTTATTCCGGCTCCTGACCACGTTAACTGTTGTCCAGCCGGAATAGTTGCTGTATTGCCTGACAGCGTGAACACGTGTGATGCAGTAGTCTCGCACGCGCTTTGATCCGCTCCGGCAGTGGCAGTCGGATTCTGGCTCAGTGTCAGCGTTAGAGTGTCCACGCCATTGGGACACCCCGGTTCCTGTGTGGCAGGACTCTTTATCGTCAGAGTAGCCGTAAAGACGCCAAAACTGCTGACTGCGGCAGTCGTAGTAAGGGAATTTGGGCTACCAAAGGTTATTCCAGCGCCCGACCACTGTATCGACCCTCCGGTTGGGACGATCGTCCCTGATGTGGCGTTCAAGTTGAACGTCTTTGAGGCGCTCAATTCGCAGACACTCTGATCGCCTCCGGCAGCGGCAACTGGGTTTACGAAAACATTCGCCGTAGCAAAGGCTACGTCGGATTTTGTTTGACCGGAGAACGAACCGGTAGCTTGAGCCGAGTTGTTGTGTGTGCCTGCCGTTTGGGCAATGGTACAAACAAAGATCCTCTGCGCTCCAGCCGCTAGACTGAAGGGGGTGGGACTACCAGCGCCAACTTGTGTGGCGCAATTGTTGTCGGCTCCGACATCTATGTCGTCCGCCTGAATTTGTGTTGCATCAAACGGTTCCGTATACGGTCCCGTTTCGTTGTCATCAGTTAGAGTGAAGTTGGCTGTAACGCCACCTGTGTTTGTAACAGTGTAAGTGTAGGTGGTCGCGGCTCCCTCACAGACGTTAGTCGCAGTCTTAGTAAGAGCCACGTCGACGCAAGTATTGAAGTCGCCAAGCACGAAGTCCTTGAGTTGTGCGCTAACAGATGACGAAGAGCGAGTCTCAACCAGGAAGCTGTTAATGCATAGGCCGCGGAGGGCGGGAAATGCATCGAGGTTGATGGCACCCTCAAAGAATTGGGCCACCGGAATGACCCCTGGCGTACCTGCCTTAGGCGTGAACAAGCCATTCCACGCGCAAGCATCCGGTATGTCCTGAGGTCCAGCGCCAAGGATTGGCGGATTTGGATCGCCGTTAGTAACTCCCAGGACA
>WNFK01257786.1_pt2 | contig 14752 bp, 8 predicted proteins | sample 5400281 | NCBI WGS metagenome assembly WNFK01 (sample SAMN13153350, study PRJNA577476) | soil metagenome | isolation source: 20 cm soil on Douglas fir-dominated hillslope | place: USA:California | collected 2013-09-17 | reverse complement strand
AGCGGGTCGCCGGGGGCCGGCGCCATCGAGCGCGTCTCCAAGAAGAAGCGGCCCAACGCGTCCGGGAACTGCGGGAACGCCGGCTGGAACGTTCCGACCGTATGGTCCAGCCTCAGGTCGTAATAGAGGATCATCAGCTTGCCGGCGGTGAACGTCATCTGCGGCATGAACTGGTGGCCGCGGGCGAACGCGTGGCCGGTGTCGTCCGTCAAGGTGGCGTTGTCCACCACGAACGGCTTGAGCGTGATCCCGTCGGGCGTGAGCATCAAGCTGCCCGGGAAGTTGAACATCATGATCCGGCCGAGGCCGTCCGGAGCCACGCGCTGCGACCAGGCGAGGTACAGCCGTCCCGGCCAACCCCTGATCCCGCTGTCGTCGACCGCCAGCGCCGGGAACGCGTTGGTGCGCATGGCGGTCGCGGTGGTCGCCTGCAGGTTGTCGAAGAAAGAGGGATAGGGGCTCCCCGCGGAGTAAGGAGGCAGCGTCACCACGGGGATCCCGGGCAGGACCGATTTCCGGTCGATGGATGCCGCGATCAGGATGGAGTTCGGGAACGCGGCCGTCTTGAACCTGCGCCAGGCGACGTACACGAAGCCGGCCTGGGGATCGACCTGGACGATCGCTCCCTGGTGCAGGCTGGAGTTGGGGTGCTTCCATTCGTCCAGCGCCAGGATCGGAGCGGGCGCGCTCCAGGTGGAACCGCAGTCGGTGGAGCGGCTGAACAGGATCTGGCTGTAGATCGGGGTGCCGGCCGAGTTGAGGAAGAACTTCGTGTAGACGATGTAGACGTTGCCGGCCGCGAACGTCTGCGGGACGGTGCCTCCCGGCTGGGCGACCTGCAAGCGGCAGGTCGGCGCTCCCGGGCGCGGAACGTCGACGGCGAGCCAGGGCTTGTCGAGGAACTGTGAAGGCCCCGACCGATCCACGATGACCGTTCCGTTGTAACGGATCGGATCGGTGCTGTCGGCGACGGGCCCGGAGGGGGCCGCGTTTCCGTTCTCGCGGTTGTTGAGATCGACGAAGCGCGTGACGAAGACCGCGCCTTTGTTGGTCGGGCGGTCGAAGGCGATCCCGGCGTAATAGAACAGGCCGTTGGTCCCGGAACGGACCACCGGATCGGACGCGGTGGTGAATCCCTTCAAGGGCGAGGCCAGCCCGTTGGCGCTCAGATCCTGCGGGTATCCGGGGATCAAGGTGCTCTGCCAAGTCTGCCCTCCGTTGAAGGACTTGAACAGGCCGAGCCACGCGTCGCCCGTGAGCGTTCCGCCGTTGGGCAGCTCGTCGGTGAGCGGGAGGTCCACCGTGCGGTAGTCGTTCGCTCCCGCGAGCAGATGCTGCGGATTGCGCGTGGAGACCGCGAGCGACGGCTCGTTCTGGCGCTGCAGGAACGGATCGCCGCCGGGCCAGTCTCGCCCCGCGACCATGTTCACGTTCTGCCCCGGCGTCGGCGTCTGGGCGCTCGCCGCGAGCGTCAGCAGGCAGATCCCGAGTGCGGAATGAAAGCAAAAGCCCGACGACTTCGCGCGCATAGGGACCCCCCGGTCGGACGCGAGGGGCTCCGACGAGGAGCCCCTCTCTCAGCTACAGCTTGTCCCCGACCCGGGTCAAGGGACTGGCGGCCCGAGCGTCAGCGGGTCTGCTCGATCGCCGCTTCCGGCCGCGTCGCCAGACGGTTGCGCCACCAGGCGGCGCCCGCGAACGTGAGCAGCGCGACCGCCCCCACGGCGAGGACCAGGCGGCGCCGCCGCCGTCGCAGCCCCGGAGCGAGCGCGACGCGCTGATCGGGCGAGAGCGGCGCCGTCCGCACGATGCCCTGGCGCGTCCAGTCGAAGATCCAGGCGAGCACGCCCGCCAGCGGCAATCCGGCGATCGAGGCGCTGACGAGCCAGGTCATCCAGTGGGGCGGCAGCGAGAGCCGCGTGACGATCACGTCGGCCCCCTGCAGCGCGCCGAACACGGCGACCGAATAACCGACCAGCACCCGCGCCACGCGCCGCCGGCCGATCTCGTCGATGAAGTGCTGCAGCTTGCCCGACAGACCGCCGTTCGCGCGCGGACCCGGGGTGCGCGGCGGAGCCTCCCCCGCCGGGGGCGCCGGGCTCCGGAACGCCGGTGGAAGGTGCCCCAGGCCGACCGGCGCGCCCGCCGCCAGCACCACCGCAGCCTGCAGCGCCTTCTCCAACTCGCGCACGTTCAGCGGCCAGCGGTAGAGGAACAGCGCGCGGGCGGCCTCGCAGGACAGTTTGACCCCGCCCGCGGCTTCCCCGAGCTGCCTCCGCAATACTGACCGGATGAGCAGGCCCAGGTCCTCCCGGCGCTCGCGCAGGGGGGGCAGCTGCAAGGTGAGCCCCGAGAGGCGCGCGAGCAGGTCGCTGCGGAACCTCTGCTGCGCCGCGAGCGCTACCAGATCACGCTGCGTGGCGGCCACCACCCGCACGTCCACGGGGATGGGCTGCGTCCCCCCGACCGGGACCACCTCCGACTGCTCGAGAACGCGCAAGAGGAGGAGCTGCCCGGCGAGCGGCAGGTCCTCGACTCCGTCGAGGAAGAGCGTGCCTCGATCCGCGCAGCGGACCAGGCCCTTCGTGTCCTCGGTCGCGCCCGTGAACGCGCCCTTGGAATGCCCGAGGAGCTCCGACTGCAAGAGCGATGTCGGCAACCCTCCGCAATTGACGGCCACGAACGGACCCTCGCGGCCGGAGAGACCGTGGATGGCGGAGGCAATCAGGTCCTTGCCGGTCCCGGTCTCACCGCGGATCACCACCGGCACGTTCGAGCGGGCGACCGCGGCCGCCCGGCCGAGATCTGCCGCGAGCGAGGGCACGAGCGTGGCGAATCCAGAGGCCTCCGCTCGCAGGTCTCTGGTTTGCTCGGTCGGCGAACTTCCGGAAGGGAGGGAGATGCCGGCTCGATAGACGAGGAAGGTGTGGCCGAGCTCGATCACGTCGCCGTCGGAGAGGAGCTCGCGCTGGATGCGCCGGCCGTTGATCAGCGTCCCGTTTCTGGAGCCGGCGTCCTCGATCACCGACTTTCCCAGGACCTGCCGGATCACCGCATGCTCGCCCGACATCCGATCGTCAGCCACCGCCAGCAGGAGCTCGCTGCCTTGGCGGCGCATGACCGGGGGATGTCCCGGCTCCAGCGCGCCGCGGCCGATCACCACCCGGTCGATCCCCTGTAGCGAGGCACGCACCGACGACCCCGACGGCGAATCGCAGGTCAGCACGAGAAAGAGGTGTCGCGCCGCCGCCGGCGCCACCGAACTGACCTCTCGCGGGAGCGTCTGCGCCAGACGGGACATGCGCGGCATCCTACTCCTCCGCGCCAACCCGCCTCGGCTTGACAGGGTTCTCGCCAAAGCCTGATATGCCCCGGGCGACACGCTCGGTCTGGGCTCCGAAGCGAGCAAATGCGCGCCACGTCTCGCAGTTTCCTTGCCGGAACCCGAAAGAGATGGGTGGGCTTTGCCGGACGACAGGGACAAGGGGGAAGAGACCCAGGCCTCCGAGGTCGGAGCTCCCCAGCCCGCAACCGACGGGAACGGAGCACCGAGCGGGACTCTCGAGCGGGCGGCGCCGGACGCCGGCGAGGAACGTGGAGAGTCGTTCTTCATCGTCGGGATCGGGGCGTCCGCGGGCGGGCTGGAGGCGCTCGGCGCGCTGTTCAAGCGCATGAACCTCAAGTCGATGGCGCTGGTGGTCGTGCAGCACCTCGCTCCGCGCTACGAGAGCGCCCTCCCCGCGCTGCTCTCCCGGGCCAGCAATTCCGCGGTGCTCGCCGCCGAAGAGGGAATGCGAGTCGAGTCGAATCACATCTACGTGATCCCGCCCAACGCCGACCTCGCCATCCTCCAGGGAGTCCTTCACCTGATGCCTCCCGCGGCGGCGCACGGGGTGCACCTCCCCATCGACTATTTCTTCCGATCGCTGGCGCAGGACCAGGGCTCCCGCTCGATCGGGATCGTGCTCTCCGGAACCGGGACGGACGGAACCTTCGGCCTGAAGGCGATCAAGGAGGCGGGCGGCATCACCTTCGCGCAGGATCCCGCCTCGGCCAAGTACGACGGAATGCCGCGCAGCGCGCTGGACAGCGGATGGGCGGACTTCTGCCTGGGCCCGGACGCGATGGCCGACGCCTTGCTGCAGATCGCGCAGCACTCCTATCTCTCCAACGTCGACCCGCCCTCTCCGCAGTCGCTGGAGACGGTGGGGAAGCTTCTGGTGATGATGCGGTCGGCCCATGGCAATGACCTGACGTACTACAAGCCGAGCATGGTCGACCGGCGCGTCGAGCGCCGGATGGCCCTGCACAAGATCGAAAAGCTCGACGAGTACGTCAAGTTCGCCCAGTCCAACGCCGGCGAGCTGGATCTCCTCTACAAGGACATGCTCATCGGCGTGACCAGCTTCTTCCGGGATCACGACCCGTTCGAAGCGGTCAAGACCCAGGTCTTTCCCTCGATCCTGGAGGGAAAGGAAGCCGGTTCGCCGATCCGGATCTGGGTGCCCGCCTGCTCCACCGGAGAAGAAGCGTACTCGTTCGCCATCTGCCTGCTCGAGTATCTCGGGGACAAGGCGCAGGACTTCCGGATCCAGATCTTCGGCACCGACATCGACGACACGGCCATCCAGCACGCGCGGCGCGGGGTCTATCCGCCGAACATCGCGCTGGACGTCTCGCCGGAGAGGTTGCACCGCTTCTTCGTCAAGCGCGACGTCGACTATCACATCTCGCGGCACATCCGCGACATGGTGGTCTTCTCGGTCCAGAACGTCACCAAGGATCCGCCGTTCTCGCGGGTGGACATGGCGAGCTGCCGCAACTTGCTCATCTACCTGATCCCAGCGGCGCAGAAGCGGGTGCTGCGGATCCTGCATTACTCGCTGCAGTCTGACGGCTTCCTCCTGCTCGGCACCTCGGAGACGGTCGGCGAGTCCGGCGATCTCTTCACCCTGGTGGACCGCACCAACAAAATCTACGCGCGCAAGCACGTCGAGGCCGTCCCCGGGCTGGACATCGGCTTCGGCGTCCAGGCGCAGGCCATTCCCCAGAGCCTCCACGCCGCCACCGGCATGAGGTCGGGGCTGAACATCGCCGCGATCGCCGAACGGAAGGTGCTGGAGATGTACGGCCCTCCCGGCGTCGTCATCACCGGCGACCTGGAGGTCGTCCACATCCGGGGGCACACGGGACCGTACCTCGAGCCGATGGCCGGAACGCCCAGCTTCAACCTCCTGCGGCTCGCCCGCCCCGAGCTTCACGTCGAGCTGCGCCGGATCGTCCACGAGGCGCAGACCAAGAACATGCGCGTGCCGGGCGTCTGCAAGTTCAACGACGACGGGGTCCTGCGGCAGGTCGACCTCGAGGCCATCCCGCTCGGCGAGACCGGTACCAAGACGCGGCTCTTGCTGGTGCTCTTCCAGGAGCCGAAGGCCGCCAAGGAGAGAAACCTTTCACAGCCGCCCTCGCCCGAGCCGGTGTCTCCCGAAGAGCAGCGCATCCAGGAGCTGGAGCGCGAGCTCCTGGTGATGAAGGAGTATCTGCAATCCACCGTCGAAGAGCTGGAGAGCGCCAACGAGGAGCTCAAGTCCTCGAACGAGGAGATGCAGTCCTCCAACGAGGAGCTGCAGAGCACGAACGAGGAGCTGGAGACCTCCAAGGAAGAGCTGCAGTCCTCCAACGAGGAGCTCACCACCGTCAACGACGAGCTCCAGGACCGGATGGTGGAGCTGCAGCAGTCCAACGACGACCTGCACAACGTGCTGCGGACGATGGGCAACGCGGTGGTGATCGTCGGAATCGGCCTGCGCATCCGTCGCTATACCGAGACGGCCGCCAAGCTGATGAACCTGATCCCCGGAGACGTCGGGCGCTCGGTCGGCCACCTCAACGCGTTCATCGTCGGGGAGCGGCTGGAGGACCTGGCAGCCAACGTCGTCTCCAGCCTGATGCCGATCGAGCGGGAGGTCATCTGCGCGGATCAGCGCTGGTACGTGATGAGCATCACGCCGTACCGGACGCTCGATCACTCCATCAAGGGGGCCGTGATCTCCCTCCTCGACATCGACAGCCGCCGGCGGACCCTGGGCCCCGCCCTCGACGTGGGGCGGTTCGCCGATGCCCACCTGGCCGCGATCGACAATCCGCTGCTGATCGTCGACTCGAAGCTCCGCATCCTCTGGGTGAATCCGCCGTTCGAGGCCGCCTTTCAGCTTTCGCAAGCGGAAGTGGCGGGCGCGCCTTTCGACCAGGTGGGTTCGGGCCGCCTCGCGAACTCCAAGCTGATCGCGCTGGTCGAGCGGCTGGTGGCCACCGGCACGCCGTTCAAGGCCGCCCCCCTGCGATTCGCGATGCCGGGTGCCAAGAAGCGAACAGCGCGGGTCAGCGGAGCGCGCATCACGGCCATGGACGGGGAGGATGTGCTGCTCTTGCTGTCCTTTGCGCTGGGGGATCGCGCGCCAAAGGAGTGATCCACGGATGCCGGAGCCAGAGGACTACGAGCTCCTGTCGAAGGAACAGCTGCTCGAGCGGCTCCGTCAGCTCCAGTCGGACCCCCGCTTGCGGTCGCACCTGCCGGAGGGCGAACGGCTGCTCCACGAGCTCCAGGTCCACCAGGTGGAGCTGGAGATGCAGAACCGTGCGCTCCGGGAGACCCAGGAACAGCTGCTCGAGTCCGGCGCGCGGTACGCCGACCTCTACGACTTCGCGCCGGTGGCCTACTGCACGCTCGGCCAGGAGGACCGGATCGTGGAAGCCAACCTGGCGGCGGCGACGCTCCTCCGGGTGGAGCGCGCCTCGTTGATCGGCCAGCGGCTGTCCACGCTCCTTCCGCCGGAGTCCAGGAAGGCGCTGCGGGAGCACGTCAGCCGATGCTTCGCGGAGCAGGCGCGCGGCACGCTGGAGCTGATCGCGTCGTTCCGGGGCGGCGAGCCTGTCGTGGCGCAGCTCGTGACCATGCCCGTAATCTCCCGCGGAGTCGTGATCGCGTGCCGGGCAGCGCTGACCGACATCTCCGCGATCAAGCGCTCGGAGAAGATGCTCGGCTTGCTCGCCAAGGCGAGCGCCGTGCTCGCCGGGTCCCTGAGAGGCATGGACCCGATTGCGAACGTGGTCGACCTCCTGGTTCCCGACTTCGCGGACATCTGCCTTTCCGACGTGGTGGACCCGGACGGGTCCGTCCGGCGCATCCGGTCCGGCGGCGGCGAGGAGAGGGGACTCCGCCCGGACGCGACGGCGCTCCCGCCCAGGACCTTGCACGACCAGGTCCTGAAGACCAGCAAGGGCATCCTGATCGCCGACCTCCTGCACCCAGCGTACCAAGAGCCGGGGCTCGATCCGGTGCTGGAGCATGCGCGGTCGGTGGTGAGCGTTCCGCTCTTGATTCGCGGCCGGGCGCAGGGTGTCCTCACACTGGCCATGATCGGGTCCGGGCGCGGGTTCCAGCCCGCCGATCTCGAGTTTGCGCGGGACGTGGGCTCGCGCATCGCGGCCGCGATCGACAGCGCGCGCCTCTATCGCGACGCGCAGCAGGCGGTCCAAGCGCGCGAACAAGTGCTCGCGGTCGTGTCGCACGATCTGCGAAGCCCGTTGAGCGGCATCCTCCTGGCCAGCCGGGGCCTCGAGGACACTCCGGCTTCGTCGGACCCGCTCGCTTCGCGCCTGCTGGAGACCATCCAGCTCGGGATCGAGCGGATGAGCCGGATGATCGACGACCTCCTCGACGTCTCCAGCATCGATGCCGGCCACCTCGCCCTCGACCTCCGGGACCAGGAGGCCAGCGAGCTCATCGACGATGCGTTCGGCAACCTGAGGCCGATGACGCGGGCAAAGCGGCTCCGCTTCGCGGCGGACCGGCCGGAGTCCGCCGCCGTGGTGCGCTGCGATCGGGAGCGCGTCCTGCAGGTCTTCTCGAACCTGATCGACAACGCGATCAAGTTCACGCCCCGCGGCGGCTCGATCTCGATCGGGGCGCGGGTTCGCGGGTCGAGCGTCCAGTTCTCCGCGCGAGATAGCGGCCCCGGGGTCGACCAGGCCCTGCTGCCGCACCTGTTCGAGCGCTACAGCCAGGCCACGGCGACTGCCCGGCGGGGAAGGGGTCTGGGGCTGTACATCTGCAAGGGCATCGTCGAGGCGCATGGCGGCAGGATCTGGGCGGACATCGAACCGAAAGGAGGAACGGCGGTCTTCTTCACGCTGCCGCTCGCAGACCTGGCGGAAGCGGCGCTCGATCGGGAGCGTCCGCCCGTCCGCGGGGGCGCAGTGATGGTCGTCGACGACGACGGTCAGCATCGCCAGGCGCTCGCCGGCATGCTGGAGGCAGCGGGATACGCGGTCGAGCAAGCGGAGGACGGCCTCGATGCGCTCGAGCAGGTCCGCTCGAGGCAGCCGCTCCCGATGGTCATCCTGCTCGATCTGCAGATGCCGAGGATGGACGGTTGGGACCTGATGCTCCAGCTCAAGCGGGACCCAACCCTGGCTTCCATTCCGGTGGTGCTGGTGTCCGGCTATTCGAAGCTGGGCGCGGAGGCCGAGGCCACGGGCGCGAACGGCTACGTCTGCAAGCCCGTCCGGGCCGAACAACTGCTCCGCGCGATCGATCGCTTCCGCCAACCGGCCGCGGCGGGCTGAAGCCTCAGCGGAGCTTCGCGAGGGCCTCGCGGGCGTTGCGCGTGAACCCGTCCTCCTCCTTGTAGAGCCGGAGGAACTCGGTCAGGTGCGCGCGCGCCCGCTCGCTGTGGCCCAGGGCGAAATCGCTGATCCCCGCGTGGTACAGCGCCTGGTAGTGGTTCGGCCAGGACTCGATCACCAGGTTCATGATCGGGGCGGCGGCGATGTCGTCGCCCGCGTCGGCCACCGGGTGCGCGAGGTCGAAGACGATCCCCGCCGAGCGCCAGCGCTCCTCTTTGGGAACGCGCTCCAGCGCGGCGCGGGCGTCGTCGATCCTGCCCGCGAGCGCCCAGCACCCCGCCCCGTAGCCGGCGCCATCCCAACCGGCGGGGAACGGCCTGCGCGCGATGAACTGCGCGACCTCGACCGGATTGCAGTATGGCTTCGCCACCGCGAACCAGCGCTGGGCCTCGGTGCGGGCCAGCTGCGGAGCGGTCTGGATGGCAGCCGGCACCGCCCTGCGGAAGGAGAGGACCGTCACCGCCAACCCGAGCGCCGCGAAGACCGCGAACCGGGGCCGCACCTGACGCCGCCTGGGCGGGCTCTGCAGCGCCTCCAGCGCGGCGGCGGCGCTCTGCAACCGCTTCTCGCGACGTGGCCGGACGAGCTGCGCGATCCACTCGCGCAGCGGCGTGTCGCGGGGCACCCGCAGCGTCATGTCGCTGGAGAGCAGATCGGCGGGGGCCTTGCCGGTCGCCGCGTGGAGCAGCGTCGCGCCCAGCGCGAACAAGTCGCTGGTCGCGTCCACGGTTCCGCCCAGTTGCTCGGTCGGCATGTACCCGAACGTGCCGACCAGGGTGGAGCCGTAGGTCTCCGCGCCCGTGAGCCGCCGGGCGCTCCCGAAGTCGACCAGCACGACCTCCCCGCCCGGCCGCACGATCAGGTTGTCCGGCTTGATGTCGCGGTGGAGGACGCCGAGCTTGTGCAGGTAGACCAGCACCGTCAGCATCTGGCTGGCGACGTCGCGCAGCTCCGCCTCCGAGAATGGCCCGCGCGCGATCCGCGCCGAGAGCATCTCGCCCTCGATGAACTCGGAGGCGAGGTAGAGGCGCAGGTGCACGCCTTCCCCCTCGGTGAAGCTGGCCACGAACCTGGGAATGCGCGGGTGGTGCAGCGTCTTGAGCGTCGTCGCCTCCCGCTCGAACGCGTCGATCTGCTGGGCGCCGGGAACGCTGGCGAACTGCAGCTCCTTGAGCGCGACGATCGATCCGTCGGGAGCGTGCGCGCGGTAGACGCGTCCGTGCGGCGATTGCGCCAGCACGCGCTCGACCGCGTAGCCGCCCGGAGCGGAAGCGACACCGCAGAAGCCGCAGCGGGGATCGGACCCCGCTCTTCCGCAGCCTGCGCACTGGACCATCTGTTGACTCCAACTCTAGGGGACACGAGTCGCGGCTCCGCCGCTCGTCATGTCCCCAACTCTAGGGGGACACGAGTCGCGGCTCCGCCGCTCGTCATGTCCCCTACACGATCCGAGTCTACCGCCTGCACCCTGCGGCACCAGGAAGCAGGAGCTCGAAGATCGGGGGGCATGTGGCCCGATCAGGGCTCGGGTGAGAGCGATCGGGGTGAAAACGATGGGACCCTGAGCCGCCTGCCGCGGCCGGGGCTACCTGGTGCAGACCGCTTCGACGTTGTTCCCGTCCGGGTCGAGCAGGAAGGCGGCGTAGTAAGTCGGGCTGTAGTCGGCGCGCACGCCGGGTGCGCCGTTGTCGCGCCCGCCACCCTCCAGCCCGCCCTTGTGGAACTGGTCGACGGTGGCCCGATCGTTCGCGCGGAACGCCACGTGCACGCCGGGAGTCGTCGCGCGAGCAGAGCACGTACCCGAACGGTTTCAGCGCGGCCTGGTAGAAGCGCACGCTCGCGTCCGCGTTCTTCACCTTCAATCCGATGTGGTCGTACATGGCGACCTCCTTTGTAGAGGTCATCCTGCGGCGATGGCCCCCAGGCGCGCTTGGAAGATCTTGCGATCGCCTTTCGCCGCCCGGCGGAAGGCTCCTGGAGACACCCCGGCGGCGCGATGGAAGGTGCGCACGAAGTTGGAGAGATCGCCGAATCCCACCTGATAGGCGACCTCGGTGACCGAGGGGCCGCCGTCCGCCAGCAGGCGCGCGGCATGCCGGAGGCGGGACCGCACCAGATACTGGTGCGGCGTGACGCCGAGGACCTTGGAGAACAGGCGGAGGAAGTGGAACGGGCTGAGACCCGCCTCGGCGGCCGCGGTCTCCAGATCGACGGGCTCCGGAGCGTGCGCCTCGATGAAGAGCGCCGCCCGCACGGCGCGGCGGCGATCGGCCGCGCCGGCCTTCCGCGGATCGCGCCGCCGGCCGGAGATCGCTTCGACCAGGCGGGCGGCGAGCCAGGTCCCGGCCTCGTCGAGTCCGACGTCGCTCCTGCCGTCCGCCGCCGCCTGCGCCAGCTCGCCCAGCACCATCAGCTCTGGGAGCGGCGGGACGCAGCCGGTCCGCCAGAGCTCGCGGCGTCCGCCCAGCGACTCGGCCAACGCCGGCGAAAGATGGAACGAGAGGCATTCGTCGCCGGTCACGTGGTCGTGCGTACAGAGATATTCGTCGCCGGGATGCCCGACCAGAAGCGATCCGGCGACCAGCTCGGCGGAGCGGCCGCCGGCGCGATAGCCGAAGCTGCCCTTGCGCACGTACGCGACGGAGAAGCCGTGGTGATGCTCGGCGAAGGGCGCGTCGGCGGGGCCCGCGTCGCAACGGTAGTCGACCGCCCGGATCGAGCCGCGTTGGAGGAGCGTCACGGCCGGCATCCCGCGGAGTCTGCACGTGCTCGAGCCACCTGGCAACGGAAGGTTCGAACACTTGCGGCTGGGGCACGGGCGCGCGATTCTCTCCCGCGATGCGCGCGCCGATCGCCTGCAGCCTCGCGGTCCTCTGCGCTTGCGGAGAGGGCACCCCGACCTGGACGCAGGACGTGCAGCCGATCGTCGCCCGGAGCTGCGCGGGGTGCCATGTCGAGGGCGGGATCGCCCCCTTTGCACTGTCCACCTGGAACGACGCCTATGTGCGCCGGTCCCTGATCCGCGCGCAGGTCGAGTCCCGCCAGATGCCGCCTTGGCCACCGGGGCCCGGGTGCAGCGAGTACCTCGACGACCGATCGCTGAGCGACCAGGACCGACAGAAGATCCTGTCGTGGGTCGATCTCGGCGCACCCGAGGGGAATACCGCCGACACCCGGGGCGGGTCGACGCCGCCTTCGGGCGGGCTCTCGCGCGTGGATCGCGAGCTGCGGATCGCCGCCCCCTACACGCCCGTGCTGGCTCCCGACGAGTACCGCTGCTTCCTGCTCGACTGGCCGGAGGCGGAGCGCCGGTTCGTCACCGGGTTCGTCGCGCAGCCCGGGAACGCGACCATCGTGCACCACGTGCTGGCGTTCCTCGCCACCCCGGACCGCGCCGCGCAGTTCCAGGCGCTCGACGCCGCCGATCCCGCGCCCGGATACAAGTGCTTCGGCGGACCCGGCGGCACGGCAAACCTCTTGGGAGGCTGGGTCCCCGGGACGGTGGGCGGCGACTTCCCCGCGGGCACCGGCGTTCCCGTCGATCCGGGATCGAAAGTGATCCTGCAGGTCCACTACAACCTGTCGGCCGGGCTCGGCCCTTCCGACCAGACCTCGATCCGCGTCAAGCTCGACGCGACCGTCGCGAAGCCCGCGTTCCTCATGCCCTGGGCCGATCCCTCCTGGGTCAACGCGGGGACCATGGACATCCCGGCCGGCGCCGCAGACGTAAGCCACGCCTTCACGCTGACGCCGGGCCCCTACCTGGGGCTGCTCAGCAACAACCTCCTCTCGCCCGGACGCTTCACCGTGTACGGTGCGGCGCTCCACCAGCACCTGAGGGGCACCCGCTCGCGGCTGGAGATCCAGCGCGCCGGCGGAGGGCGGGAATGCGTGCTCGACCTCCCGCGCTGGGATTTTCACTGGCAGGGCGGCTACACGCTCAAGACCCCGAAGGTGATGGAGAGGAACGACAGCCTCTCCATCGAGTGCCACTGGGACAACAGCGCGGCGAACCAACCCGACGGGCAGGCGCCGCGCGACCTGAACTGGGGCGAGGGAACCGGCGACGAGATGTGCATCGGGTTCCTCTACGTCACCCAATGACTACGCGTGTGACGGTGACGGGAGTGCCGTTGAACGCGGCGTTCCCGGAGAGGGCATCCACCGATTGGTCGTCGGTCAGATCGTTCAGGCTCGCGCCCGAGTGCGAGGCCGCGACCGAGAGGGACGCGCCCGCGCGCCCGTGGCCCCATCCGTGTGGCAGGCTGACCACTCCCCGCATCACGTCCGTCGTCACTTCGACGGGGACCTCCACGCTACCTACGCGCGACGCCACCTTGGCGCGGTCTCCTTCCCGCAGGCCGCGGGACGCCGCGTCCTCGGGGTGGACCAGCAAGGCGCAGCCCTCCGGGCCCTTCACCAGCCGCTCGCTGTTGTGCATCCAGGAGTTGTTGCTGCGCAGCGCGCGCCGTCCGATCAGGACCAGCCCGTTCGGAGGCGGCTTCTCCAGCGAAGCCGCCAGGCGATCGAGGTCGCGCAGGAAGATGGCCGGCGCGAGTTGCACCCGCCTTCGGCCCAGGCGGGCGAGGAGCGCCGGCTGGAGCGGGCCCAGATCGATGCCGTGCGGCTTTTCTTCGAGCTTGCGCAGGGAGAGCTTGTGCGGACCGAATCGGAGCAGCAGATCCAGGAACCGTCGCGCGCCGAGCATCCGGGCCGCGCGCAGCAGGGCCCCGAGCCTGCGCCCCTGCCGGCCTCCTCCGTGGCGGCGCACCGCGAGCGCCAGGTCGAGCAGCACTTCGAAGTCGCCGCGCACACCCGGGGGCCGCGGCACGAGCGGCTTCGCGTAGCGGGCCGCGTTGCGCACCGAAAGCGCGTAGAACGCCAGGTCGTATTGGTCGCGCTCGAACCCGAAGCTGGTGGGCAGGATCAGGTTGGCGTGCCGCGTGGTCTCGTTCCGATAGAGGTCGATTGCGACCATGCAGTCGAGGCGGGCCAGCGCGCGATCGAGGCGCCCGCCGTTGGGAGTCGAGAGGACCGGGTTGCCCGCGAAGGTGACCAGCGCGCGGATTCCGCCGTCCGCCTCGATTTCCTCGGCCAGCGTGGCCGCCGGCAGCTCCCCGCCGAACTCCGGCAGGCCGCGGACCCGGCTGCGCCAGACGCCGAAGTGGCCGCGGTCGCCGGTGCGGGACGCGAGCGCCACCAGGTCCGCCGCCGGCGTGGTGAACATGAACCCGCCCTCCCGGTCCAGGTTCCCGGTGATGGCGTTGAGCGCGACGATCAACCATGCGGCGAGCCCGCCGAACTCCTGCGTGCAAGTGCCCACCCGGCCATAGGCGACGGCCGCCGGGGCCGACGCGAAGGCCCGCGCCAGATCGCGAATGACCGCCGCGGCGATGCCGGTGTGCGCGGCCACGCGCTCCGGCGGGAAGCGCTTCACCGCGTTCTTCAGGCTCTCGAGCCCGTCGCAGACGGCGGCCAGGTGCCGCAGCTCGGGGCTCCGTTCTTCGAGGACCACCTGGAGCAACGCGAGGACGAAGAGGGCGTCGGTTCCGGGGCGGATGGCCAGGTGCTGATCGGCGATGGCCGCGGTCTCGGTGCGGCGCGGGTCCACCACCACCAGCTTGCCACCCCGATCGCGGAAGTCTCGAAGTCGGCGCGCGATGCCGCCCGCGGTCATCAAGCTGCCGTTCGAGGCCAGCGGATTCGCGCCCAGCATGAGGAAGTAGCGCGTCCGGTCGACGTCGGGCACCGGCAGGAGCAGCTGATGGCCGAACATCTCCAGCGCCGCGAGCATGTGGGGGAGCTGATCGACGGAGGTGGCGGAGAATCGCGACCGCGTTCCCATCGCGCGGTTGAAGAACGGGGTTGCGAGCAGCGCGGAGTACGAATGGACCGTCGGGTTGCCGAGGTAGACGGCCACCGCGTTCCTGCCGTGCTTGCGCTGCACCTCCGCGATCCGGCGGCCCGCCTCGTCCAGCGCCTCCGCCCAGGACACGGACTGCCACCGGCCGCCCTCCCGGCGCTGCGGCTCGAGGATGCGGTCCGGATCGCTCTGGACGTCCGC
>WNFK01165265.1_pt1 | contig 14752 bp, 11 predicted proteins | sample 5400281 | NCBI WGS metagenome assembly WNFK01 (sample SAMN13153350, study PRJNA577476) | soil metagenome | isolation source: 20 cm soil on Douglas fir-dominated hillslope | place: USA:California | collected 2013-09-17 | reverse complement strand
CGTGTCCGACGCAATGATTCGCGAGCTACAGGTGCCCGAAGACGACGTGTACGCGGAGTTCGTCAAGCGAGACTGGTGCGACGGGCTGCCCATCGTGGCCCCTACCCCCGAGCGGGTGCGGGCGATGATCGCAGGCGCCCGCGAGGACCCGCAGCGTGTCCTCGGCCTCATGCCTCCCCTCTGGCGCCAGGCGAGCATCGAGAAGCTCGCGGTCAACGCGGTCATGGCAGGCTGCGAGCCCGCCTATTTCCCGGTGATTGTGGCCGCAGTGAAGGCGGTGCTCGAGCCCTCCTTCAATCTCTACGGTGTCCAGGCGACCACCCATCCGGTGGCCCCGCTCATCATCGTCAGCGGCCCCCTCGCCGGCGCCATCGGCATGCATTCGGGCTCCGGCCTCTTCGGGCCAGGCTTCCGCGCCAATGCCACCATCGGCCGCGCCCTCCGGCTCATTCTCCTGAACGTGGGCGGGGGATGGCCCGGACGCCATGACATGGCGACACAGGGCAGCCCGGCCAAGTTCTCCTACGCCATCGCCGAGCGGGAGAACGGCGCCCCCTGGCCGTCGCTGCGCGAGCGCCTCGGCTTCGCCCCGGAGCAGAGCGTGGTTACCGTGTTCGGCGGCGAGGGTCCGCACAACGTCAACGACCATGTCTCGACCACGGCCGCGGGCGTCCTCAACAATGTCTCGGACGTCGCGACCACCCTCGGCTCCAATGTCGGCTGGTACATGTCGCAGAGCCAGCTCCTGGTCGTGCTGGGACCCGAGCACGCCCAGACCATCGCCGCGGACGGGCTCACCGCGGCGGACGTGCAGCGCTTCGTCTTCGAGCACACGCGCCTGCCCCTGGGGCGGCTCAAGCTCGGGGGGATGTGGGGCATGCACGACTGGCCCCTCTGGATGCAGAAGGTCACCGACGAGCAGGTCCTCCTGCCCCGGGTGCCGTCCGTCGACGACATTTACGTCATGGTTGCGGGCGGCTCGGGCAAGCACTCCTGCGTGGTCCCGAACTGCACGTTCAGCCGCGCCGTCAGCAAAGCGGTGGAGACCCCGAGGTAGCTCTGCGCATCTAAAGCAGTCAAGGAGGATTTCCCCCTGCGCGAGAAGCACGTGTGGTGGGCGTTCCTCGTCCTCGCTCTCTTTGTCGGGGGCTGGACGACCGTGGACGCCTGGAAGCTCATCGGGCGGCCCTATGCGGGCTTCTCCGTGATGAGGAATCTTCTCGTCGGCCTCGGCGTCGAGCGGGGCGGGCTCGAGCCCTTCGATTTCCTGCGCGCCATGGACGGCCGCCTCCTCGAATCCGGCCGCCAGATCCAGGAAGAAGTTCGTCGCCACCCGCCGGGCACGAGCTTTCACTACCTGGTCAATCGCCGCGGCCGGCTGGTGGAAGCGGACATCGTGACCAAGACGGAGCCGGCGGGAGACTTCGACCGGTTCCTCCTCGAGGGGCTGCTGCCGGGCCTGCTCTTCCTCGGCCTCGGCGCGGCCGTGCTCGTTCTCAAGCCGGGAGCTCCCGGTGCGCGGGTGTTCCAGGCCTACTGCGTCGTCTGGTTCGCCATCGCCACGCTCTATCACGACGCGGTCAGCATCTACCGCTTCGACGCCGTCTTCCTCACCGCGTGGGCCTTCTCGCCGGCTCTCTACCTGCACCTCGCGCAGAGCTTCCCGGAGCGGCGACCATGGGCCGTCCGCCATCCGCGGATGATCTGGCTGGCCTATGGCGTCTCCGCCATCTTCGCCACGTTGCTCCGGATGCACATCCCGGATCGCTCGCCCAGCGAGCTCGTGATCATCCCCATGGCGAGCGCGGTGTACTGGGTGTCGGCCCTCCTCGTGCTGATCGCCGCCCTTTCCATCACCGCGGTGCGGGGGACGAGCGCGCTGGGCCGCCAGCGGGCTCGGGTGCTCCTCGCCGGCTTCACGGTGGGGCAGCTCGCCCCCGTCATGGGCACCACTCTCGAGGCCGTGACGGGGATGACCGTGCCGTACCTGAACGTGCTCTGGAAGCTCAACCTCCTCTTCCCGGTGGCCGTGGCGTACGCCATGATGCGCTACGAGCTGTTCGACGTGCGGGCCGTGGTGCGGATGGGCAGCATCTACGCGCTCGTGACCGGGGTGGTGATCGTGGCCTACGCGGGAGCCATCACCGCTCTCAACGTGGTGTTCACCCGGCTCGGCATGGGCACGAGCCCGCTCGCCACCGCGGTGGTGCTCGCTCTCGCCGTCGTCCTCTTCCTCAATCCGGTGTACGCGCGCGCCCAGCGGCTGGTCGACCGCCTGTTCTTCCGCCAGCGGCTCGATGTGCAGCGCTCCATCGAGCGGCTGTCCGGCACCATGACCACCGTGCTTGACCTCGACCGCATCGCCGGCCTCATCGGGCGGACGGTGGACGAATCGTTCTTCCCGTCACGACTGACCCTCGCCGTGCTCGAGGAAGAGCAGGAGCGCTATCGCGTGCTCGTGGGCAGCGCGGGGCCCATGGGGGCGAGCGGGCTCATCTCCGCCACCTCCTCCCTGCCCAAGCACCTCGCGCAGTATCGGCAGCCCATCACCCGCGTGCAGCACGAAGCCGATCCGGATCTGGCGTCGTGCCGCGCCGCGTGCCTCTCCCAGATGCGCGCCCTCGGCGCCGAGCTGGTGGTGGCTTTGCTCTTCGGCGACCGGGTCACCGGCCTCCTCGCTCTCGGCGAGAAGCGCTCGGGCGCATCGTATACCACCGAGGATCTGCGGCTGCTCCGCGTGGTCGTCAACCAGAGCGCGGTCGCCCTCGAAAACGCCCGCGCGTACTCGGCACTCGAGGAGGCCAATCGCCGGCTTGCCGACACCCTTCGCCGCGTGGAGATCCTCGAGGCGATCCGGACCAGCCTGTCGAAGTTCGTGCCGCGCCGGGTCCAGGAGCTCATCGAGGAAGCGCCGGAGGCGCCCGAGCTCGCCAAGCGCGAGATGGACGTGTCCGTGCTCTTCGTGGACGTGGCCGGCTACACGAGCCTGTCGGAGCGCCACGACCCCGACCGCGTCAACGTCATGATCGAGCGTTACTTCGGGGCCTTTCTCGACGAGATCCTGCGCAATGGCGGCGACGTCAACGAGACGGCGGGCGACGGTCTCATGGTCATCTTCCAGGACGAGGAACCCGAGCGTCACGCGCGCAATGCCGTCCAGACCGCCCTGGGATCGACGAGCCGATCCGCCTCCACGTCGGGGTCAATTCGGGTCCGGCCGCGGTGGGCGCCACCAAGATCGAAGGGAATGCCGCGACGCGATGGACCTATACCGCCTCGGGAGCGGTGACCAACGTCGCCGCCCGCCTAGCCGCCCTCGGCGCGGGGGACAGCGCCTTCATCGGGCCGGAGACGGCGCGCCGCATCGAGGGATGGTTCGACCTCGAGGATCTGGGCGTGCGCGAGCTCAAGAACGTGGAGGAGCCGGTGCGGGTGTACCGTCTCGCGACGTCCGCGGCGTCACTGGCGGCCTGAGCCGGAGCGGGCGAGCAGGGCGAGGGCGGCCAGGAGCATCGCGGCGCCCGCCCAGCCCATGGTGCCGAGACGCTCGCCGAAGACGAGCACGCCGAGTGCGGACGCGGTCACCGGCTCGAGCAGGGTAGCGATGCCCGCCGCCGTGACGGTGACCCGCCGGAGCCCCGCTCCGAAGATCACGTAGGCGGCGGCGGTGGGCACCACCCCCAGATAGACGAGGAGCGGCCATCCCGCGGCGAGCTGAGCCGCGACGTTCGACTCCGCGGCCAGGGCGGGGGTGAGGAGGAGCGCCGCGAGGGTGAAGGTGACGGCGGCCAGGGGCAGGGGCGCCGCGCGATGGAGTAGCCCCTTGGCGGTGACCGCGTACACCGCATACGACAGTCCCGCGCCGATGGCCGCCACCGCGCCCGCGGTGAAGTCCGGCGGCCGGCCTCCGGCCGCGCGCGGCCCCACGAGGACCATGGTGGTGCCGGCCACAGCGAGGAGCAGCGCGACGAGCGTCGAGCGCCCCGGCCGCTCCTTGAGGACGAGGGCGGCCCCCGCCGTGATCATGATCGGCGCCGAGCAGATGGCGAGGAGCGCGGTCAAGGCCACCCCGGTGCGCGGCACCGCCCAGAAGTAGCACAGCTGATAGGCGGCCATGGCGATGCCGAGCACGGCGGCCTTCGCCCGGTCCATCCACGTCCAGCGTCCGGCCGGACGTGACGCGCGCTCCGCTGAGGTGAGGCCGGAGCGGATGACATAGGTCGCGAGGAGAAGGCAGGGCGCGGCGCCGGCCATGCGCGCCCAGCCGACAAGAAGGGGACTCGGCGAACCGTCCTTCGCGAGGAGGCTCATCACGCTGCCCGTGGTGCCCCACGACACCGCGGCTACGCAAACGAGGGCGAGCCCCAGGAGCATCGCTCCGGTAGTATACGGGAGGGAAGGGAGGTATCCGTGGAGACCATCGGATTCATCGGGATGGGGAACATGGGAGCGCCCATGGCGAGCCGCTTGCTGGCCGCGGGCTATCCTCTCGTCCTGCACGATGCGCGGGCGAGCGCGGGGGAGTCCTTCCGGGCGCGGGGGGCGCGCTGGGCCGATACACCAGCGGCGGTCGCCTCGGCGGCGCGAACCATCATCACCATCGTGCCCTCGTCGCGTGAGGTCCGCCTCGTGTTCGAAGGGCCGGCGGGCATTCTCTCCACCCTCGCCTCGGGCTCTCTCTGCATCGAGATGACCACGGCCGACCCGTCGGCCACGCGCGAGCTGGCGCCGAAGGTCGAAGGGCGGGGCGCGCATCTGATCGACGCGCCCGTCTCGGGCGGCGTCCGGGGGGCCACGGAAGGCACGCTCGCCATCATGGTGGGGGGCGATGCCGAGCTTCTCGAGCGGGCGCGGCCCGTGCTCGAGGCCATGGGCAAGCACATCTTCCACGCGGGGCCGGTGGGCACCGGCCATGCCATCAAGCTCGTCAACAACATGTGCTCGGCGGGTATTCTCGCCCTCACCATCGAAGCGGTGGCGGTGGCGGCCAAGGCCGGGGTGGATCCGGCGCGCGCCGTCGAGATCATCCAGGCTTCCTCCGGACGCTCGAACGCCAGCGACTACAAGTTCCCCAAGTTCATCCTGAACGGCGCGTTCGACGCGGGCTTTGCCATCCGGCTCATGCTCAAGGACGTGGATGGCTACGCGCGCCTCGCCCAGGAGGGCGGCGTGCCTTCCATGGTGGGTCGCGTGGCGTCGGAGATCTACCGAATGGCGGTGGCGCGCGGCATGGCCGAGCTCGACCACACGGCAGTGGCGCGGCTCATCGAGGAGTGGGCGGGCATCGAACTGCGGTCCAAACCAGGAGACCCTGCATGACACGCATCGGCTTCATCGGCGTCGGCACCATGGGCCTCCCCATGGCCGCCAATCTGGTCAAGAAGGGCTTCGCGGTGACGGCCCACGATCTCAATGCCGGCGCGGTGAAGGCGGCGGTGGCCGCCGGCATGACCGCGGCCGCTTCCGCGGCCGAGGCGGTGGCGGGAAAGCGCCTACGGAGGCGACGGCGGCGTCATCAACGCCGCCCGCAAGGGTACCCTCTGCATCGACATGTCCACGGTGGATCCCGCCGCCTCGCGGCGCGTGGCCGCCGCGGCGGCCGAGCGCGGACTGCGCTTCGTGGACGCGCCGGTGTCGGGAGGAACGCCGCGGGCCATCGACGGCACCCTCGCCATCATGGTGGGCGCCTCGGGAGAAGATTTTCAGGCGGCCCTTCCCGCTCTGCAGGCCATGGGCGCGAACGTGATTCACGTCGGCCCGGTGGGAAGCGGCGAGGTCGCCAAGCTCTGCAACAACCTGATCGCGGGGGTGACGGCGGTGGCGGTGAGCGAGGCGTTCCGCATCGCCGAGGGCTTCGGCGTCGACGCCAAGACCGTCACCGAGGTGATCGCGAAGTCCTCGGGGAACACCTGGGTCATGGAGAACATGCACCCGGTGCCCGGCCTGGTGGCGCGCGCCGCCTCGAGCAACGACTACGCCCCCGGCTTCATGACCGATCTCATGTGCAAGGATGTCGGGCTGGCCGTGGACGCCGCGCGCAACCTGCGCATTCCGCTCTTCGTGGCGCCGGCCGCCCAGCAGGTCTATCGGCTCGCCTCCTCGCACGGTCTCGCGCGCAAGGACTTCACCAGCGTCTACACCTTTCTGAAGCCGTCCGCGGGCACGGCCCCCGTCTAGAGCGCATGGACTGGCCTCGCCGCTGGATCGCCCGTCTCGGCAAGCTCGGCATCGTCCTCGTGGTGGTCGCCGTCGTTCTCATCACGAGCTTCTTTGCCTCGCTGCCCGAGATCGTGCGCCAGGTCGTGGTGCGGCAGGTGCCCAAGACCATCGGGCGCCAGATCAGCATCGAAGACGTCGATCTGAACCTCTTCACCGGCTACATGGCCGTCAAGAAGCTGCGCCTGACGGAGCGGGACGGGCGGCAGACGTTCGTCGAGTTCGATCGCCTCGAGGCGCGGCTGGCCCTGTGGGGGCTGGTGGGGCGCAATATCCGCGTGCGCGAGTTCCGTCTCGTCGGTCCCTCCGTGCGTATCGTGCGAGGCCAGAACGGCGAGCTCAACTTCCAGGACCTGATGCCCGGCGTCGAGAAGGCGGACGTGGCGCGCGAGCCGACCAAGTGGGCGTTCATCCTCGACCACGGCGCCATCGAGCGCGGGCGGCTCATCATCGAGGATCGGGCTGTCTCGCCCGCCGCGGACTGGTCGATCCAGGATCTCGCCGTCGAGACATCCGGCGTGTCGACGCGGCCCAACTCACCGCCCGGCCGCCTCAAGGCCTCGCTGCGCATGGGCACGGCCGCCCTCGACTTCCGCTGGGACAAGTTCCAGCAGGCTCCGGTGCGGGTCGAGGGGGTGATCAAGCTCACCAGTCTCGACCTGACGCGCGCGCGGCCTTATCTGCCGCCGCCGCTCGCCGACGCTTTCGCGTCGGGCACGTTCCGGACCGATCTCAAGGTCGCCTACACCCGCACCACGGAGGGTCTGCAGAGCGCCCAGGCGAGCGGCGAGGCGGCGGTGGAGAGCGTGGGCCTGGTCAAGGCGGGCACCAAGGACTCGATGCTGGCCACGGCGCGCCTCGGTGTCGGGCTCAAAGGATTCGACCTGGAAGGCCGGGAGGTGACGCTCAGGAGCGTGGAGCTGACGGGGTTCGACGCCCAGATCCGCCGCGACAGGAGCGGACAGATCGACCTTCTCGTTCCCTTCTCGAAGCCCGCCGGGGAAGCTCCGCCGCCCAAGGCCGAAGCCGCCCCCGCGCCCGTCCCGCCCGCGCCTCCGCCGCCCGAGCCGGCGCCGAAGCCCTGGAAGGTGCGTATCGAGCGGGTCAAGATCGATGGCGCCAAGATCGCCGTCACCGACGAGAGCGTGGCGCCCGCGGCCAGATTCGCGGCGGTGCTCGGGACCGAGTTGGTGGTCGAGTACGTGCCGACGGCGGAGGGCGTGCCGACCGTGCTGGCGAGCGGCGACGTGACGGTGAGCGATATCGTGCTGGAGAGGCCGGGCGGCAAGGACAGGCTGGTGACCCTGGCGCGCCTCGGCGTCGGTCTCAAGCGCTTCGATCTGGCGGGGCAGGAGGTGACGCTGAGTCGCGTGGATCTCTCCGGGCTCGAGGCACGGATTCGCCGCGAGAAGAGCGGACAGATCGATCTCGTGGCCGCTGCGGGCGGAGGCGGGGCCGCGCCTTCGCCGAAGGTCGAGCCGGTGCGGGCCCCCGTCGCCGCCGCGCCTCGACCCGGGCCCAAGCCGAAGCCGTGGCAGATCGGTGTCGAGCGGACCAAGGTCAGCACCGCCAAGGTCGCCTTCACCGACGAGACCGTGGATCCCGCCGCCCAGCTCAACGTGAACAACCTCGAGGTGGGCGTGGACAACGTCACGTGGCCGGTGCGGGGCCCCGCCGCCCTCACCCTCTCCGCGTCGTTACCGGGGAACGGCACGCTCAAGATCAAGGGGCCGGTGAGGCTCGAGCCCTTCGACGCGCAGCTGGCCATGGCCATCCGGGACGCGGCGATCGAGCCGTATCAGCCCTACATGCCGGTGCCCGCGCGCTTCACGGGACGGTTCAACGGCGACAGCAAGAACCGCATCGCCATCAAGGACGGCAAGACCATTATCGCGTCCAAGGGGACGAGCTGGGCCGACAAGTTCGAAGCGAAGATGCCGGGCGCCCCAGACCCGCTGATCACGATCGAGCGGATGGATCTGGTCGACATCGACTTCGACTGGCCGACCAAGGCCATCGTGGGCAAGGCGGGATTCAAGCGCATGTCGGTCGAGATCGAGCGAGCCGAGGATGGCAGCCTCAATATCGTCAAGGCGTTCGGTGGCCCGGCCGCTCCCACCGTCCCCGATCCGAAGGATGCGGCGGCGCCGCCGGCCGCTCCCAAGCCTGCGCCTCCCGCTCCCACGCCGGCGCCGGCCTCCGCGTCTCCGCCCCCCGCCAAGCCCAAGGGCTTGCTCGAGACCATGGAGCTGCGCTTCGGGGAGATCCGTCTCGAGGAAGGCTCCCTTCGCTTCATCGATCGCGGCACGGAGCCCGACTTTTCCGAGGATTTCTCGAAGATGGACCTGACCGTGACCGGCCTCGGCAACAAGCCCAATGAAAAGGCCAAGCTCGTCTTTACCTCGGTGGTGGGGGGCGATGGTGGCCTCGAGATCCGGGGCGACATCGGCGCCGTGGGCGCTCCGCTCTATCTCGACCTCGCGGGCGAGATCCGTGATCTCGACCTCCCCGCCGTCAACCCGTATTCGGACAAGGCCATCGCCTGGCTCATCAAGCAGGGGGACCTGCGGTACAAGTTCACCGTCAAGGTCGAGAACGATCAGCTGACCGCGACCAACGACGTGGTCGTGAGCAAGCTGAGGGTCGCCAAGGCCAAGCAGGTCGACGACCAGGTCAAGGCGCGCCTCGGCCTGCCTCTGGGACTCATCGTCGCCCTCATCAAGGATTCCAACGGCAACATCGTCCTGAACGTCCCCATCTCCGGCTCGCTCAAGGATCCGAAGTTCGACCTGTCCGACACGATCTGGGCCGCGATCAAGAACGTCCTCGTCAACGTATTGGCCTCGCCTTTTCGGCTCATCGGCAGCCTCTTCTCCAAGGGCGACAAGATCGAGGAGCCCAAGGTCAACCCCGTCACCTTTCCCGCGGGAAGCCTGGTCCTCACGCCCAGCATGGAGGAGCATCTCCTCCGGGTGGCGGACTTCATGCGGAAGACGCCGTATGTCACCCTGACCATGCATCCAGTGGTGGCGCCCGCGGACCTGGAGGCGATCAAGGCCACCGAGGTGGCGGCCCGGCTTCAGCTGTTCGCCAAGGAGAAGGGGATCAGCGACCCGCCTAAGATACTTGCCGCCTATTTCAAGGAGAAGATACCGGACGAGAAGCCGCCGCCGACCGTGGAGGACCAGCTGAAGATCCTCCGCGAGCGCGAGAAGGTGCCGGACGCCAAGGTCAAGGAGATGCAGGACCAGCGCGTTACCGTCACCAAGGAGCGCCTCGTGAAGAAAGAGGGCATCCAGGAGAAGCGGCTCATCCCCGGCGACGCTGACAAGCCGCCCGCCGGCACCACCGAGGGCATGGTGGAGTTCACCGTGGGCGGCTCCGAGGAGTAGCTGCGCCTCCGTCGAACGATCGCTCTCCTCGCCCTCTGCTATACTCTCGCGTCATGAGAGTCCTTGCGCTCCACCCCGACAGGTGCACCGGCTGCCTCCGGTGCGAGCTGGCCTGCTCCTACATGCAGACCGGCACCTACCAGCCGTCGAAGTCCGTGATCCGCGTCTCGCCCTTCGAGGGCTACACGTCGTACGCGCCCTACACGTGCACCCAGTGCGCGGAAGGGTGGTGCATGACGGCCTGTCCGGTGGGAGCCATCCGCATCAATGCCGCGGGCGCCAAGGACGTGGTGGACGACAAGTGCGTCGGGTGCAAGCTCTGCACCATCGCCTGCCCGTATGGCACGATGTTCTACGACGCCGACACGACCAAGGCGTACAAGTGCAATCTCTGCGAGGGACACCCCGCCTGCGCCGACGCCTGCCCCACCGAGGCCATCACCTTCGTGGAGGGCGAGAACGCGGACTGGATCGGTGACTTCGCGGCGGAGCGGACCACGCGCGTGCTCGCCCGGGAGACGGTGTGATGCCGCCCCGCCATCTGATCATCGGCTGCGGCACGGCGGGCTTGAACGCCATCCGGACCATTCGCGAGGAGGATGGCGGCGCTTCCGAGATCACCCTCGTCTCCGCCGAGCGCCCCTACTCCCGCATGGTCCTCCCGTATTACCTCGGCGCCTCCATCGCCGAATCCCACGTCTATACGGCGACTCCCGCTTCGCTCGCCGCCTGGAAGGTCAAGACGATGCTCGGGCGGCGCGCCAAGTCTTTGGACACCCAGGCGAGAACCCTCACCCTCGACGACGGCGCCACCGTGGAGTACGACAACTGTGTGATCGCCACCGGCTCACGCGCGGCGCGGCCGCCCATCGACGGCGCGGACGGGCCCGGCGTCCATTCCTTCTGGACGCTCGACGAGGCGCGGGCGGTCATCGCCGCGGTTCAGCCGGGAACCAAGGTGGTGATGGTCGGCGCGGGATTCATCTCCTTCACCATCTTGAATGCCATCCTCGCCCGCGGCGCCTCGCTCACCATCGTCGAGGTCGCCCCGCGCATCCTGCCCCGCATGGTCGACGAAGCCTGCGCCCAGATCGTGGCCCGCTGGCTGGAGAACCACCGGGTCACGCTCAGGGTAGGGGCGTCCCTGAGCAAGATCGAGGAGTGGAAGGGCAAGCGCAAGCTCACCTTCAAGAAGGGCGACCCCATCTTCGCCGACGTCATCATCATGGCCACGGGCATCCGGACCAACCTCGAGTGGCTCGAGGGATCGGGCATCGAGGTCTCGTCGGAGCCGGGGGGCGGCATCCTCGTGGACGATCACCTGCGCTCGAGCGTGAAGAACGTCTACGCGGCGGGCGACGTGGCGCGGGGACCGAATCTGATCACGGGAACGCTCGAGGTCCATGCCATCGAGCCCACGGCCCAGGAGCACGGGCGCGTGGTGGGCGCGAATCTGGCCGGCCGCGACGTGGCCTACGGGGGCAGCCTCATCATGAACATCGTGGAGGTGTGTCATCTCGACGTGGCATCCTTCGGCCAGTGGGACAATACCAAGGCCGAGATCTACACGGCGACGCGCGCGGTCCGCTCCCAGTACCGGAAGCTCCTCTTCGAGGGCGGCCGGCTCACCGGGGCCATGATCTGCGGCCCTGCGGAAGACGTGTGGACTACCAATGACGTGGGCATGCTCAAGGGCCTCCTCTATTCCGGCGTGGATCTGTCCCCGTGGAAGGCGCATCTGAAGCGGAATCCTTTCGACATCAAGCCCGCGTTCATCGCGAGCCACACCGCGAGCGCGCTCCTGCCGCGGACGGTTCTCGGCCGCGCGTCTCAATCACCCCAGCTTCCCCATCAGGTGATGGTCCAATGAGCCCGACCGCGACGTCAGCCCGTCCCGCCAAGAAGGCCGCAGCGCCTCCCGCCTCCGTTCCCGGCTATGCGGGCAAGCTCCTGCGCGTCAACCTCTCCACGGGCAAGATCTGGACGCAGCCGTGGGCGGAGGACATGCGCGAGTACCTGGGCGGCATCGGCCTGGGCGCCAAGATCCTCTACGAGGAAGTCGGTCCCAAGGTCCACTGGGATCATCCCGACAATCGCCTCATCCTCGCCACCGGCCCCCTTGCCGGGCTGCCCGTATGGGGCACGGGCGGGCTCACCGTCATCACGCGCGGCGCGCAGACCGACGGCGCCACCTCGACGCAGGCCAATGGGTTCTTCGGGGCCGCTCTCAAGTACTCCGGCTACGACGCGATCGTGATTCAGGGGCAGGCCAAGACGCTGTCCTATCTCTACATCAACGACGACACGGTGGAGATCCGCTCCGCGGCCGATCTCAAGGACAAGGACACCTGGGAGACGCAGGAGGCGCTGGAGGCCGAGCACGGGCTCACCGGGCATCGGCTCTCCGTCTACTCCATCGGCCCCGCCGGAGAGAACCTCGTCCGCTTCGCGGCCATCCAGGGCGACTACGGCCACGTGGCGTCCAAGAACGGCTGCGGGGCCGTCATGGGCAAGAAGAAGCTCAAGGCGGTCTGCATCGTGCGCGGTACGAAGGCGCTCCGGCCCCACGACGCGCGCGGGCTCGTGCAGGCCGCCGACGACATCGCCCACGATCTCAAGACGGATCCGGGAACGTCGACACTCTATCGCTGGGGCACCCTGCCCGGCGTGAGCAATCTCTACAAGCTCGGCGTCCTGCCCATCAAGAATTACACGACCAACCTGACCACGGTGGACATGTGCAACGCGGGCGGCATGCATCACTGCCACATCCAGGTCATCGGCAAGGGCCCCAAGGCGGGCGAACTGGTCGACGAGCCCGAGTACGAAGGATGGTCGGGCGCGGGCTGGCAGATCGGCCTCACCGACAAAGAAGCCATCACCTGGCTCAACACGCGCCTCGACCGCGCCTGCCTCGACGTGAACGAGTTCGGCTGGGTCTGCGGGTGGGTGATGGAGTGCATGGAGAAGGGCTATCTCACCGAGAAGCAGGTGGGCTTCAAGCTCAACTGGGGCGACGTGGACGGGGCGTACCGGCTGATCCAGATGATCAGTCACCGCGAGGGCTTCGGCGACGTGCTCGCCGAGGGCGTCAAGCGTGCCTCGGAGAAAGTGGGCGGCGAGGCGGCTAAGTGCGCCGTCTATACCCGGAAGGGGGCCTCTCCGCGCGGCCACGACCATCGCGGGCGGTGGGAGGAGATGCTCGATACCTGCACCTCGTCCAACGGGACCATGGAGAGCGCGAACGCCACGCACCAGACGGAGATCGGCCTGCCCGGCCGCATCAATCCTTTCAACGGCGAGGAAGTGGCGCGGATGGTCGGGGGCATCCTCGGGCGCAAGCACTTCGAGGATTCCCTCGGCGGCTGCATCTTCACCTTCCGCACCCGCATCGAGTTCCTCGCTCGAGCCCTGTCCGCGGCCACGGGCTGGACGTATACCCTGGCGGACGCGCTCCGCCTGGGCCGGCGCACGGCGGCCATCCTGCGGGCCTTCAATCTGCGCTGCGGTATCGGCACCGATCTCGAGTACCCGTCGGCGCGCTACGGCTCGCAGCCCGTGGACGGGCCGGCCAAGGATCACAACATCATGGACCAGTGGGAGCGCATGCGCGAGGTGTGGTACGAGACGGTGGGATACGACATCAAGACGGGCAAGCCCACGCGCGAGACGCTCAAGAAGCTCGGCCTCGACTGGCTCGCCAAGGACCTGTGGCGAAAGTAGACGCGACGCCCGCCCTGAGCGCCACGGTGGAGGTCACCACGTGGGTGACCAAGCACGTGGGCGGCGACGGCTCGGGCAGCAAGTTCTTCACCGAGTCCTTCGCGCCCGGCGAGACGCTCGGGCAGGTGCTGCGGCGCTTCTCGGCGCGCCACCCCGAGCTGGACGCGGCCCTGTGGAGCCCCGACCATAGTGAGCTCGGGGAGCATCTGGAGGTCGTGGTGAACGACGCCGTGCTGGGGGTGAGCCACCAGCTCGATACGCCCCTCACGGGAGGCGAGCGCATCATCCTCCTCGGCCAGTTCATGGGGGGCTAGTGTCGGTTCGCTGGCAGCGCTGGCTTCTTCCCGCGGCCGCCCTCCTTCTCTCCACCCTCGTCGCCTGGTACTACCTGATGGGCACGCCGCAGTACTCGCTCTACCGTCTCGCCGCCGCCGTGCACGGTCACGACCCGGGACGTGCGGAGCGCTTCGTCGATGTCGATCGCATCGCCCAGGCGGCGAGCGAGACGATCGCCGCGGACTATCTGGAGCACGAGCCGCGGGCGGGCCAGGTGCTAGAGGCGCTCGGGCAGGGGAGCGCGCGTGCCACCGCCGCGCGGGCGCTCAAGCCATTGGTGGCGCAGCGTGTTCGGGCCGAGATGGCGAGGATGGCCCGCGAGGGCGGAGCCGCCCCCGGCGCGCTCGCCCTTCCCGCCGGTCTTGCCGCGGCCTTCTGGCGTGTCCAGGTGCTGCCCGAGCCGCCGGACGCCTGGATCACGTACACCGACCCGGGCCGCGGACAGACCCGGTTCCGAATGAGCCGGCAGCCCGATCGCTCGTGGAGAATCACCGAGTTCGATCGGGACTGGGTGCGCCGCCAGCTGCGCCAGCCGGCCCCGCGCTGACCCGAGCCTACTTCTGCGCGAGCACTCCCAGCGCCACCCGCTCCGGCGAGATGGGCAGCTCGGTGATCCGCACGCCCGTGGCGTCCTGGACAGCGTTGGCGATGGCCGCGGGCGCCGGGATAATCGGTGGCTCGCCCACCCCGCGCGCGCCGAAGGGACCGGCGGGCGCGGGTACCTCGACGATGATGGTCTCGATGTTGGGGAGATCCGCGGCGGTGAGCTTGCGGTAGTCGAGCAGGCTTGGGTTCGTCAGGCGTCCGCTGGCCGGATCGAACAGCAGCCCCTCGGTGAGGGCCATGCCCAGGCTCTGCACGGAGCCGCCCTGCATCTGTCCCTCGACGGCCAGAGGATTGATGGCGCGCCCCACGTCCTGGATGACCACGAAATCGCGGAGGGTGATCTCGCCCGTCTCCGTGTCGACCTCCACCCGGGCGAGCTGGGCGGCGAAGCCGGGCGCCTGCTTGCTGAAGGCGGGGCGGCTCACCCCGAGTACGGGCTGCACCTTGGACATGTAGAGGTTGCCCTTCTTGCCGATCTG
>WNFK01223820.1_pt1 | contig 14760 bp, 9 predicted proteins | sample 5400281 | NCBI WGS metagenome assembly WNFK01 (sample SAMN13153350, study PRJNA577476) | soil metagenome | isolation source: 20 cm soil on Douglas fir-dominated hillslope | place: USA:California | collected 2013-09-17 | reverse complement strand
TGGAAGAGCTTGTCGGTTCGATCCCGACACGGGCATCGACCAGCTGGATTCTGATCGCCACCAAACAAACCGCTGACAATCCCGACTCCGCCCACATCTTTCTTGGGCATGGAGATGGAACCTTCGGCTCGTCTATTTTGGCCGCTTCCACGGCAGGCTATGTTCCGGTCTCTCTTCTGCCCCCCACAACAGTGGCTGACATCGATCAGGATGGCAAACAAGACCTTGTCAACGTTGCAGCGCCCTTCAGCGCGAATAGTTCCGTCAATGTATTTCTGTCCAACGGCGACGGTTCGTTCCGCGTCGTATCGACGCCTGTTCCTCAAGGGACTTCAGTTATTATCAGTCGCCACCCGCCGCAGCCGACTTTAATGGCGACGGCAAAATCGATCTCATCGTACCCTCCAACACAACTATAGAAGTTCTCTTCGGGCATGGTGACGGTACCTTTGACGTCAGCAAGCAGTTCGACGCCCTCCACCTACGGTCAATCTGTCTCGCTTACCGCCACGATCACGACTCCTACCTGCACCTTGGCTCCAGCCGCAGTACAAGTTTCAGGGGCGACAGCGAATTCAACGTTATCTGTACTCACGACTCTCCCGCACCTCACTCAGGCAAGGAACTCTGCTCCTGTCTTTCTACCTAACTTCAGGTGGGGCAGCGGCATATTGCTCGCTGTCTTTTTTGCACTTTGCGTCCCAGGTTTAGATCATCTTGGAGACTTCTAATAGCGATTTTCGGTGCGACCACTTTCCTCTGTGTCCTCGCTGGATTTGCAGGCAAGACAACTCCTCCCGTCGGTACGACACAAGGCTCCTACAACATCACAATCAGCGCCTCGAGCAACCCTACTGTCGCTAGCCCTGCCCCGGTAGTTGTCTCTTTGACTATCAATTGAGTGATGATCCACCCTCTTCAATTCCAGAACCGGAAGCTCGGCGCTTTGTACGCCCCGCGGGAGGGCTGGCCCCCCGGGCTTGCCAATGGCCGCGCCCGGAATAGAAACAACCGCCACACGTTCTTGGAACAAGGCCTTTGGGCAACCAGGATGGCGTTGAGGACTAAGGCGAAGCCAAAAGAGAACCCAAGAATACCTCGGACCATCACAAAGTTCGAAAAATCGTCTATGTCTATTAGGGCCGACCATTTTAAATAGCATGTCTTTTCAGCAACTTACAGCCGAATCCATTGTCACTTCAGAACGCATCGCTAAACAGAGTCGCGGGGCGCGAAGTTACCGTCGATCCCAACGTTGTCGAACCAATTTTTCGGTTGTTCTCTGCTCAGTCGACTCAGTTTCATATTCACAGGTAGACGATGATATCGTCTAAGGCAGCAATTCGGGCAAGGCGTTCAAACTGCTGACATACTTACTGGAGGGGAAGCAAATTGGATATGCACAGGACTACTCGGATGTTTACGCGTTGGCTTGTAGCAGCCATCGTGGTTGCTTCCGGTATTGTGCCGTTTGCTCCCAGAGTGGCGTTGGCGCATGCCGTGTTGGTGAGCTCTCAACCAAGAGTAAACAGTACCGTCTCAGGACCAGAGATCTCCGTCCTCCTTAAATACAATTCGCGGGTCGATATGGAGCACTCGACCCTGACGTTGCTCGCCCCTGACGGAAGAGTGGAGAAGGTCGCCATCGAGAGCGAGCCAGAGCCCGGTTTGCTTTCTGCCAAGTTGACCAGACTCGTCAAGGGGGCCTATGTGTTGCGCTGGCAGGTCCTGGCGACGGATGGACACATCACGCGCGGCAAAGTTCCTTTCCAAGTACAGTAGAGAGCTAATCGTTTGATCTGGTTACTGCGCGATATTGATCTGCTGAGTGTTCTAGCACGCGCGGCAACGCTGGCTTTCGAGGCGTTGCTGCTGGGAGGCGTTGCCTTTCTCATGGCTGTAGTACGGCCGGCGAGGGCGAGCGCAGCCGTCGAAGATTTTTGCCGCCGGGGTATCAGGATAACGGCACTCGCGTTTGCGGTTGGCGAGCTTGTCCTGGTTTCCCTTTCCGGCGCCCTCCTGATGAGCGGCTCTGATCTGACGCTCAAGGATGTAACGACCACCAGCTTCTTCCAGGCCGACTTCTTCGCGATCCTGTTCGCGGTTGGGCTCTGGAGCTGCGCTCGGCTCAAAAGCAATAAAGGTACGGTGGCGATGCTCCCCTTAAGCCTGCTGCTGCTGGCAGCCACGGTCTCCACTAGCCACGCGGCGGCACGCATCGAGCATCGTGTCTTGTTGGCGATTCTCACGGCCGCACATCACCTGGGTACAGCCGTTTGGATTGGCGCAATGGCCTATCTGTTGATCTCCTTGGGCCGCGTAGAAGACCTGTACGAGGCGCGGCGGTTGACCCAGCGTTACTCCAGGATGGCGCTGCTGGGCGCGGCAACGCTCGTGTTGGCCGGGATAGGAATGGCTTGGTTCTACATGGGATCGTGGGGCGGGCTTTACACCACTGCGTACGGCATCATGCTGGTTGCCAAGGTCTACCTTTTGCTGGCGATGGTGGCACTCGGCGCCGGAAATTGGTTCCTGGTGCGGCGTCTGGCCGCCGATCCTGAACCTTTGCTGGCGCGGCTGCGCCGGGTCGTCGAGGCGGAGGTTTGTCTAGGATTTCTCGCAGTCTTGACAGCAGCTTCACTGACCGCTCAGGCACCCGCGATCGATGTTACCGCTCAGGATAGGCTGACAACCCATGAGATCTACGTGCGCTTACACCCTGAACTGCCGCGCATGAGCAGTCCGCCCCTGGCTGCGCTGGCTCCTCCGAGTTCCCTTGCAGTGGCCGTCCAGGACAGCCAGTTCGTTGCTACTGTTGGTAGCGACGACACGGATAGAGCATGGTCGGAGTACAACCACCACTGGGCAGGGCTGATTGTGCTCATCGCAGGGCTGCTGGCGCTGTTCAGCCGGCACCGCACAATGCGCTGGGCTCGCTTTTGGCCGCTGAGCTTTGCTGGTTTAGCCGTCTTCATCCTGCTGCGCGCTGACCCGGAGAACTGGCCTCTTGGGCCACGTCCGTTTTGGCAGAGTTTTGCCGCGCCCGACGTTCTGCAACATCGTGTCGGGGCGCTCCTGATTGTGGTTTTCGCAGCATTCGAATGTGCGGTGCAGGCAGGCAAGTTGAGAGCGCGGTGGGCGACTTACGTTTTTCCGGCAATGTGTGCTCTCGGCGCCGCGCTGTTGCTGACACACGAGCATTCGGCCAGGGACGTGAAGGAATCAATGCTTGCGGAGATGAGCCACACCCCAATTGCGCTGCTTGGTATGACGGCGGGTTGTAGTCGATGGCTGGAGCTGCGTTTACCCAGGAGCCGAATGGCCACCATTGCCAGCTACCTCTGGCCGGTGTGCCTGGCATTGGTCGGCATTGTTCTGCTGAATTACCGCGAACTGCCGTAACGGTTGCAAGCCGCAGCGAGGCAATCATAACCCTCCCGGTGGCGTGACTTCGGCTCAATAGAGAAAATCAAAATCAACCAGATAATGTCGCCCGTAGTTGCCGAAGAACATGCCGTATTGCGGGTCAGCAACATTGTTGTGAATTTGCAGCGGGTTGGTATGGTTCGTCAGGTTCCGGATCGTGAAAGAAAAGCGGACTGCGTGATGCGCGCCTACATTGACATCTTTGGAGGTGCGTACGTCTGCGGAGAAATAGCGCGGGTAGCGTGGTTGATAGGAGGACAGCGGAATATAGTTCTGAAGGGCATCCATCGGCTGCCAGGTAAATCCGTCGCGGTACTCAACGTGCGGTGTGACTCGCATTCGCCATGGCAACACCGAGGTTCCCCACAGCAGAAAGCGATTCGGGACTTCTCCAGGGGTGCTGGCAATGATCGGCGAACTTACCACGGGCATGGGAAAGTCACCCAGGTAACTTGATACTTCGGTTTGGTCACCGCGGGCCGATTGGCGGACATAAGAAAAGAAGAATTGGCGCTCCTTACTGGCTCCGACTCGCGTCGTGACTTCCATCTGGCTGCTCTGCAGCGTGCCCGAGGTGCCGAGCACCAGAGCGCTCAAGGCCGGCGTGATCTCCGGCGCAAGAGTGAGTTGATTTTGTCCATCCGCACGAATATAGCGGAGCCTAAGCATGAGAGATTCACTCATCTGATGCTCGGCCTCCACATTCCAGGCCACGCTGTAGGGTGCAAAATTCCCGCTCTTGTTTTGCTGACTGATGAACGGAAACCCGGACTTCGATTCAATGCTGGTGAGGTTCATGTAGCGTCGCGGTCCGTCCGTAACATTGCCGTTCCCGTCGTATGTCGTGACGATCTGCTCTGGGTAGCTGCTGAACGCATATGTGTTCAGGGGCAGGGTGTCATAGAACACTCCGATACCACCGCGAATGACAGTGGCGTTATTCGTGCGTGGCGTCCAGGTAAAGCCTGAGCGCGGCGCGAGCCGGTTTGTATGGGTAAGAGACTGAGTCTCCCAGCGCAGGCCGGCGTCTACAGCAACATGAGAATTGAGAATCCAATGGTCCTGAGCATAGGCGGCCGATTCAATATCTGAGAGGCTAAAGACGCCGTTGCCATCGTAAGCGATTGTACGGAGCAACTGGCCTGACCCACCTTGAATGTTTACATTGCGATCTATAACTTGCCCTTCATCCTCAGCGAAGGCGAGCAGTGTTCCGATTTGCAGGGCGTGTTGTCCGAGGAGATTGATGCTCGAGGGCTTCCATGTTTCCATCCATTGGAAGCGGGTAGCCTCGCGACTCTGCTGACCGAAATAGCTGCCAGAGTTCCCCGCTGGCGCGAGAACCATCTGTTCCTGAGCTTGTGCGGTGACATTCGTAACAAACCGGGTACCCGAAAAAGTGGAGGTCACCACCCCGCCACCAATACCAAGGTGTTCGCTGATGGTTCCCGTGTTTTCCTGATAGTCGGCGTTGGGCGTTACTGGCTGCGGATCGAAGTAATTCAGATTGGCGTACTGTACTGAGTGGGGCGCGAAGTGGAGGGTAGCGGTGATGCTGTTGCGTGGGCCCAGGAGCGCATCGATCTGCGTGAAGGAATTAAATGCATCTGAGCGAGTCACGTTCTGCGGGAATGGCAACGTGCGTACCTGAGCCTTACTCATCAGATATTCAAAACCTTCAAGGAAGTAGAGGCGGTTCTTTATCAGCGGACCGCTGAGATTCAGACGGGGCGATGCGTCCGCGAATCCCATAATATGGCCGCTGCGGATTCGAGTTTCCGGTAATGGATCGTTGAGACTGTAGTGAAATTTGTCACCGCCGCGACGCGTCTCCGCGCTCACAATCCCAGCGGAAAAGTTTCCATATTGGGCCAGGTAAGGCGACTGCATCACCTTGAGAATATCCACGCTGTCTATGGGGATACTCAGGCCGAAGCTGCCGGTGGCGGGGTCATTCACATTGACCGAATTGACGAGCAGGGAGCTGTGTTCTTCGTCACGGCCGGCGATCTGAACGCGGCCATCGGGTGTTCGTATAACGCCAGGTACCAAGGGGAGCGCATCGACCAATGTGCTGGGGCGCAGAGGGCTGGACGTGGCATTTTCTACAGGCAGCGTTGACTGGCTGCTTGCGCTTTCCGTCAAGACGCTCTGCGAATCGGTTTGGACCTCGACGGTCTGTTGTACGACCGTTTTCTTGGACAGTATGATCTCAATGCCCGCTCGATCTTGCGAGGGGACCTCGGTAGTCGCAGAGACGTAGCCTACGATGCTCGCAGTAAGCCGAAGCCCTGCGGCAGAACCGCAATCGCTGAGCGTGGCGAGGCCATGAGCATCCGTGGTGGCCCTGCAGAGTAACGCGGAACCTGAGCTACCTTCGATCGTCACACCTGCCAACGGATTCCGATTGCCATCCATCACAGAGATGAGAATCCCAGTCTTAGTCGCTGACTGCGCCGGTAACTTTGGAACAGAAGCAAAGAATCCACCCAATACCGCACCGACCAGCAGCGCGCATTTCAAACTCCAGCCAAAGGCCACGCGGACGTGTCGCGTAGGACCAAATGCTTGCGAGTTTGTAACCACCAGGCGAGTCATCGAACGTTTCCGTTAAAACAGCTTGCTGGAACGAGAAGACGTAGAGCTGATGCCCGAAGACACCCCGCAGACTCTGCCCCATTTAGAGTAAAACTCGGCTCGGAGGGATGCGGCAATTTTCACAACATCAATCAATATGGTATTAGCTGATGATGTGGTTGCGTTCTCAACTCCCAGAAGAGGTCATCCCCCTTCCTTAGGCATCCAGACAGATGATCGCATGGGCAATTGGCCTCAGTTCACCCTACGCTACACTAAGTAGCAGTGTCAGGTGCCTAATGACAACCCTCCTATTGCGAGATGTGTTCCTCGGGATTGCCGCGATCCCCTTTATCTACTATGCTCTCGCGATCTTTAGTTCCTTACGGTTCTTTCTGACAACGCGAGCTAAACCGGACAAGGCGGGCGGATTTGTGCCGCCGGTGAGCAACCTGAAGCCGGTGCGTGGACTTGATCCGGAGGCTTATGAGAACTTCGCAAGCTTCTGCCGGCAGGACTATCCCGACTACGAGATTCTGTTCTGCATAGGCGACACGAGTGATCCTGTCTTCCCAGTGTTGCAACAACTCGTCCGGGACTTCCCAAAATGCCAGATCCGCATTGTGATTGGATCGGGTCGCATTGCGACCAATGACAAAGTGGCCAAGTTGGCACGACTTGTAGAGGAAGCCTCCCATGAATACCTTGTGATCAGCGACAGCGATGTGCGCGTTGAGCCGGACTATCTGCGCAAGGTGGTTGCGCCATTGGCAAATCCAAAGACAGGGGCGGTTACCTGTTTCTATGTGCCGACCGAAGAATCGACGTGGGTGCAGCGACTGCAGGATGTTGGGATGGTTTCAGACTTTTATCCCGGAATTCTTGTAGCGAAGCAATTGGATGGAGTGAAATTTGCACTCGGTCCGACGATTGCAACAACTCGCACGCGGCTTCGGGCCTTTGGCGGCTACGCCTCGATTGAGAACCGTCCGGCGGATGATCTGTGGGTCGGGCGATTGATAGCCGAGCAGGGCTACGAAGTTGAGCTTCTTCCCTACACTATCTTCACGGTCGCGGATTATCAGTCTCTCAATGAACTGTTTTATAAGCGTCTGCGCTGGATTACGGTTATGCGACACATGCGTCCTTGGGGACATCTCGGCTTAATCTTTACGCTGGGGTTGCCCTGGGCACTCCTGGCGGTCGCGCTTCTTCCGACGCCCGGCGTCGCCGTGAGTTATCTTGGTGGATATCTAATCGTCCGCGCCGTGTTGACCATACTGGTTGGCTCTTGGGGGCTCAAGCAGCCCGGAATCTGGAAGAAACTGGCCCTGATACCTCTGTGGGACGCAATGGCCAGCCTGATCTGGTTGACGAGTTTTACGCGTAAGACAATTAGGTGGCGAGGACGGGACTATCTGATGCGTGATGGCAACCTTTTCCCGCTCCTCTGAGAGTGTCGGCGCAGAAAATCGAGCCGAGAGAGCGCTTAGACGATGCTTTTTGCGAGTAGCGGCTGTTTGCTGGTTTCGCTTACGATACGCCGCTCGTTTTGCGTGGCACGCCAATTGACTTGCGGCGCAAACAACGCCGGATCAATACGATCGCGATAACGCAGCGCGATACTGATGAGCGAATCGACGAGCGAATCGGAGAGCAGGTGCGGCTTCAGCCCAAGATCAGCCAGTCTGGAATGCCGTGCGTTATAGTAGTGCGATTCCGCCTCGACGCGAGGGTCGGGAAGATGATCGATCTCCACGTTAAGACCCATCTGTCCGGCTACCGCTCGAACGGTGACGGCTAAGTCCAAGACCGAGAACTGCTCGGTGAACTGATTGAAGACGCGGAATTCGCCCGGGTTGGCAGGGTTCAGACAAGCTAGTTCCACACAACGGACGGTATCGCGAATATCGAGAAAGCCGCGCGTTTGGCCGCCTTTTCCGTATACCGTGAGCGGATAACCAATCGCCGCCTGGGCGCAGAAGCGGTTCAGTACCGTCCCAAATACCTCGTCGTAATCAAAACGGTTGATCAAAGCCTCATCCATCGATACTTCATCGGTGACCGTACCGTACACAACGCCCTGGTTAAGGTCGGTGGCGCGCAGCCCCCAGGCCTTGCAGGTGAACATAATATTGTGACTGTCGTGAACTTTTGAGAGGTGATAGAAGGAACCCGGCTGTTTGGGGAACGGAAGGGTATCTTCACGGCCATTGTGCTCGATGGTGATGAACCCTTCTTCGATATCGATGTTTGGCGTGCCGTATTCCCCCATCGTGCCCAATTTGACGATATGACAGTCCGGTTGCAGCTCATGGATGGCGAAAAGCAGGTTCAAAGTCCCAACAACATTATTTGTCTGGGTAAAAACCGCGTGCTTACGATCGATCATTGAGTAAGGCGCCGACCTCTGCTCCGCAAAGTGGACGACCGTTTCCGGCTGGAAGGTCTTGATTGTAGAGGAGAGGAAATCATAGTCTGAGACATCGCCCACGAAAAGCTCGATCCGCATCCCTGTCAGTTGATACCAGACCTCTAATCGTTCGGACAGAGGGCGGATCGGCGTTAGCGTCTGAGCCCCGAGTTCGTAGTCCCATTGCCGGCGGACAAAGTTGTCGATGATTGCAACGGAATGCCCCTTGTTTGCAAGATATAAAGCGGTCGCCCAGCCACAATAGCCATCACCACCCAGAACAGCAATCCGCATCTTTCCTCCGATTAGTCTAGCCGCTTACATACCTATATCGACGTGCGATTGAAGACTTAGGACTCAGAAATTTCACATATAAAACTACAAACTTGATCCCGAGCGCTCAAGACAAGCCGAAGCCCGCCTACGGGGTGTCAGGAAGTACTGGAGATGGAACCGGATGATTGGTGAGTAAGACTTTACCGCCGCTTTCCTCGAGCAAATTCAGTTGATTTTCGCCTACCAGCGACTCCAGATGACCGACTGCGGTGTTCTTGGCGAAAAGGTAATACCTCTCGGGTCTTCGCCAGAGTTCCCGGAATTGGTTGTCATCCAGAAAAACATTTGGGGCATTTGGAGCGTAGGAACCGTAAACGAGATTGTTGAATCTACCATTCAGGAGCAGCGCAGTTCTATCCGTGTAAAAAAACACGGACGAAAACCAATAGTAGTGGTGGTCGACAATTAAATTTCCTTCGGGGGACTGTTGTAGCTTTTCGACCAAGGGACGGGATGAGAGGTAGGGGTCGAAACTGATCATTGCCAAACGGGCGGCGTGAAAGAAGACGACCATCATAACGGCCACCGTCACGTATACGTTCTTGCTTGCGGTTCGGACTGTGCCGATGGCCCCGATGAGAAATGCCGCCGCGGCTAGAGCCAGAGGTATCCGTAAGTAAGCAAATGACTTGAGGGTCAGGTCCTCCATGTGGCCCAGCGAAAGCGTGTATGCTGCCGGGTTGGAACTAAGAGCCTGTGAGATGTCGCCAGGGGTCGGAACGTGTCGCACCGCAAAGAGTATGGCGATGGCAGCCACTGCTGCAATTGAGCAGATTACCGTCAGGAATCGCGTACCAAGCCAAAGGATTCTACCGTTCAACGCGATGCCCGAACCGATGAGGAGGGCGAAAGCCGGGTAGCACGGCATCGAGTAGTATTCCTGAGTCGTTGAGAAGGTGAAAAATACAAGGACGAAACCTATCCAGCACAGGGCGAGGAGTCTGGTTCTTCCGGCGCGGTCAACCGATCGGTAGGAAAGCTTCGTCGCCGCGGGCAGGTATACGCTCCAGGGGAAGAGCCAGGCTAGATTGAGCAGCCAAAAATAAAGGCGCGGCACTGTGTTGTAGTCGCGCGGAGAACGCAGGTTGAGAAATCGAAGGAGTTGCTCGTTAATAAAGAAAAACCAGAAAAACCCGTGGTACTCACCAGGAACGCTCTTCATCGTAAAACTGAAGTAGGGCGGATTTCGAAGCATGGCGAGGATATGCCATGGAGCAGCAATCAATAGGATGATGGCGAGGCCACTGAACGGCCGAAGTCGTTTCCACACCCGCGCGGAGAATATCTGACGAGTGCACAGCAAATAGATCACGACCGCCGCAACCGGGAAGACAACTGCAATAAGACTTTTCAGAAGCAACCCGACCCCGAGGCTTGCAGCGAAGACGGCTGCCCATGCCCGCGGATGCGGCTCCTCCTTTTCGAGGACTCGCAGAAATGCCCACAACGCGAGGGCGATCACTAGAGTGAGCACCACGTCCGGTATGAGAATCCGCGTGAAGAGAAAGAGCCCGATGCAGGTTGACATACAAAGACCGGCATAGAAGCCAGCGCGGCGCCCGAAAGCCCAGGCTCCAAACGCCGCAGTAGTGAAGCAAAGGGCGATAGCGGAGAACACGATGGGAATGCGCGCAGCCCAATCATGGGCACCGAATACCTTGTAGGAGATTGCGATCATCCAGTAGATAAGCGGAGGTTTTTCGAGATAAGCCACTCCATCCAGGCGCGCCGTAACCCAATCACCGGAACTGAGCATATTTTGAGCGATCTGTGCCTGCACCGCATCGACGTCGTCCATCAGCGACGGCGGAGATAGAATGCAGCCGAGATAGACCGCCGCTGCGAAAAGTATAACTATCCAAAAGTACTGGCTGCGGCCTACAACTCGGCCGTGAGTACTTGTCTCCTGACAGTCAGAGACGGTGTTGACTGAATGTTCCATCGCTTCATCCACAGAAATAACATGATCAGCCCCCACAAGTGATAGCCGATGTTTATGCGCCTGTTCAAGTGCAGTTGGGTGTAAGTACGGATTGTTTCGAAGTCAAACAGCTCAGAGTGTTCTACTTCCGCTGATGCCAGCGTCTCCATCAGCATCGCTCGCAGCGGTCCCCGAAACCAATCGTGCGCCGGAATATCGAAACCTATCTTCTCGCGCTGGACTATAGCGGCGGGCAGCTTGGATCTCATCACTTCCTTGAGGAGATACTTCTGGCACGTGCCCCGGATCTTAAAGTCTAAAGGCAAAGTAGCGGCAAATTCTATGATGCGATGGTCAAGGAAAGGAGGCCGGACCTCGACGGAGTGGGCCATGCTCACGCGGTCCGATTTCACCAGGATGTCGTCTGGAAGGTAGTATTGCTGATCGAACTCAAGGAAAGGCGCGACCCCGTCTCCGGGAAGGCTTGCTCTCAGGCGAGCGAGGACATCGGTAAGAGCCCCAGGCAGGGGAATCCGCAGAAGGGCGGCCTTTTCCGGTTCGGAAAAAGTTCCGTTCCAGTACACGTGAGCCCGTTCTGCTGGCATGAGGCTACCTTGGAGGAGGCGCTTAATCTTGTATTCAAGGCTGATTTTTTCGTTAGAAGCTGGCCAAAAGCGTAAGGCGCGAAGAGGAAGAGCGATTGCTGCAGCAGGTAAATTTCTCAATGGAGCGGCAATACGGTTCGCGCGGTAGGTGAGGTAACCACCGAAGATCTCATCGGCGCCTTCTCCACTGAAGGCTACCGTACATTGTTTCTTGCAGAGTTTGGAAAGAAACCAGACCGGCAATGCGCCGGAATCCGCGCTTGGCTCATCGGAATAATAGGCAATATCTTCGATGGCTTCCTCTAAGCCGTCTTCTGGGCTCAGATTTAGCTGCTCATGATTGGTCCCATAGTGTTCGACTACTTGGCGGATGTATGGCGACTCATCGAAACTGTGACCACTGAACGAAATCGAAAAGGTCCGAAGCCGTGAGTTGGATGCCTGAGCGGCATAGTGGAGGACGGACGAGGAGTCCACCCCTCCGCTGAGCCAGACTCCGAGCGGCACATCGGACATAAGATGTTCGCGAACCGCATGATCCAAGAGATAGTCAAGCTCGGCTTTTGCATCTTCGAGCGACTTCGATATGGGTCCATTCGAGCCAGTGGCCGGGTGGCAGCTTTTCAATCCCATCTACCAGGGTCCACGGACATGGAACGTAGTTCATGGACAGATAACAGTCCAGCCCCTCAAGACTGAGTCGGCGTTCGATTTCGGGATGGACGAGAATTCCCTTCAGTTCCGAAGCAAAGAAGAGATCCTCGCCACGCTGGGCGATATAAAGCGGCTTAACGCCGATGCGGTCGCGTGCCAGCACTAAACGCTGCTCGGAATTGCTCCAGACGGCAACCGCGAACATGCCACGTAGCCGCTCGAAACAGTTGGTGTCCCACTCAAGAAATGCCTGAAGAACGGTTTCCGTATCACAGTGGGTTTGAAAACGGTGGCCTAGCGATTCGAGCTCGCGGCGGACCTCAAGGTGATTATAAATTTCACCGTTGAAAACGATCACTGAGTCGCGATCTTCGGAGAAAATAGGCTGATCACCGGACGCCAGGTCGACAATCTTGAGGCGGGTCGCACCGAGAGAGCAGGTTCTCGACCGAAACACTCCCTGCTGGTCTGGTCCCCGATGAACAAGGGTATCCGTTGCGTCTTGTATGCGCTCTTGATTAGTGTGCCAGTCCTTCGTTGTGAATCCAACAATGCCGCACAAGTGTCTATGCCTCTTCCAGGCACGCCGTTGTGGAAGTCCCGACATGCTGAATGGTTTGATGATTGGACTCGTAACCGTCAGCTTGGCTTTGAAAACCCATGACCACCTTTTTATGCTACCACCATCTTTTATCGAGCCAGTTTCACTACTACAGCGATGCCCCACTTTGCGGATTTATGCAGCAGCACCGCAGCAGATGCAACGTCGGTCAAAAGGGAAAGAAGAGCTTTTTCGTGTACAGCTGCGATTCTGACTAGATATTACTTATAGAATGACAAGATGCCCGCCGAAGTGGCGAGTCGCGAACTGAGTCGATGACATCACGAAAGCGTCTGCATCTTAAAACTTATTTGTTAATTGCAGTGATGGTGATCGCCGGTCCGCTGGGCAACGTCCTCCTTGGCAAGGGAATGAAGCATATTGGTGACTTGGCAATCTGGCCTCCCTTGCAACTGCTCCATACTGGTATGAATATCTTTACAGCCGTACCGATTTGGTTGGGAATTGCCTCGCTGGTTACATTCTTCGTAGCCTATATGCTGGTGCTGTCGTGGGCAGATTACAGCTTCGTGCAGCCTGCTTCCTCCCTTGCTTACGGCGTCGTTGCACTACTTGGGTATCTGATGTTGGGTGAAAGAGTATCTCCCTTGCGATGGGCCGGTATCGCGGTTATTTGCCTAGGCGTTTTTGTGGTCGGCCGCACCAATCCTCGAACGACGAGGCAGGTTTAGATTGCCGCATTTCATTCTGTTCACCTTGATCGTTGTCGCTGGAACGGGCGGTGAGTTATGCGTCTCCCGCGCGATGAAGGTTGTTGGAGAAGCCCCGAGTTTGCGTCCGACAGATGTCGCAAAGGTAATCCTGAGAGCGCTGCGCGTGCCTTGGATGTGGCTCGGGGGCGGAATGATGGCGGTAGCGTTTTTTGCCCTACTGGGAGCCTTGTCCATCTACGACGTGAGTTTTGTCGTTCCCGTAACGGCTCTGAGCTACGTCGCAGGTGCTTTTGGAGGGGTTATGTTTCTGCGCGAACATGTAACCCTTCAACGCTGGCTCGGAGTCTCGCTGGTTGCCATCGGCGTCGCACTGGTGTTTTTAGGCAAGAACTAGCGCCCCGGGTTGTTGCTTGAAGGGGGTCGTGCCCCTGAGGCATCTACCCTCCGCTCGAAAAGAGTCAGGTAACCAGATCGCAACAGCCTTCATTCAGAGGCCCACTCCATTACTTATGGAAAAGCGGCTGGTCATTCCAAAGTGATGTGCATTGCGAGGGTCATGGGGCGATAACAGGGGCTTTCGTGAACTGTCGCTGAGAGTTCGTGCAAAGCGGGAATTTCAGTAGCTACAGTTGCAGTTTGGTTCCTGAGAAAGTGCCGAAAGAGATATCCAAACTCTGGAAAGTTCGAAAATCGTCCACTAGGGCCGACCATTCCTTCTAAATGAGTTTTCGCAGATCAAATCGAGGGTCGCGCGGCAGGTCCAGCAACGATATGGCCTCAGTCGAAACACGTCGATAACTCCTTTATCATCCCCTGTTTCGTTATCTTTGGTTCCAATTTCCGAGAATCAGAAAAACAAATTTTGCAAGTTACAGATTTCATTAGTCGGTGGAGAGACCGATCCCGTCTCTGGCCACCAATTTAGCAAGAAACACTTAGTTCCCTTCTCTGCTGAAAATAAACGGATGCGCCGCGTCCCTGAACGAGAGTGGTGGCCGGGAGGGCCGAACCCCACGGGCCGAAACCCGGCGGATTTTGAGTTTCCTGCGAAGACTGTAAGTATAGGAAAATAAAGCAAATCGTATCGTAATAGAGCGTAACGCTAAGTATCTGATTGACCGTAATTTACAGCAATTTGCCCCATAAGTTCAGAGCTGACGTGTGTACCGCTATTACTGTACCGAAATGTGATTACAAGCGATCTGTTTTCCGCCACTTGCAACAGATGAGTGCCGTTCATTCCACTGCGCGCTAACGCGTCAACGCAGTCAGCCGCGCAGCGACGTAACTTGGCTTCGGAGAGTGTGGGGTTGATATTCCGGCCGAAGTGCCCGCTCCAGGTCGTGGGCAACATCCTGGCCAGTCAGGCTCTGGAACATCGTCCAAAGCTGCTGCAGCATATCTGTTTTTTCTTCGAGAGTTATGCCCACTTCGCTTGCAATGGACATGGGTCCGCGGGTGATAAACCCCCAGGATGCCTTACAGGAACATGTAATTTATTTCGCTCCCCAGCGTTGCTAGTATCGCCGGGTCACTGCACCTTTGCTCGGAGG
>WNFK01224264.1_pt2 | contig 14775 bp, 8 predicted proteins | sample 5400281 | NCBI WGS metagenome assembly WNFK01 (sample SAMN13153350, study PRJNA577476) | soil metagenome | isolation source: 20 cm soil on Douglas fir-dominated hillslope | place: USA:California | collected 2013-09-17 | reverse complement strand
GTGGCGCTAGTAGGTATGACAAAGGAGGACCTGCAACACTCTATCGAGATTAGAAAAAATCCAACCAATCCGCCGGGTGTTACATTCCTGCCGGAGGACATAATCCTGAATACAAGACGGGCCTTCAATACTGACCCAACAAGTACTTCCGGCTTTTCGACGCTGGGTGTTCCTACAGGCCGGTTCATCGCGCCCGCTAGTAGTGGCGGTTGCGCACAGGCATTTACCGGTCAATGCGGCTTTGGAAACTTGATAGTCTACGGCCCGCGGTTCTTGCGACTTGATATGAGTATTATCAAGAAATTCCATTTCACTGAGAATACAAACATCGAGCTTCGAGCCGAATTCTTGAACGCGATCAATAATCAGAACTTCAAGGTGGGTTCCGCGGGTAATGAAGTCACGAGTGTTACCAACTTCGCGGCTGCTGGTTTCGGGCAAACGACTGAAGCTTACCGCGACATTTCGACGACGAATGATCCGGGTGGCCGCATCATTCAGTTCGTATTCCGGTTCAACTTCTAGGCTGTTTCGGCAAAACACTGGGGGGCAGAGACTATGCGCTCTGCCCCTTTTGACTCGCACGATAATCACTCCATCAGCTATGTCTAGGACTTGGTAGGCAAACTCCTGGCCGCTGCTGAAGAGTGAACAATTTTTCTGATTACAACCCGGAGATTCTTGGGAGAGTTATATGCGCAATAAGACAGTTGCCGCATTCTTAACTTGCGTTTTTGCTGTCGCGGTCATCGGTCAGTCTAAAAACAAGCCATGGCAAGAATGGTCCGATAAAGAGGCGGAACGTATCCTGAATGATTCACCGTGGGGCCAAACCCAGTCGGATGAAAACATCTCGCAGATGTTTTATAACCCCACCAATTCCGGTCAGACTTCACAGAATACGGGAACCAATCGCGGCGGAAATGTCGTGAGCGGCAACACGCGAGGAACCGAAGCCGGACTTAACCAGGCCACGATTGTGAAGCTTCGGATTCGCTGGCTAACTGCTCGGCCTATCCGCCAGGCGTTGGCCCGTCAGACGAAACTACGTACCGGCCAATTGCCTGAACAACTTATTGCGTTCGCGGAGAGTCCGCCAGATAATCGCGTCATCATTGCCGTCACCTTCGAAGCGAATGATCAACGACTTGGCAATCAGACAATGCAAGCCTTTAACAGCGCTAACACTGGCGTACTTAAAAACGAGACTTACCTCGAAAGAAAAGACGGAAAGCGCATTTTCTTACAAGAATATGTTCCTCCTCAAAACAACTCTTTAGGTGCTGCTCTCTTTATTTTTCCTCGCGTCGTGGACCAGCTTCCCATACTCTCAACGGAGAGCGGTGACGTTCGTTTTGTTTCTGAATTCAACAAAAACCTCAAGCTGAACATGAAATACAAGATCAGCGACATGATCTACGCCAACCAATTGGAATATTAGTAGCCACGTATGTTCCGCCTGGCCCAGATAGGTTTGGTGCGCGCTTTATCTTTTTGCACAAGTGGATGGCATGCCGTTCATCACACCCGATACTGGAAAGATTCGATTCTTTTCGGAGTATGAGACGAAGCCGGCGAGCTCGAACCCGCGCTGAGGGCATTTGAGAAATACGTTGCCGAGGCGCCAAAAGGCGAGAACATCGCGGAGGCGAAATGGCTGATGGGACTCTTCCGATAGCCAAACAGCTGTGCTGTGACTGAGCAAGTTTTCGGCCTCATCACAAAGTAAGTGTCGACCCGCCTATCCAAAGATTTGTATGGCAATCCAAATTTGTATACACTGGGCCTCCCTTATTCCCCAAAACCCCAAGAAATCTCTCTGTTGACAGTCAGATTTAAGCGATATGAGTTGGCATAGAACTTGCGAAATCTGTTTTTAGTTTTGGCAGTACGCACTTCGAGCTGTCCCAACTGTGAAGAACCAAAAGGGTTTCTGAGTTCTATCCTCCACGGCTGCGGAACTTGGCAAAGGCCATCAACTTCAAAACCAAATAAGGAGTCCAACACATGCGAAGACGTACTGGTTTGAAGGTCTCTTCGAAGTATCCACTTCTAGAAGTGAAGTCGACAGTTTTTGCAATACTCTTGATTTGCTTGTTCACGCAGCCCGCGTTGGGACAAGTCACAACGGGCAGTCTTAACGGCACTGTTAGCGATCCGAGCGGCGCAAGTGTGGCCGGTGCGACCGTCACGCTGGTTAACACCGAAACGGGCGCAGAGCGCAGTGGAATATCCAGTAGTACGGGAACATTGACGCACAAGGCTTTAAGCGGGTTGTATCCACCGGTATTATTGTCTCGGTTGCAACTGCTACGCAAGTGAACATACCGCTAGAGATCGGCCTCGCAAATGAAACAGTCACGGTCATGGCTGCGCAAGAGGTCATCAACGTTTCCAGCCCTAGTCTTACCAATGTTATCAACACGAGGCAGGTCGTTGATCTTCCGCTTGGTGATCGAAACCCTGTCCAGCTTGCTGCCTTGCAGGCCGGTATCGCGGTGATCGGAACCGACACACGAGGTGCGTCGGTAGGCGGCCTTCGGCAAACTGCAGTCAATCTCACCCAGGATGGCATCAACGCGATGGACAACTTCGTCAAGACGAGTTCGTTCTTCGCGGTTAGCTCCCCATCGCTGAACTCCACGGCTGAATTCAGTATTACCACCGGCACTGTTGGCTCGGAGGCAGGACGCGGCGCCGCACAGGTCAACCTGGTCACCAAGGGTGGTTCGAACGATTACCATGGCGGCGCTTTCCTTCAGTTGATAAATGAGAGCTATAACGCCAACACGTTCTTTAACAACTTCAACGGCACTGTAAGACCAATACTGCGTCAGCACTTTTATGGTGGTGACATTGGGGGGCCAATGTACTTTCCCAGATTTGGCGAAGGTGGGCCGAGCGTTTACAGCGGGAAGGACAAGGCGTTCTTTTTCTTCTCTTATGAAGCGTTTCGCCAGAATCAAGGGAGGGCCAATAATCGCAACGGTGTCTTAACGCAGTCGGCACGGAACGGCCTTTTTAGCTACAACAGGACCTGTCCGACAAATCCGGTGAACCCGGCCTGCACGCCGGGGGTTGAAACCGTCAATCTTCTATCGATCGGCAGCGTCCACACGCTAAACCCGGTGATGACCACACATCTCGCGCAGATACCGTTTGCCAACAATTTCAACTGCTCAAACAGCGATGGCTTCAACATCGGGTGCTACACTTTCAATGTCTCCGAAAGTAACGTCAACGATAAATACGTTTTCAGGTATGACCACCAACTTGTGAAAGACACGCGTCTGGGTTCGCATAAACTTGAATTTGTTTACAGCAAGGTCACTACTGCGACGCACCCTGATGTTTTTACGAACGGGATCGATGCTCCGTTTCCAGGCGGCGTTAATGGGTTTCAGGCCTCAACACGAAATCTGGTCACGCCGGCACTAGTCTCAACGTTTGGCAGTCGCTGGACAAATGTATTGCGGTATGGCCGCCAATGGGCTCCGGTGGATTTCAATCGCGACACACCACCGTCAGCGCCATTTATTTCGCTGCCGGGGGTGCTCGTTAACTATGACAACACGTTCTTGCCGCAGCCCAGAAACACGATCGTAAACCAGGTAACCGATACCGTTTCGTGGATCAGCGGCAATCACCTGTGGAAGTTTGGCGCCGACTGGCAAAATGTGTTGGGCATAAGCCGGAACGACGCCGGGATCAACCAGACGAACCAGCTGGGAACCAATACGGCTAATGGTACGGGATTCACACTGGCGAACCTGCCGTTTGGCTCGAATGCGAATCTGACAGCCGCAACGACCACTTATGCCGCGATCGTTGGCAATTTACAGTCCTCGAGCCTGACCCTCAATGTTCAGACTCCCACATCCGGTTTTGTACCTGGGTTTACGCGATTTAGAACTGTCCAGGAAAAAGATCTGGCGCTCTTCGCACAGGACCAGTGGCGTATGAGAAGTAACTTTACGCTGAACTATGGCGTGCGCTGGGATTATATGGGTGTACCAACCGTTCCAAATGGCCTGGCGATCCAACCGAAATATAGTGATTTGTACGGTATATCGGGATTCGGTAATCTCTTCAAACCTGCCGCAGCTCCCGGGAGCCAAACACAGGGCTTTGCTACACAGCAGTTCGTCAGCGGCGATACCGGCATCGGCCTTTACAGGAACGATTGGAACAACTTCGCACCGTTCCTTGGTTTTGCATACTCGCCCAGCTTTAAGTCGGGACCGCTCCACTTTTTGTTTGGCGATGAAGGCACGAGCTCTATACGCGGCGGTTACGCAGTCAGCTATCTGCATGACGGGGTCACAACGTTCACTAACCTTTTGGGAACCGGAACCACCAACCCTGGGCTGATCGCGACCGCTAACCTTTCGCCGCTGAGTAACGTCACCCCACATACTTCCAACTTGGTCGGCGTTTTGGGCCCTGGAGGTGTACCTCTGGACTCACCAACATTCAAAATCCCGATTACCGATCGCGAGAATTTTCTGCTCAATTCGGCCAACGGTCTCTGGACAGCCGATCCAAACCTGCGAAGCCCATACGTGCACCAGTTTAGTTTCGGTATCGAGCGCGAGATCTTCAAGGATACAGCTCTCGAGATCCGATACAGCGGCAATCGTGCCCCCAATGGATGGCGCGCGCAGGACATTAACGAGGTTAACATTTTCGAAAACGGGTTCCTGCCGGAGTTCCTGAACGCGCAGACGAACTTGAATATTTGTGTAGCTAATGCGACAGCATGTAGGGCAGCTCAAGCGGCGGCCGGTATTCCCACCGCTAGCCAAACGACCAGCAATTTTGCCAATTTTGGTCTTCCTGGACAGGTTGCTTTGCCCATTCTCTCCAAGTTCTTTACCGGGTTGCCATTGTCAAGCACTAGTGGTTTTGCGAGTACAACGTTCGTACCTAATCTGACGGCGAATAACATTGGTACGATGGCGATGACATTGGCGTTCAATCCCGCATATAGAACTAATCGCGAAAGCGTGACGGTTGGACTGCCGGCGAACTTTTTCGTCGCAAATCCAAACGCCGCCTTTGCCAGGGTCTTGCTCAATGACGCAAAGTCCAACTATAACGCGTTAGAAATCGAAGTGCGGCGCCGGTTCTCACACGGATTGCAGTTCCAGGCCGACTATACCTGGAGCAAGGCGATGGGTGACGCTGTCGATGCACAAGGAAACAACCAGAGCGATCTGGTTTCTCGGCTCACGCTTCGCAACCCGGATCTAGATTATCGCCGGTCGACCCAGGACCAGACTCATCGGTTCGTAGCAAACGGCATTTACGAACTTCCTTTCGGAAGGGGTCGGTCCTTCTTGAACAGTTCTAACGGCTTAGTGGACAGGATTGTGGGAGGCTGGACCATGGGAGTTATCAGCGTGTGGTCGACGAGTCCTCCATTCTTTATTTCTGCGGGCCGATCGACGTTCAACTGTACATCACCCCCAGCCGCAGGGCAGGTTGCTTGTCCCACGTTTAATAATGGGGCACAACTGGTCGGGATAAGCTTTGAGGAATTCAAAAAGAATCTTGGCCTCTTCTTTGACAAAGGCGGAGTTTTCTTTGTTAACCCAGCGATCCTGGACATCACTTACAATTCAGCCGGTAAGGTTGCAACCTCGAAACTAAAGCCCGGATTGATGACAGCTCCAGCGCCGGGTACTTTCGGCAATTTCCCGGTGAACAGCCTCAACGGTCCGAATTACTTCAATCTCGACATTAGCGTGACGAAGAGGATCAAGATCACGGAACGAGTTCAGTTTGAGATCAAGGCGACGGCCATCAACATCTTGAACCATGCCAATTTCGTGTTCCCAGTAGTCAGCGCGGCCACTCTGAACAGTCAGCCTTTTGATTCGACCACATTTGGTCTGATCACCACACAGCGCGGAACGGCGCGTAATATTAACTTCATCGGACAGCTGCGGTTCTAATCCTAGGAAGTTGATAGCTTCTGGATCTACCTCCGAGGTTCGATCCATCCTGGGCGTTGTCGGAGATTTCGACAACGCCCTTTTGTTATCATTGAGGACAGCGGAAGCTGCGATTGAGGTAGATATCATGTTAGTACAAAGGTTCCGATCAGTCGTTCTCTTTGCCTGCTTTGTCATTCCAGTAAGCGGCCAGATGATTCCGCCGGGACCAAGCGATACAGGTCTGGGAGGAGGGAACAGTATCAGTGGGACCGTGCTTGCAGCAGGGCAGCGCATGCAGCGACACGTTGCTGTTCGTCTACAAACCATGACCAGGGGCGATCGCGTTGTTATGACCGACGACTACGGAAACTTCGCATTTCGGGGTCTTCTATCCGGCGATTACACAATTGTCATCGAGAAAGAAAAGGATTTTCAACCTTTCTTCCAAGTCGTGTCCATCCGTCAACCACGGGGTTTTCCGCCGCAAACCTACACTTTGGTTATTCGATTGGAGTTTAAGGGACGAACTGACGCCAAGCCCGGGGTTCTGAATGCCGAGTTTGCAAATGTCCCCGAGCCAGCTCAGGTCCATTACTATAATGCTGTCGAAAAAGCTAAGAAAAATGACCACCGGGGAGCCATCGAGGAATTGAAGCTGGCGATAAAGGAGTACCCGTCTTTTATGCAGGCATTCAATGAGCTCGGAGTTCAGTATCTCAAACTAAATCAATTGGAGGATGCCGACGAGGCATTCCAAGGGGCACTAAAGATCGTTCCCGACGCACTTGCTCCTCTCATAAACCGCGGCATTGCAAATGTCCTGATGAAACGGTATGGCGAGGCCGTACCGATTCTTCGTAAAGCCTTAACGAAAGATGACCAGTCCGCGGTAGGCCATTATTTCCTGGGCCAGGCCCTTGCAAATCTGGGCCTATTCGAAGATGCAGAAAAAGAGCTTCGTGCTTCGCTGAAACTCGGAAAGGAAGAGATGAAAGAGGCCCACAGGATACTGGCGATCATATATGCCTCTCGGGGAGCCAAAAAACAGGCTGCGGAGGAATTAGAGGCTTACCTAAAATTGGCGCCGGATGCGCCCGACGCTGAGAAGCTAAAAGATAAAATCCGACAGCTGAAAGAATCGAATGAGTGATTTTGGAGATGTCTTTGTAACTTTTAAGGAAATTTGAATCAGCCCAGATAGGCATTGCTTTGTTAAAGAAGCATGGTCAATCAGTCAGCCGCTGGACCTGGTCCTTCAGAGCGGAAGAAGTCAACGAAGCCTTTGGCCTCACCAAACTCCGCTGAACTGCCACTCTGTTAGCTTTCGGGGCAGGCGATCTCAGGGATTAGTAGACCGCAGGTTCCCAACCCGACTTATTTACAATTCCGAATTAAAATCCAAAATTTCGATACTATGGCAGTGTGATTTTAAACCCAAATCCAATAAACCCTGCCAAATCAATGTTAACTCGTCCTCTTTAAAGAGGCGGCACACGTGTTGCAGCTCGATGCGCGCACGCGAGCGACTTCATAGAAAGTTGCCTCGTGGAACGATCCAGTCTCAGTCAATTCGTATTCGCTTGCGGCAAGATTAGTTGTTCCTGACAACTGATTGGCCAAGCAACAAACACTTCCAAGGAGTCCATTAATGAATAAATTTGCTTTTTCAGTGCTGGCGCTCTGTCTACTCGTCAATGTTGCGCTGGCACAGACCAGTAACGGTAGCCTGGTTGGCACTGTCCTTGACCAAAGCGGCGGCTCCGTTGCAGGAGCGACTGTTGAGCTCACGGACAATGCCACGCGTAAAACGAGGACGGTACAAGCCAGCTCCGAAGGTACTTTCACGGTTCCGCAACTCGATAGCGGCATGTATACGCTAAAGGTTACTTCACAGGGGTTTAAGAGCTATACCGCCACCGAACTCAAAATTGACGTTGGTACGCAGTACTCTTTGAATGTAGTTCTTGAACCGGGTGGCGTTCAGGAAAGCGTTACGATTGTGGCAGGGGCAGATGTGCTCAACACGACCAACGCTGAATTGAGTAATACCGTCAGCTCCAGGCAAATTCAGGAACTCCCATTAAACGGGCGTAACCCTCTCGCCCTGATCACTCTTCAGGCCGGCACGTCTTCCAATGGAGCAACTAGCACGAGCATCAACGGCCAACGCACATCGTTCACGAATATCACACGTGATGGAATCAATATTCAGGACAACTTTATTCGGTCCAACGCAACGGACTTCGCGCCCCAACGACCTGGTGTAGACGACATAAGCGAGTTTACGTTAACGAGCTCGAATGCCGACGCCTCTTCCGGCTACGGAGCATCCCAGGTTAACGTTGCAACGGAACGTGGTCAGAGTGATTTCCACGGTGCACTCTTCGAGTATAACCGCAACTCAAAGTTTTCTTCGCGACCCTTCTTCAGCAATCAGCGAGCTTTTCTGAACCGAAACCAGTATGGCTTCAAAGTCGGTGGCCCCACGCCGCTTCCCAGGTTCGGAGAAGGAGGCCCAGCGGTATATCGCAACAAAGGATTCTTTTTCTTCAATTATGAAGGCTTCCGCCAGCGACAGACGACGTCGGCATTGAAAACAATCCTTCTTCCACAAGCACGCACTGGAGTATTCACCTATGTTGACGGCAGCAACGTGTCACGCACGATCAATCTCTTTGCTGCTCCTGCGCTTGGGCCCAGCTTGGGTATAACCGGTGTCAATCCATTAGTGCAGAGCCGAATTCTGAGCCTGGTTCCCACTGCGGGCAACAGTACTGACGTGGGTGACCAAAGGAATACAACCGGCTATAGGCTCAATGTCGCGAATAACGTAGACCGAAATAACTACACAGCTCGCTTCGACGTTGAGGCGAACCAACGCCATTCCTTCAATTTTATTTACGCCCACGGCAATGAGGACAACGATCGACCCGACGTGGCGAGCGGATATACAGTTGCTCCCCTGGTCATACAGCCTGCAACAAGAGACTTTCTCTCGACAGGATGGACCTGGACTCCGACCTCGACATTAACAAACGAGGTCCGCGCTGGTTTCTTTTTAAGCGAGCCGACCTTCAATCGGGTTTCTCCGGAAGGCGATTTTCTACTCACGTTGCCTCTCATCAGCAATCCCGAGACAACCTTCCAAGATCAGGGACGTAAAGCTGACAACTACACTATCTCTGATAATGCCACCTACAGCAGAGGAGATCACTCCATTCGCTTTGGGGGTACCCTGACGTTGTTCAAGGTCAACAGCTTCGCAAAGTTTGATACAGTTCCGCGCTATTCACTTCAACTCAATGCGGCCACCGGAACACTAGCGGCCTCCGCGTTCCCCGGCGGAATTAGTTCTGCTCAGCTTACTACAGCAAACAACCTTCTGGCCTTGCTCGGAGGAGTTGCGGGAAGAGTTGACCAGACATTCAACGCTCAAACCGTTTCGTCGGGCTTTGTGCCAAACTCGACACAACGGCAGATTTTTGATTTCGAAAATTACGGCTTCTACGCCTCAGACCAATGGCGAGTGTCCCCGCGTCTGACTCTGAACCTTGGCGCCCGTTACGAAGTCTACACAGCACTCAGAGAGCGGAACGGCTTTGCACTTGAACCAGTGCTCGATGCCAATAACATTATTGCTTCTCTTCTTAACCCGGTAGGTACCGTCGATTTCATTGGCCATAACGGCGGTGGTAAGAACTTCTACCACACGGACAAGAACAATATAGGGCCTGTCGTGAGCTTTGCCTGGTCACCGCAGTTCAAGAATCGCTTACTGGGGTCACTCTTAGGCAGTGATGGGCGTACGGTGATTCGCGGTGGCTATCGCATCAGCTATGTAAACGACGAGTACATACGCGCTCCCGATAACGCACAGAGTGGCAACACCGGTTTGTCAACCGCCAGAACGTTTTTGCTCGAAAGCGCAGACGGCAACAAGCTGGGTTCGACACTGTTTACAGTGCCGACACCTGCCCTTTCGATCCCGCGCAATTATGCCGCCGGCGATGCTCTTTCAGGCAATAACTTCGGAACTATCTTCGCCGTGGATCCGAACCTTCAGAATCCGGCAACACAGGAATGGAATTTTGGAATTCAACGGGAGATCGGATTCCAGACGGCGCTCGAAGTTCGCTACGTCGGTGGCAAGAGCGATAACCTTGTCCGCGGCGTCGATTTGAATGAAGCCGTAATATTGAACAATGGCTTCGAGGCGGATTTTCTCCGTGCGCTTAACAACTGCAATGCGCAGAGGGCTGTAACCGGCGTCGCATGCACGAACGCGAATTTCAATGCGGCAATACCAGGTAGTGTGCCTCTAACAGTCTTTCCCGGCCTCCCGAGCGGGGGGCTGTTAACAAACGCCACCATCCTTGGTCTCATTCGCGCAGGTACGCCTGCCGATCTGGTTAACACTTACATCCAGCAGACAAGTGCCACCGCAAAAGGTACAAACGGAAAAACGTTCGACCAGTTCTTCTTGCCGAATCCGAACGCAGGCGCGGTGGACTTCTTAACTAATGGTGGAAAGTACCGCTATCACGCTTTGCAGATGGAGATTCGACGCCGCTTCACCCAAGGCTTCCACTTGCAAGCAAACTATACGTTCCAGAAAACTTTGACGAACGCCTCCGGCGTTGGTCAGACGAACTTCGAACCTAATCTTTCAAACCTTTTTCCCGAGATCGAATACTCGAGGGCTGACTACGACGCGACTCACGTGTTCAACCTCAACACGATCTACGAACTACCGTTCGGCAATGGCAAACGCTTCTTCAGCGATGCAGGTGCCTGGGACCGCCTTGTTGGAGGGTGGCAGGTTACGTCGATCCTCCAAATGGCTACGGGCGCGCCGATCACAGTTGCCGATCCACGCGGCACATTGACGCGGCGGAACGGACGCCAGACAGCCAACACGAACTTAACGAAAGATGGGATCAAAGATCTGATTGGTATCTTTCGCACTCCGTGTGGCGTCTTCTTCATCAACCCGACGGCGATTGACCTCAACCAGACGGCCTTGTCCAACGGACAGTGCAGTCAGCTTCTCACAGGTGGAGCGACGGGCCGTGGCTCGCGAGGTTTCGGTGAAGCACCATTTTCTGGTCAGGTCTTTTTCAATGTCCCGCCAGGACAAACCGGAAATCTGGAACGTGCCTTTATTAACGGGCCGTTCTATCTCAATTGGGACGCTTCCGTGATCAAGAACATCCGCATAACGGAAAACACGAAGCTTCAGATTCGTGCTGAGGCTTTCAACGTTCTTAACCGGGCCAACTTCTTCGCGTCACAGTTTGGAAACCTGAACATCAACAGTACGAACTTTGGGCGCATCAGCTCTACCTTCACTTCGAGTGGCGCGCAACGCGTTCTTCAGTTCGCCGCTCGCTTCCAGTTCTAACGGATCAATCGGCGGTTCTTTCTGCCGGCTGAGTTTCAAAAAGGGGCGTTACTCAAATGAGTAACGCCCCTATTTTTACTTCTTGGAAGCCGGTAAACCAACAATTAGCACTGACGTCAAATCAAGCCAAACTCGCGCTCCTCTCGCCTTACTTGTCGTCCACGTCAAACGACGCCGGATCTATACGTTGGTTAAAAGCAAAGTCGGAGAAGTTCATCTCCCAATCAGCCTTGAACGAACCGGTCCGGCCAGTTATCTCCAGTATGATTTTATAAGTGTGAGGCAGGGTCAATCCGCCTTCCCTACGATAATTAGAAAAGTCTTCCACCAGTTTATAGCGAGTCTCGCTCTGCTGGGCGGAGGTCTCCGGAGTAGAGCCTATCTGTGCACTCACCGTGCGAGTGTACTCAGTTCGCAGGTGTTGAAAAGTCTCGCTGTCGAAAAACATGCTAACGCGCAAATCAGAACCGCCGCTGGGGTAGTATTTTAGTTGGAAGGCCTGCCGGTCACCAATTTTTTTTGTGCCCGACATCTCTAACTTAGTCTTCTTACCTGACATATCCAGTAGAGGCCACGACTGGGAGAGTACGCCGCCAACTAATCCCTGTTTCACAATTGTCTTGTGAGTCAACAGAAAGTCGCCCAATGTTGAGCGTGTCCCAGGCCGCACGTAACTTCCTGATACCTCATTGCCGTCGAAGCCGAGCTTTTCTTGAGTATAGTTGCTCGAGTTATCAAAAACCATCGCCAGCATGTTTTTCACGCCTTCCGACGCGAGCACAACACGCCCACCAACTTGGCCGGTGCCCGGTTCGCGAAACGTAACGACCACTGTGCCGTTAGTAATTCGAGACTCTACGGACTCTCGCGTTTCTGCGGCACCTAATGCTTCGAGATGTTTTGATACCAGTTCCTCGGGTTTCAGTTTCTGAGCAGAAATTTCATTTAGCTGAGATGATGCCATTAGGGCGCCCAGCAGATATAAGCAGAGCATAACGCGGCGATTATAATGGTGGGGTGTTTCCATACTTTCTCCTGTAGTTGGGAATTTCGGCTGAGTGCCTGAATAACTTTGGCTGCCCGACATTCTACAAGCAGTCGGCCCTGGAACACTACGACATTTATGCAGAGCAGGCTGATAGTCTGCTGAAAACATCTTCCCGGTACCAGTGGTACTCGATATACTCGTCTGAGCTTCGAAGAGCGGCTCAATGATCAGCACATTAGTGACTGGAGGTACTATTTATGAGAAGCCTTTTGTTGTTGCTGGTGCCAATCATCGTGGTGTTATGGAACGTGCAGAGTCAGGACAACGCCGATCCTATTGATCTCGAAGTGCGCGAATTTTCATGGTCTCACTATAAAAGCCGCGGAGATAACGAGACGCGAAACAATAAGGGCGACCCAATCAGTCGAGAACGTGTTTACAAACAAGAGATGCTAAATCGGAACTCGATTGAAAATCGAAGCCGTGACATGAGGGAACTCGAAGATAGAGTTATCAGAGAGACAGTCAATTCAAGGCCTGTCGATCTATATAAGTACACGGTTGCCCTAATAAACAAAGGAACGAAGACCATTAGGTGGGTCTATTGGGATTATCAGGTCAGCGAGTCCTCTGACCCTGATAATCCATCTCACCGACAGTTTCGTTGTGAGCTGAAACTGAAACCAAGTCAAACTAGACGAGTGGAAGCGCTGAGCCTCCTCCCACCGGTTCGGGTGATTAATGCACAAAATCTCGATAATACTCTTCTCGAAAAAGTAATCATCAATCGAATCGAGTTTGTTGACGGCACTATCTGGCAACGAGCAGATTGGCATCTGCCAGAGCAGATCGAGAAAAGAAATGACGGCGTTGGCCCATGTTTACCGATTTGATGCGTGAAGTATGGATTCGATTACTCCGATGTCGACCTTCATACCCAATCAGCTCATACTCGCACCTCTCGGCGCCGGCGATCTTATCGACCGCGCCGTGAGACTCTATCGCCGGCACTTGTTTATCTTGATCCAAGTCGCGGCGCCTCCGGTCATAGTGGCCGCCGGCGGGTGGATTTTGTTAAGTCTCAGCTTTCGCCAGTTGATGCTTTCACCAGAGATCGCTGATGTGGTTCTCTACATGATCCTGGGCGGTTTGGGATGCGGCATTATCCTGGCTGGATATCTCTTCACACTGGTGGTAATGGGCGGCGCAACTCGTAATCTGGTCGCTCATCTCCTGTGTAATGATCCGGTTTCTGCCAGGACAACTTACAACGCGGTGCGCACTCGTTTTTGGGGGCTGCTTGGCGCTGCGGTACTGGTTCTGATTTGGATAGGTTTTTCAATTTTCGCAGCGGCATTCGTCTTATATTTGGCCGCTATCTTAATCGGTGCGGCTCTCCTGTTGGCGGGCCTCGCCTCTACCTGGCTTTCTGCGATCGTGGGTGTCATAGGCTTTCTCGCCGCGATAGTCGCATCTCTTGGGATGTTTTTTTTTATCGTTGGTCGAGTGGCTTATGTCCCTCAGGTCATGCTGGTTGAGGGTCGGGGAGTCTTTGAAGCTGTTAGCCGCAGTTTCTCACTAGCGCGAGGCAACGTGCGTCGTCTGATGGGGATGACACTGTTCACAACCTTCGCCACCTACTCGGCATTGATGATTCTGCTGATTCCTCTCGGTTGGTATGGTTACGTTAGCGGAGTAGACGTGTGGAACTCGGCCCAATGGCCAGCATGGTACGCCATTTCTTACAGCGTTGTAGGCACTTTAAGCTCCAGATGAAAGGGTACGACACGAAGGCTACGACATCGAGTTGATGGCGGCGCGACAGCTAGGTGAACTGCCAGACATAAACGTCGCCTCTCCATTTGGACCGGCGCTTTCCGCGAATGCGCGAAAGCAGCCGCCACCTTCCCCTCCCATGTCGACCGGTCGAGTGCTGAAGCTGAGCTGAGCGTGTTGATACTTCGACCCTCAATTAACCTCTGTCCCTTCGCTGGCGGCTACCTGCTCTCCTGCGTCATATTGCTATCTCTTCCTATCAGTGCCGCTGCCATTCCGATAGCCGACTACCACAAAAATCTGCAAGGAGCGATAACCGCTCTCGATACCTTGACGGAAATGGACGAAGAGGAAAGCGTAATTGGTTATCAGAGACGCCTGGAAGAGACAATCTCGGCCGTTCGAAATGTATTACCTGAAACCCAGACGGTGGAGTCAGGGGACGATTCCTGCAGCGTCGATAATTCGTGGTTGCATAAAGAACTCGACGAATTGGGGAAATCGGCCGAAATGCCGGAGCGGATTGCGCAAATCATTGAAAGCCTCAGGGCCATTGAAGAGCGCGTAACGGAATTGCAAAGACCCGGCAAGCTTGGCGAAAGTAAGACTGAAGCTCGTGAGAAGCTGACAAATATCCTGGCTCGTTCGGAATATGCCTCTAAGGCCCGTGA
>WNFK01183939.1_pt1 | contig 14775 bp, 13 predicted proteins | sample 5400281 | NCBI WGS metagenome assembly WNFK01 (sample SAMN13153350, study PRJNA577476) | soil metagenome | isolation source: 20 cm soil on Douglas fir-dominated hillslope | place: USA:California | collected 2013-09-17 | reverse complement strand
GAATGTTTCCACCACCGCCCCCGGCCTTGAAGCCGCCCCCGCGCCCCGCGGTCGAGGCGCCGAAGCTCTGGCGACTCGCTTGCCCTCTGGCGCTGTCCATGCTGGTGGCCCGCCCTTGGCCCACGCCGTCGAAGGCGCCGGGGCTTCTCGCCGCTTGGCCTCCGCCGAACTGCCCTCCACCCGCCGCGCCCTGTGAAGCGCGGGCTCCGCCGAGTTGCCCTCCACCCGCCGCGCCCTGCGAAGCGCGGGGCCCGCCCAGGTTGCCCTGCTGCATGCCGCTGCGGGACATCTCCTGACGTCCCTCGGCGGCGCGGCCCCGGAAGGCCTCGCGCGACTGCACGTTTCCGGCTCCCGCCTTGTTGAAGCGTTGCTGCGTCGAGGCATCTCGATACTGCGCGCCCTTCCTATGCTCCGGGTTGTGCTGCCACTTCCCCTGCCCCTGGTCGCGACCGCCCTGGCCGCGATTGCCCTGGCCGCGATCGCCCTGGCCGCGATTGCCCTCGCCGCGATTGCCCTGGTACTGCTCGGCGCGCTTGTTCGCGATGTCCCCAGTGTTCACCTTGTTCGTGAAGTTATTCGAATTGTTGACGTTGACGTCCACGTCGCCGCCACCCCAGTTGCAATTGCCCCAGATGGCGGCGCCCGCGGCCATGCCGAGGCCGAAGGACAGCAGCGCGGTGCCGGCCACGTAGCCTGGCGGATAGTAGGGCGGGTAGGGGGGGTAGGCGGGATAGGGCCACGCGCCGTAGACCACGGTGGGATTGTAAGTCGGCACGTAGATGACCTGAGGGTTCGCCGGCTGGATGGTGATGATCTGCGCCGGCGCCTGCTGGACCACGACCTGATCGGGAGGGGGCGGTGGCGCCGGCTCGGTCGCCACTATCTGCTCCGGGGTGCTCTTGAGATTCCCCTCGGCCTGGGCCTTGGCGCGCAGGCGTTGAACGGCGTCCATCACCCCTTTCTCCGAGGCGAGGAACGCATCGCCGAGATTCTGCGTCCAGTCGAGCTTCTCGTTCATCATGGTCAGCACCTGCGGGAAGTAGACGAGGGATTTCACGCTGTCGTCCCAGGTGTACTTCTTGAGCGCCTCGTCAAGCTGGTCACCCTTGAGATTCGCGTTGGCCTTGGCGAAGCGCTCGGCCTGGACGATCTCGAGGGGATAGGTCGAGGCCATGAGGATCTGTGCGATCAGCGGATCAGGATAGAGTGCGATGGGCGCGGCGATCTGCTCGAGCTCTTCGGGCTTGAAGGGCTGGGCTGCTCCGGCCTGGTCGGTCTGCGCGATGGCCAGAGCAGGCGCCAAAAGCAGCGCGGCGAGAAAAACGGCCAGCCCGCGCGCGAGCGAACTCCGCGGCAGCCCTGACAGCATGTGCGACGTCCTTTCCCCTTGCCGATGTCGGGCGCCGGAGCGGCGCTCGTGGCTCCATCGGACGAACGCGGCGATCATGCACCCCGCGTCGCCTTCGCGTCAAGGCGGAAGGCGCCGAGCTTGCCTTGCCTGCGTATACTGCGCAGGCAAGGAGGTGCCACCACCATGGACATCATCAAGCCGCTCTTCACCGCGACCGCCACGGCCACCGGCGGGCGCAACGGACACACGGAGGCGAGCGACGGATCAGTGAAGGCCGATCTCTCCGTGGCGAAAGAGATGGGCGGGCCGGGGAAGCCGGGCACGACCACGCCCGAGCATCTCTTCGCGGCGGGCTACGCGGCCTGCTTCGGCGGCGCGCTGGATCTCGTGGCCAAGCGGCAGAAGAAGGACGCGAGCAAGGCGAAGATCGTGTGCGCGGTGTCCATCGGCCCCCGCGAGGGCGGCGGCTTCGGCATCGCCGTGAAGATGCAGGTGGAGGACAAGAGCCTGCCCCAGGCGGAGCTGGCCGCCCTCGCCAAGGAGGCACACGAGCAGATCTGCCCCTACTCGCACGCCACCCGCGGCAACGTCCCGGTCGACTTCACGGTGGTCGGCGGGTAGGGGCGGAACCCGCTCAGATCTGCGCCATGCCTCCGTCGACGCAGAGCTCGGCGCCCGTGACGTAGCTGCTGTCGTCGGAGGCGAGGAACACCACGGCCTTGGCGATCTCGTCCGGCGTGCCCATGCGTCCCAGAGGCACGGCGCCGATCATGCCGGACTTGAACTCGCTGAGTTGCTGGGGCGAGAGGCCGAGGCTGCTGAGACCGGGCGTCTCGATGGGGCCGGGGCTGACCGCGTTGACGCGAATGCGGCGGCTCTTGAGGTCGATGGTCCAGTTGCGCGCGAAGGATCGCACGGCCGCCTTGGTGGCGCAGTAGACGCTGAACGCCTCGAAGCCCTTCGAGCCGGCGATGGAGGCGTTGAGGATGATGGAGCCGCCGTCCTGGAAGAGGGGCAGCGCCTTCTGCACGGTGAAGAGTAGTCCCTTCACGTTGGTGCCGAAGATCTGGTCGTAGTGCGCCTCGGTGATGGCGCCGAGCGGGAGCATCTCACCGCCGCCCGCGTTGGCGAAGAGCACGTCGATGCGCCCTTGCTGCTGCTTGATGGTGGCGTAGAGCCGATCGAGATCGGCGAGCTTCGCCACGTCACCCTGGACGGCCACCGCGCCGTGGCCGATCTGCTTCACCGCCTGATCGAGCTCGGCCTGGCGCCGGCCCGTGATGAAGACGTGGGCACCGTCGTCCGCGAATCGCTGGGCGGTGGCGAGGCCGATGCCGCTGTTGCCCCCCGTGACTACCGCGACTTTTCCCTCGAGCTTCTTGGCCATGGCGGAGCCCTCCCGTAAAGTTTTGACGTGGGTCGGATCAGCTCGTGTGAGGACGGCCGTCTCACCGATTAGGACGGACGAGGCGAGGAAAGGGATTCGCCTTTGAAATATCGCCGCGGCACGCTCGTGCTCGGCGAGCGTGCCGCGGCGAGGGATTCAGTTACTCGGTGAGCGAGCGGTAGATCTCCACCTCGGCGGGGCCGTCGGTCAATCCTTCCTTCTCCCGGCGCTCGCGATAGACGGCGAGGTGCGGCGCCTTGCGGTGCACGTCGACGATGCGGACGGTAGACGAGACAGCCCGGCTCCGCCTTCCGCACCACCCCCGCCTGCTCGGCGAGAAGGACGGCGAGGGCGTCGCCCTTGCCCTTCGCCGCCCGGATCTTCGCCACTACCGTGAGCACATTGGCCATGGGTGAGCTCTCCTTTCAAGATGGTGCTACGTGTCCAGATGGTGCTACGTGACGAGCGCGTCGAGTGGAGCGCATTCTACGTGATCATCGGCCACTTTGGCCGGGCGGCGAGGCCGGCCCGCGCGTGGTAGGGGCGGGCCAGCCGCTCCACGCGCGTCAGCACCTCGAGCTCGTCGACCATGGTCACGCGCCGGTCGTCGAGGACGAGGCGTCCGTCCACCATCACGGTGTGCACGCTCGCCCCGCTCGCGCTGTACACCAGCGTGTTCACGGGATCGAGGAGAGGCCGCCACTCCGGCTGATCGAGATCGAAGATCACGAGGTCCGCGCGCTTGCGCGGCTCCAGCGAGCCGATCTCGTCGCCGAGACCGAGGGCGCGCGCGCCGTGCAGGGTGGCCATCTCGAGCACCTGCTCCGGCGGCATCACCGCCGGGTCGAGATGGGCGTCCTTGGAAACCAGGCCGGCCAGGTACATGAGGCGCAGCATGTCGAAGTGATTGGAGCCGTTCGCGCTGTCGCCGCCCAGCGACACGGTGACGCCGGCCTCCAGCATCTCGGCGAAGCGGCCGTGGGCGAAGAGGCCCTTCACGTGCTTGAGGGCGGCGGACGGGCAGTGCGAGATCTTCACGTCGCGCTGAGCGAGGAGAGCGATGTCGTCCTCGTCCACGTGCACCATGTGGGCGAGCTTGGTGCGCGGCCCGAGCACGCCCCAGTCGTCGAGGGCGCGCAGGGGCAGGGTGTCGGCCGTCTTGCGCAGCGGATGCGAGGCGAACTGCATCATGCCCCAGCCCGTGCCGTGGCGGTCGGCGAGGGCGTGCGCGCCGCGAATGAGCGCTTCCGAGCCGGTGCCGAAGCCGATGAGGAGCGGCCACGCGCTCACCCGCGCGGTGGCGCATTGCTTCACGTCGAGAATCGCCTCCTCGGTGAGGCGGAGCGTCTCCTCGGTGGACTGGGCGAGCCGCCCCGGTCCGCGGGCCAGATCCCACGTCCACCGGCCGAGAATGGCGCGCAGCCCGACCGCGTCCACCGCCTGGGCGACCGCGGGCAGATCGAAGAGGGTGCCCGCTTCGCAGAAGGTGGTGGTGCCCGTGCGAAGCATCTCGAGGCACGCGAGCTGGGCGGCCGCCGCTTCCTCCTCGGGCGTGATGGTGGCGTAGAGCGGCACGTACCAGTCCGGCACGTAGCGCTCCACGGGCACGTCGTCGGGCATGAGACCGCGCGAGAGATGCTCGGAGAGATGCACGTGGGTGTCGACGAAGCCGGGGAGGACGAGGCGGCCGCGACCGTCGATCACGCGGGTCACCGGTGCGGGCGGCCGCACGTCGGCGGCGCGGCCCACCTGCACGATGCGCTCGCCGTCGACGAGCACGGAGCCGTCGAGGAAAATCCGGCGCGCGGCATCCATGGTGACGACGACGGCGTGCTCGACGAGGATCATGGGACGCCCTCCGGCCGAGTATGATACACGTCTGGGCGAGGAGGTGCCGACATGGCGCAGGACAAGGGGAAGGACGGCGACGTGGAACGGACGCGTCGCGCCGACGCATTGATCGCCCGCATGAAGGCCGCGCGCGGCTACATCTATCCGGAGTGGGAGTTCGCGGCCCGGCAGGATCCGGAATTCGTCGAGACCTACAACCGGATCTACGAGCTGGGCCTGGGTGAGGGCCGCCACGTCTCCGCCAAGGTTCGCGAGTTCGTGGCCATCGCGCTCCTCGCCTTCCGCGGAGCGGAGCGGGCGGGGCTGGTGGCGCACATGGAGCGCGCCATGCGCCTGGGAGCGACGCGCGAGGAGATCTTCGAGGTGCTCGAAACCTGCCTGGTGCCCGGGGGCGCTCCCACCTTCCATCGCGGCCTCGGCGCGCTCCTCGAGCTCAAGGACGGCGGCCTCCCCTAGCCGTCCCGTTGCGCCTGCAGGCTCGGCATGAATCGCGCGAAGAGCGTGGTCACGGCGGAACGCTTCGCGAGCGGCCTGACCTTCGACGAGTACGTGAGGTATGCGGGGTCGCCGGAGAACCTCCAGCGCGAGGCGGGCTGGTGGCTGGGCACCGTGCGGCAGGATCTGAGCGGGCTGCTCCGCACATGGTACGAGCGGAACCGGCTCAGCGAGGCGCAGACGGCGGCCATCCAGTGGCTGGCGCGACAGCCGGAGGGGCCGGCGAGGATCCTCGTGATCTCGGAGGAGTGGTCGTCGGACTGCCGGCGCGCCGTGCCCATCCTCGCCCGCCTGGCGGAGGCGGGCGGCCTCGAGCTGCGGATCTTCACGCGCGACGGCCGGACACTGGGCCGCGCTCCGCGCGCAGATCCCGTCGAGTCGCCCAACGCGGACCTCGTGAACGAGTTCCTGAGAGAGCGAGACGGACAGACCTATCAGTCCGTTCCCGTGGCGGCCTTCTTCGCGAAGGATTTCCGCTACCTCTACCACTACCTCGAGTTTCCGGCCATCTATCAGAAGGAGCCCCTCGCCGCGGCCATGCAGGTGGCCCGGCCGGGCGAGAGCAGCCGGGAGGAGACGTGGGAGCGGTTCATCCGCGACTGGGGGGCGCTCCAGCAGGGACCGTTCTTTGCCATCTGGACGTCCGCAACAGTTGACGAGATCCTCTCTGCCCTGTATGAGCGGATCGTGGTAGGTTCGCTCGGCCGGGACTGACCACCGCACACCTGATCAAGGGAGAGTCACCATGCTGATGCGCAAGCTGGGCCGCACCGGGCTCCGAGTCTCCGCCCTCTGCCTGGGCGGCAACACGTTCGGCTGGACCACGGACCAGCAGGCGTCGGAGGCGGTGCTCGACGCCTATGTCGAGGCCGGCGGCAACTTCATCGATACCGCCGACGTCTATTCCCGCTGGGCTCCCGGCAACAAGGGGGGCGAGTCGGAGACGGTGCTGGGCAAGTGGATGGCCGCGCGCAAGAATCGTCACGCCGTGCTCATGGCCACCAAGGTCATGGGGCCCATGGGATCGGGACCGAACGACACCGGCCTCTCCCGCCAGCACATCATGGAAGGCGTCGAGGACTCGCTGCGACGGCTCCAGACCGACTACATCGATCTCTACCAGGCGCACTGGGACGATCGCGACACTCCGCTCGAGGAGACGCTGCGCGCCTTCGACGACCTCGTGGGCCAGGGCAAGGTTCGTTACCTCGGCTGCTCGAACTACGTCGGCTGGCGGCTCACGCGCGCGCTGTGGGAAAGCGACAAGCACGGCTACGCGCGCTACGAGTCGCTCCAGCCCAAGTACAACCTGGTGTTCCGCGACGAGTACGAGCGCGAGCTCGAGCCGCTCTGCCTCGAGCAGGGCGTGGGGGTGATCCCCTATTCCTCGCTCGGGAGCGGCTTCTTGTCGGGCAAGTACCGCCCCGGCGCCGACCTGCCCAAGACGGCCCGCGCCACGAACGTGCAGAAGGGCTACATGACCGACCGCGGCTTCGCGGTGCTCGCGGCCATCGACAAGGTGGCGGGCAAGATCGGCGCGACGCCCGCCCAGATCGCGCTGTCCTGGCTCGCCCACCGCCCCGGCATCACCGCGCCCATCGCCAGCGCGACGTCACCGGCGCAGCTCAAGGAGCTGATGGGCGGCATCGACCTGCGCCTGGACGAGGAGGCGACCAAGGAGCTCGACAGCGCCAGCGCGTGGCGCGAGGCCTGAGCTGATGGACCTCGCGAAAGCCTGCTCCTAGCCCGGGACGGCCGAACACCCGACATGGCGGTGCGCATCGTCCGACTGGGACAACCAAAGCAACCCGACGAAGGCCTGCGCGTGGGCACGGTGCGCCGGCCGCCGCGGGGCGTGCGCAAGGCGGATTTCGCGCGGCGCGACTACTACGACGTGTGGCTGCCCGAGCTGGCACCGAGCGAGCCACTGCGCGCGTGGGCGCTCGCGAAGCCCTTCACGGCGCAGCGCTTCGCAGAGTACGCGAAGAAATACCGCCGCGAGATGAGCGAGCCGGCGGCCCAGCGGCTCATCGCCCTCCTCGCCGCCTTGTCCGCGTCGGCGAATTTCTCCATCGGTTGCTATTGCGAGGATGCGAGCCATTGCCACCGTAGCCTGCTGAAAGCGCTGCTCCTCGAGGCCGGGGCGCAGGTTCACGACACGTAGGCTGAGCGATCGAAAGGAGTCCCGGCCGTGGCCAAGAGCTCCCAGCGTCCAGAGTCCCCGCGGTCGGTGGTAACGCGCGCCGTGGTCTCGGTGTCGAGCTCGCCCGTGCTGACGCCGCCCGCGCCGAAGCCCCTCGAGCCAAGGAAAGCATTGGCCGACTACAAGAGCACGATCTACGAATCCCAGAGCTGGAGCTCGCTCGTTCCAAAGCCGATCACCGACCTGACCCTGTCGGGGGCACGGATGAGCGTGGATGACGCCTGGCTGGAAGTCGGCGGAAGGGAAGTCCGGGTCTACGGGGACACGGGGCAGATCCATTGGTTTAAGAACCCCGTGCCGTCTGAGGGGGCGTGGATGACCGCGTTTCTTCCGGGCATGCAGGCGGGGGCGACCTACGTGGGGCAGATCCGCTGCTTTGCCAGCCCGATTCCCGCGCACCAGTATCATATTGCCCTCAAGCTCGTACACCCGGACCGGATCGAGCTGAGCTATATTCCCGTGGGCAAGTCATCGTTCATCATTCCGTTTGCCTTCATCACCGTGGCCGCTCCGGGAAGCAGCACGCCCTGCGTACAGTTCTTCCCGGAATACCTCTCCCACTGTGTGGTGTATGACGTGCGCGTGACGAAAGTGTAGCGAGCCGACGAGCGGTAGACACCCGGTCCAGGAGGAATCGCGATGACCACCGAATTTGGCCTGCTGCTTCCCACGCGAGAAGCGGTCATGTCCGGCCGCCAGGAGACGGGACCCATCCTCACTCTGGCCGAGCGCGCGGAGGCCGCGGGCTTCGACTCCGTGTGGATCGGCGACTCGATCACGGCCAAGCCGCGCCACGAGCCGCTCACCTTGCTGGCCGCGGTGGCCGCGCGCACCAAGAGAGTGCGCCTCGGCACGGCCGTGCTCCTGCCTGCGCTGCGGAATCCGGTGGTGCTCGCCCAGATCGTGGCCACTCTCGACCGCATCGCGGAGGGCCGGGTCATCCTCGGTGTCGGTATCGCGGGCGACGCGCCGGCCATCCGCAAGGAGTTCGAGAACGTGGGCGTTCCCTTCGAGCGCCGCGTCGGCCGCTTCCTGGAGATCCTGGAAATCTGCCAGGCCCTGTGGCGCCGCGACGGCCTGAGCTTCCACGGCAAGCACTTCACCCTCGAGGACGTCACCATGGACCCCAAGCCTCATCGCGCGGGCGGGCCGCCCATCTGGATCGGGGGCAGCGGGCCGATCGCCCTCCGCGAAGCGGTGCGCTTCGACGCGTGGTTCCCCACCGGGCCCAGCGTGGAGTTCTTCGCCGAGCAGTTCCCGCGCATTCAGGCGGCGGCCCGCGCGGCGGGACGCGCGGCCGACGCGGTGACCGGCGCGGCCTACGTCACCCTCGCCCTCGACCCCAATCCCGCCGCGGCGGAGAAGCGGCTCCACGGATTTCTCGAGCACTACTACAGCGCGCCCGCCGCGGTGATCATGAGGCGGCAGGCGACCTATGCGGGGCCCGTCGAGGGCTGCGTCGAGTGGCTCCGGCGCTGGATCGCGTCGGGCGCGCGTCACATCTCGCTGCGCTTCGCGGGCGGAGACCAGCTCGCCCAGGTGGACGAGGTCGCCTCGCGTATCTTGCCGAGGCTCAAGTAGAGCTCGAGCAGGAGCTGCCGCAACTCCCTCTCCCTCAATGAGGGAGAGGGTTGGGGTGAGGGGGCGGGCCGTGTACCGCCGCGTAACATCTGAACCGCCCCCTCACCTGCCCTCTCCCCCGGTGGGGGAGAGGGGATCGGGCGCTCAGCTGAGTTTGTAGAAGCCTTTGGCGCCGCCGGCGAGGATCTGGTGCTTCGTCTCCGCGGACAGCTCGGGACGGTCGGCGATCATCTTGGGCGCGCCGGGGAAAAAACCGTCGGGATGCGGGTAGTCGGTCGCCCACAGGATCTTGTGCGGTCCGATGTAGTCCGCGAGCACGGAGAGGCTGCCCTCCACGGGCTCGAACGAGATCCAGCAGTTGCGCCGGAAGAGCTCGGTGGGGCGCATGGAGAGGTCCGTGTCGTTGAAGCCCTTGTCGTCGAAGTGACGATCCATGCGATCGAGCCATGGAGCGATCCAGCCGCCGCCCGATTCCATGAAGCCGATGCGCACCTTCGGATGGCGATCGCACACGCCTTCCCAGATCACGCTCATGGCGGCGAGCATCATCTCCATGGTGTGGGAGATAATGTGCCGCGCCGAGCGCGACTCGAAGCGGTCGACGCCCACCTGGGGCATGCCTCCGCTCGCGCCCTCGTGGAGGCCGATGGCCATGTCGAGATCTTCCACCGCGCTCCAGAACACCTCGTAGTCGGGATGATGCAGCATGCGGCCGTTGTACGGATTGGGGCGGAGGAAGCTCGCGCGCATGCCGAGCTCCTTCCGTGCGAAGCGCATCTCCTCAATGGCGAGCTCGATGGACTGCATGGGCAGCATGGCCACCCCGAAGAGCCGGTCGGGATAGGGCTGGCAGTACTCCGCGAGCCAGCGGTTGTAGGCGCGGCACACCGCGGCGGCCAGCTTGGGTTCCTTGATGGCTCCCGAGAAGAGACCCACGCTCGGATAGAGGAAGGCGGCGTCGATGCCATCAAGGTCCATGTCGGGGATGCGTGCGTGCGGATCGAAGCCGCCCTTGCGGCCGTCGATGTACTTCATGGTCTCCTCGGGCACCTCGTGATCGCGAGAGCCGATGGCCCCGATCACTCCGAAGCCCTTCTGGCTCCCCAGCACCTGCTCACCGACCTGGAGCCGCTCCTTGCCGTCGGTGTCCACGATGATGCGCGGAGCGCGCTCGCGGTAGGCGGGATCGATGTACTTGTCCCAGATGTCCACCGGTTCCAGCACATGTCCATCGGCGTCGATCACGTTGTAGGCGCGTGCCATGGCAGTCTCCTTTCGGTAGCTATCGCTTCAGTCGGAGCTCCTCGAGTGGCCCTGAGTAGGGGAAGGCGGGAATCAAGGTCAGCCCCGCCTCGTCTACCCGAGGCCCGAATGCGCGAATGAACCCGTTCTCCCAGATCGGCGCGAAGACCATGCGTTCCTGCACGAGGCGCTGGATCTGGTGGAGCATCTCCTCGCGCTTCTTGCGGTCCATCTCCTGCATCTGGGCCTGGAAGAGGCTTTCCACCTCCGGGATCGACCCGTACGAGAGCACGCCCTTCGCGGTGGCGAGGGACTCGAGGCGTGTGGAGGCATTGCCGGCGGAGCCGGTGGCGCCCACGAAGAGTCCCTTGATCTTCTTGTCCCGCCACGCGGAGAGGAGCGCCGCACGCTCCATGGTGCGCACGCGCGTCCGGATGCCCACCGCGTTCAGGTAGTTCGCGATGGCCTCGCCCATGGAGTTGTAAGGAGGGAACGGCGTGAACTCGCCCGCATCGAGCCCGCCCGGATAGCCCGCCTCGGTGAGGAGGGCCCGCGCGCGCCTGGGATCGTAGGGATCGGGCGGAATGGGGAGGGCGAACTCCTGGTGCCGAGGCACGACATTGCCCGTAGGTCCCGAATAGCCGAGCGACTCCGCCTCGTTGATGGCCTGGCGGTCGATGGCGAGGCTCGCGGCCAGCCTGAGCCGGCGGTCCGCCCACGGCGAGCCGGCCGTCCACTGATCGGGGAACATGAGGAAGAGCACGCCGTTGGTGCGCGTCGCGCTCAGGGTGAGGCCGGGGGGGCGGCGCACGTCGTCGGCGATGGGCCCGTTCAGGAAGTAGGCGATGTCGACCTCGCCGCGCTTGAGGGCGGCCGCCCGCGTCGCCTCGTCGGGGACGCTGCGGAGGACGAGGCGCTTCACGCTCGGGGTCTTGCGCCAGTAGCCGTCGAACGCCTCCAGCACCAGCTCGATGCCGGGCTGGAGGCTCACGAACTTGTACGGCCCCGCTCCGATAGGCGCGCGCCGGAAGCCGTCCTCGCCCACCTTCTCGAAATACTTCTTGGGCACGATCCACGCCGCTCCGGAGGCGCTGGTGCCGTAGAAGGTCATGAAGTCCGGCCACGGGTCCTTGAGATGGAAGCGCACCCGACCGGAATCCACCACCTGGACTTCCCGCACGCGCTCCTTGAGCACGGCGGCCGCGGCGCCTCGATAACGCTCGAAGGAGAACTTCACGTCGTCGCCCGTGACGGGATCGCCGTTGTGGAAGCGGGCGCCCTTGCGGAGGACGAACTCCCACATCCGCCCGTCCTTGGACATGGTCCACGATTCGGCGAGGCTGGGCGCGTTGAGGCCGGACGGCATGGGCTTCACGAGGGCATCGTGGAGCGCGTAGAAGATCATGAAGGGGGTGATCTCCGCATCGGTTTCCGCGGGATCGAGCCATCGCGTGGCGAGGGTCACGTGCACGGCAAAGGTCATGGTGCCGGCGGGCTGGGCATGGGCCGGCGCCACGCCGAGCGTCAGGAGCGCAACGAGCGGAAGGATGTGTCGCCACCAGCGCTTCATCGCGTCTCCTTCTTGCGGGCTCTTGACTAGATCACGCCGTCGCGGCGGAGCGTCTCGATCTCCGCGTCTCCGTAGCCGAGCAGCTTGCCGTAGATCTCCGCGTTGTGCTCGCCGAGCAGGGGCGCGCGCACCACGTCAGTGGGCGAGTCGGACAGCCGGACGGGATTGGCGGGCATGGGGTACTTGCCCCGCCGCGGGTGCTCGAGGTCCACGATGAAGCCGGTCTGGCGCAGATGCTTGTCCGTGAGCACCTCGGCCGAGTCGAGCACGGCCCCGCACGGCACTCCCGCGCCGGCGAGGATCTCCAGGACCTCGTGCTTCGAGCGCTCTCCCGTCCACGCCTCGATCATGGCGTCGATCTCGTCCACGAACTGCACGCGGTCGCGGCGGTCGGCGTAGCGGGGGTCGTCGCCCAGCTCGGGGCGGCCGACGATCCGTACCAGCGTCTTCCACATCTCGGCGGTGGCGCAGTGAATGAAGACGTAGTCGTTCGAGCCTCCGGGACGGCAGCGGTAGATGTTCGACGGCGCGGCGGCCGCGGAGCGGTTGCCCTGGCGCGGCGCCGGCTTGCCCGTGGCGTACGTCTCGCGCAGGTGAATGCGGAGGAGGTTCACCACGGAGTCCTGCTGGGCCACCTCGACCTGCTGGCCCACGCCGGTGGCCTGCCGCTGGACGATGGCGGCGAGGATGCCGATGGCTGTGTGCAGCCCCGCACCGGTGTCGGCGAGGCCGCCGATGGCCTTGGTGGGCGGACCGTCGGGCGAGCCGGTCATGGCCATGGCGCCCGACATGGCTTGAGCAATCCACTCGAAGCTCTTGTGATTCTCGTACGGTCCGCCGCTCGCGAAGCCTTTGACGGAGGCAGCGATGAGACGCGGGTTCAGCCGGCGGAGCGACTCGTAGCCGATGCCCAGCCGGTCCATCACCCCCGGCCCCATGTTCTCCACCACCACGTCCGCCTGCTTCACCAGTTCCTCGAACATGGCCCGGCCGCGCGGCGACTTGAGGTTGAGGGTCACGCCTTTCTTGCAGGAGTTCAGGAGGAGGAAGAACCACGCGTCCTCTCCGCGCTTGTCGGAGAGCGCGGTGCGGCCGGGCTCCCCGGTGGGGGGCTCGATCTTGATCACGTCGGCGCCGAGCCACGCGAGCATCTGGGTGCAGCTCGGGCCTGCTTCGTACTGGGTCAGGTCGAGGACACGGATCCCTTCGAGCGCCTTGGGCATCGCCTCGCCTCCCGGGCCTACGTGGTGTACGCCGAGAAGCGCACGGTCTGGGCCCGCGCCTTGTCGTCGGTGATGACGTTGACCACTGCCGGCTTGCCCGAGGCGTAGGCGCGCTCAAGAGCCGGACGGATGTCGTGCGGCTTCTCGACGAATTCACCATGGGCGCCCAGGTCCTGGGCGAGCTTGTCGTAGCGCGTGTGGCCGAGATTGCGCCCCGGCTTGGGGAGCGGGCGCGTCCACGGCGCGTTGGCCGTCCAGCCGCCGTTGTTGCTGATCACCACGATGACGGGGATGTTGTGGCGCACGGCGGTGTCGATGTCCATGGCGTTGATGCCGAAGGAGCCGTCGCCGTGGAGCACCACCACCTGGGTGTTGGGCTCGGCCACCTTGGCTCCCACGCCGAAGGGCAGGCCCACGCCCATGCAGCCGAAGGCGCCGGAGTTGAGGCGATGGCCGGGGGTGAAGGTGGGAATGGCCTGGCGGCCGAAATTGAGGATCTCCTGCCCGTCCACGACCAGGATGGCGTCGCGGCGAAGGAAGTCGCGCACCTCCTTGCAGAGGCGCAGGGGATGAATGGGCGTGGCGTCACTCGACATGGCCTTGTCCTGCTCGGCGGACTTCTCGGCGTCGAGCACCCGGAGCTTGCCCGTCCACGCCGCATAGCGCTTGGGATCGATCTTGCCCTGCGCCTCGGCGCGGAGCTGCTCGAGCACGGCACGCGCGTCGCCCGCGATGGGCACGTCCACGTCGCGGTTGTGGCCGAGCTGGGTCGGATTGATATCCACGTGGATAACCTTGAGGTCCGCGGAGAAGCGGGGCGGGCGCCCGAACTGGATGACCCAGTTGAAGCGCGTGCCCACCGCCAGCACCACATCGGCCTCCGTGAAGGCCTTGCTCCGGGCATTCAGGAAGGCGAGGTTGTGATCCTCGGGGATGAGACCGCGCGAGATCGGGGTGGTGTAGAAGGGAATGCCGGTGGCCTCCACGAAGGACTGGAAGGCGGCGGCGCCGTCGGACCACCAGACGCCGCTGCCCGCGATGATCACCGGCCGCTCCGCCTTGCCGAGGAGCGCGATGGCGCCCTTGATGGCGGCGGGATCGCCGAGAGAGCGCGGGGCGGGGCGCCACGCCGGCGGATAGACCACGCTCTCCTCCTCGATCTTCTCCCCGAGCACGTCGCCGGGCAGATCGAGATAGACGGGACCGGGGCGTCCGGTCGTCGCCTGGCGCAGCGCCGTCTGCACCATGTCGGGAATGCGCCGGGCGTCGTAGATCCGCTCCGCCCACTTGGTGACGGGACGGAACACCGCGACCTGGTCGATTTCCTGGAAGGCCTCCATGCCGAGGAACACGCGCGGGCTCGAGCCGCCGATGGCGAGCACGGGCGCCGCGTCGGTGAAGGCATTGGCGATGCCGGTGAGGAGGTTGGTCGCCCCGGGACCGGAGCAGCCCATGCACACTCCCGGACGCCGGGTGAGTCGCGTCCACGCGTGGGCGGCGAGGGCGGCCGCCTGCTCGTGGCGGTGATCGATGGCCCGGATGCCGAGCTTGATGCAGGCGGCCTCGGTCTCCAGCATGGGCCCACCCATGAGATAGAACATCGTGTCTACGCCCTGGGACCGGAGGGACTGCGCCAGCACTTCGGATCCGGTGATCGTCGCCATGAGAGGTCTCCTTTGGCTATTCGGCGAGCCAGACGGTGTCGAGCTGGCAGTTCAGGAAGTGACTCGGGGTGATGGTGTAGCCACGCACCTTGCTCAGATGCGGGATGATGCGGTGCCACTGCAGCGTATGGATGAAGTGCACTTCCTCGTCGTAGAGCCGCTTCTCGAAGGCGCGCAGGTACTTCTTCCGCTCCTCAGGGTCTGTGGC
>WNFK01183178.1_pt1 | contig 14781 bp, 10 predicted proteins | sample 5400281 | NCBI WGS metagenome assembly WNFK01 (sample SAMN13153350, study PRJNA577476) | soil metagenome | isolation source: 20 cm soil on Douglas fir-dominated hillslope | place: USA:California | collected 2013-09-17 | reverse complement strand
GCACAATTTGCGGGCGCGGTCGAGCAGCGAGACCTCTCCCGCCACGAAGCGGAGCCTGTCCTTTCCCGTTCCTGTCTGAGTGCGGGAGATCTCGAGGAAGGCCGCGACCTGTACCTTACGACGAGTACGCCGGAGTGCCTCGATTTCCTCGACGTTGACCGCGCCATGGGTGAGCAAACGCGCCAGCGATCCACGCGCCGCATTCATTTCCCGAAGTGTCCGCTTCTGGGTTACAAAGAGCCACAGCCCATGGGAGAAATAGACACCTGCGGCCAATACCAGCAGCGCGACTTCCAACAGCATCACGACATCGAGGACCGCCTCGTTGACCACTACTGGCTCTGCTTGAGGATCGTGCGAACCTTGTGCATGAGAACCGGCACGCTGAATGGCTTGGTGATGTGGTCGATGGCGCCAAGCTCCAGTGCCGCCAGAACTTCGCGTTCGCCCGTGCGACCCGTCAGCATGATCACGTTGCTGACCCTCGTCACTTCGACCGCCTTCAGCCTCCGCAGCACCTCGAGTCCGTTGACAGTCGGAAGATCGACGTCGAGAAGGATTATGCTCGCTCTCACCTCCGGCACGCTCCCGGTCAAAGCCTCCGCCGCTCTTTCGCCGTCGGCAAATGTCGCGACGCTCATGCTCCGCGTCTCCATCGCGTGCTGCAGCAGCTCCACCAGTGTTCGGTCGTCGTCCACGATCACTACATCAACCTGTCGCGTCATCGGGCCTGCCAGCTGAACGCCGGCGATCCCAACGCGGTTGATTCCGATCTCCTTTATCTGCTGCCGGATCTCGACGGCTTTCTGCCGCAACACAGCAACAGTGTCGCCATCGACCTGGTACTGCGCGACTCCTCCACTGCACTTCACCCGCACCGGCCGGCCATCGTTTGCCAGAAAGCTCTGCTCGGCAATCTTCTCGCAGACCTGCGTCAGCTTGATGGCGCTCTGTTCCTTGGGGCTTCCGTACATCCCAACCATGAATTCGGAGCCGCCCCACCAGGCGACGACGTCTTCGCCCCGAAAAGATTTCGGCAGAAGCTCCCCGACTGCGCGCAACACCCGATCCACGATCGAGCGGCCATAGGTTCTCGCCAGATTCGGGAGATCGTCGATCTCGAGAGCGCCGATGGTGTACGGATCCGATTTTCTGCGCGCGAGTCTCAGAAACCGGTCGACGAGCTCAGTCGCTCGACCGGCGGTCGGCAAGCCTGTCACCGGATCGATGTCGAGGGGCGGCCGGCGCGCCTTCACCCCCACCAGCCGGCTCTCGATACGCATCATCAGCTCGGCCGAGACGAACGGCTTGCCGACGTAGTCGTCCGCGCCGGCGGCAAAAACCCGGTGGATGCTCTCCTGGTCCGTGTGGCCCGTGAGAAAGATCACCGGCAATTCGCTCCAGCGGCGGTCGTTTCTGATGGCGCGACATAGCTCCGTACCACTGATTCTTGGCATCTCGAAATCGAGCATGATCAGGCTCGGCTCGACTTCGGCCATCACGGTCCAGAATTGAAGGGGATCGTTGACGGCGGTGACCGAGATGCCGCGGCGTTTCAGCAGACTGGTGAGGCCGCGGGTGATCATCGGATCGTCGTCAACGACGAGGATCCAGCTGCCCGCCAGCGGGTCCTCGAGCGGCGGAGATGTTCCGCGGGGTGATAGCGCCCGATCTTCGGGAGGCGAAGGCACTCGCGCCGGAGCCTGCGGAGCGCCCTTGAGTGCTTCACGCAGCGCGAGAAGCTTCTCCGATATCGAGACTCCGTCTACCGGAGTCAGTGCATCGCTCGAGAATCGGTCGGCGATCTCGCGCGCTATGCCGGCGCCGGCGGCAAACCCGAACGGTTCCGTCAGGCCGGCGATGGCGTTGGCGTCGCGCTGGGCCGACGATTTCAGCTCGGGTGAAATGGTGTTGTCGAGAACGGCGATCGCGGCATCGTCGAGCGAGTCGATCTTTTTGAATGTAGGCGCGCGTGCCCGATCCCATGCGTCAAAGACGGCGGCGGCGATGTTGTCACCGTGCGATTCCTGGGGTGCGAGAACCTCGACTCCACAAATCTTCGCCAGCTCGCGCAACATCTCTTCAACGTCGACTGGAGAAAGGAAGAATCGATCGACGCGGATCGCCTTGAGCGCCTGCAGGGCCCCTTCTGCCTGGGCCATGGAGATGCAGTACGCAATGCGAACGTCCTCGTTCGCGTCCAGCGCGCGACGGGCGACGTAAATGGAATCATCGATGGGGAGGCTGTCGCTCAGAATGACGATCTTCACGTCTCCCTGAGAGGCGGCACGGCCCATTTGCTGGGTGTTGTCGAACTCGCTGACGGCAACGCCGCGGAGCCTCAGCCCGATCTCGCGAGCGATCTCCGCGGGCAGTCCCGCCACCAGAAGTCTGATCGCTTCCGCCACCGCCCTTCCCTCGGTGAAGAGGGAAGAATATACAGGCTTTTACCCGCGCGTCTGCTTGGAGAGGGCGACCACGGCATTCCACTCAGCCGCGCCGACCCTCTGAACCGACAGCCGGTTTCCCTTCTGGAGCAGGGACATCCCTTCGAGCTCCGGCTTCGTTCGCAGCTCCGCGAGTGGGATCGGGCGCGGGAGGTGCTCTATCGCGCGTACATCCACCATGGACCAGGGTGATTCACCACCCTTGCTCTTCGGATCGTAGTGCGGATCCTTGGGATCGACCGCGGTGTGATCGGGGTATCCCTCACGCACGATCTCAACGATGCCAACGATTCCCGGCTCGGCACCAGAATGATAGAAGAACGCGAGATCGCCCTTTTTCATCTCGTCCCGCATGAAGTTGCGCGCCTGGTAGTTCCGCACGCCGTCCCAGTGACTGGTGTGATCGGGCGAGTTCCAGAGATCATCGAACGAAAACGTCTCCGGCTCCGATTTCAGGAGCCAGTAGTGCCGATCCGTCTGCGCCGAGCGATTAATCTTGGCCATTCAATTCACCGCCGTATCCAGGTAATTGCCGCCAGTGGAACCTAACGGGCGAAGCGCCGTAGATTGCAGTACCATAACCATCATACCAAGCAGGCCACACACCATGCGTCGTTACAGCTTTTACAGCTCGCTTCTCCTCCTCGCGATCGTCGGCGGCACCTCGAGTGCACAGACACAGACCTCGTCAACGAATTATCCGGCGGCGGCGCGCGGCACCCAGGTCGACGTTTATCACGGCGTCAGCATCGCCGATCCCTACCGCTGGCTCGAGGACGCAGACTCCCCCGAGACCAAAGCATGGGTCGAGGCCGAGAACAAGCTTACCGACTCATTTCTGGCGACGGTTCCGGAGCGGACCGCGATCAAGAACAGGCTGACCGAGATCTGGAACTTTGCACGTTATTCCGCTCCGTTCAAGGAGGGCGGGCGCTACTTCTACTTCCAGAACACGGGGCTGCAGAATCAGAGCGTGCTGTACGTTCAGGACGGCAAGGCCGCCGCGCCGCGCGTCCTGCTCGATCCGAACCTTCTCTCTCCTGACGGCACAGTCGCACTGTCGGGCCAGGCAGCATCCGACGACGGCCACTACCTCGCCTACAGCATCTCCACCAGCGGGTCCGACTGGCAGGAGGTGCACGTCCGAGATGTGAACATCGGGGGGCGGGATCTCCCCGACACGTTAAAGTGGGTCAAGTTCTCCGGCATCTCGTGGACGCACGACAACAAGGGCTTTTTCTACTCGAGGTACGACGAGCCGACGTCGGGCAACAAGATGACCAACGTCAACCGCAATCATAAGCTCTACTACCATCGCGTTGGCCGGCCACAGTCGCGCGACGAGCTGATCTACGATCGCCCCGACCAACCCGACTGGCTGCTGTTCGGCAGCGTGACCGACGACGGTCAGTACCTCGTCATCACGGTGGCGCAGGGCACCGATGTCCGCAATCGCCTCTACTTCATCGATCTCGACAATCCGGGCAAGCCGCAGATCAACAATCCGGTCGTTCGTCTGATCGACAAGCTCGATGCGGAGTACGAGTTCGTGGGCAACCGTGGAACCAATTTCTACGTTCGCACCGACCGGAACGCGCCGAAGGGTCGGGTCGTCGCGATAAGCATCGACAACCCGAGAGAGGAACGCTGGAACACGATCATCGCTGAAGACAGGGACGCTCTGGTGAGCGCCACGACGGCGGGCGACGACATTGTCGCGAATTACCTCCAGGACGCCCACTCCACCATCCGCTTCTTCACCGGATCGCGCGACATCCGGCGCGACCAGCGTCCGCGCGGACAGCCGACGCAGCAGCGCAACCCGGGAGGGGTTTACGACGACACCAGCACCGCCCCGATCGTAAATCGGGGTCTTCCGATGGGAGCCGGCGGCTTCACGCCGCGAGGGGAGTTGCCGTTGCCCGGGATCGGAACCGTCAACGAGATCCACGGCAGGCAGGGCGATGACGAGATGTTCTACAGCTTCACGTCGTTCCTCTATCCGACGACGATCTACCGATTCGATCTCAAATCTCGAAGGAATAAGGTGTTCCGCGCGCCGAAGGTATCGTTCGACCCGAGCCGCTACGAAACCCGCCAGGTATTCTTCGCGAGCAAGGACGGAACCCGTGTGCCGATGTTCATCACCGCGAAAAAGGGGCTTCAGCTCGACGGGAGTAACCCGACACTGCTATACGCTTACGGCGGATTCAACATCTCATCGACGCCATCGTTCTCGTCCGCCAACGCCGGATGGCTCGAAATGGGTGGTGTTTATGCGCTCGCCAACATCCGGGGCGGCGGAGAGTACGGCAAGGACTGGCACGAGGGCGGCATGCTGGCAAAGAAGCAGAACGTGTTCGATGACTTCATCGCCGCCGCCGAGTACCTGATCAAGGAGAAGTACACATCGACGCCGAAGCTCGCGATCCGTGGCGGCTCGAACGGCGGTCTCCTCGTGGGAGCGGTGATGACGCAGCGACCGGAGCTGTTCGGCGCCGCGCTTCCCGAGGTCGGAGTGATGGACATGCTCAGGTTCCAGAAGTTCACGATCGGGTGGGCCTGGACTTCGGATTACGGGTCGTCGGACAACGCCGAGCAGTTCAACTACCTGCGCGCGTATTCGCCGCTCCACAACATCAAGCCTGGTACGTGCTATCCGCCCACGCTCGCTTTCACCGCTGACCACGACGATCGCGTGGTGCCCGGACACACTTTCAAATTCATCGCAACGGCCCAGGCCGCGCAGAACTGCGCCAATCCCGTTCTCGTCCGAATCGAGACGAAAGCCGGGCACGGCGCCGGCAAGCCCACAACCAAGCAGATCGACGAAGCCGCCGACAGATTCGCATTCCTTGCGCGTGCGCTGCACATGAAGCCAGTGCTGCAGTAAATGGACGCTTTTATGGTAGCCGTTGGCGTAGTCATCGAGGTGCTGCGCACGGTACTGTTGTCCGTAGCACTGGTATTCGGCGCGATCTGCGTCCTCGACTGGGCAGTGCGCACCAGGAAGATCAGCCCTTTCAATGCCATCGCGCGCTTCTGCCGCTCCACGATCGACCCCTTGATCGCCCCCATCGAGCGAAAGGTCGTGCGAGCCGGCGGTACCCCGGCCGCAGCGCCTCTATGGGCACTGGCGGCGGTGGTGGTGGGTGGAATTCTGCTGCTCACCTTTCTCGACTTCATCCGCCTCGAGATTGCCCAGTCCATCATCGCTTCCCAGAACGGAGCGGCCGGGATTTTTCACCTGCTCGTCAGCTGGACGTTCACGATCCTCAAGATCGCGCTGCTGGTTCGGGTCATCAGCTCCTGGCTGCCGATCTCTCCGTTCTCTGTTTGGGTGCGCTGGAGCTATCTGCTGAGCGAGCCGATCCTCGCGCCGATGCGCCGTATCGTGCCGAGTCTTGGCGGCCTCGATATCACGCCAATCCTCGCTTATTTCCTTCTCAACCTCACTGAATCGCTGCTGTTCAGATTGATGTGAGCGCAAGCAACTAATCGGGTTTCGTTCGGATTTGCCCGGAGTTTTACGGCGCAAAGTGTGCATCGTTTCCGGCCATACCTCGCGGACCAAGGTCGTCGAAGTATGCGAGGTTGCTCTAGAAGCGGTTCAACGTCTGGCAACCGAAGGAGTGAGCTCCTAGTGGCAAAAGTGATTCTCGTCGGGCCCGACGTTGCGCTACTCGAAGGACTCGCGCAGACGTTGATTGGATTCGGGCACAACATCTCATTCGCCACAACGGTGGCCGAAGCCGCGGCACCCCTCGGTGATGACCTGCCGACGATCGCAGTGGTGTCGTCTCAGGCGTTGGAAGAAGCCGGAATGGGGATGACGCTTCCGCTCACCCCTGGCGGTGCGCTTATCGTCTACGGTACGTCGCACACCGACCGGCCCTTCCTACCAACCAAGCTGCAGCGCGCGACCCTCGCGCACCTGGTGCTTCCGCTGGAGCGTCACAGGCTGGTGGCGCTGGTGCAGTCCTTCGACAGCAGATCGCGCACGACCGGTCGCTCGACCCGGGACGAGCCGGACGACGATTTCCAGCTCTGGGTCTGACAATACCTTGCTCGGCTGAGCGCCGTCCGCTACTATAGTGAAAGGGCACAATTGAACCCGTGGCGATTTACAGCAACTTGCGGCCACGTAAAACAAACTGCTAAAGCGCTCGCCCGGCGCCATTTACATCATTGCGCGGGCTTTTTTATTAGCTGCGCGAGGAAAAGCGCGTGACCCGTTATCCGCCACCTGCTACCCGTTACCGGTTACCTGTTACCCGAATCGGGCAACGGGTAACGGGAAACAGACAACGGGAAACGGGAGACGGGAAACGCGCTCGAGGTCCCAACGCCGAGATATGACCGAAAGAAAGACAGAATCCCCATATCTGCGGGCCCTGGAGCGCAGAGTGCTGATCTACGACGGCGCGATGGGAACGAACATCCAGCGCTACAACCTCAGCCCCGAGGATTTCGGCGGTAAGGCCCTGGAAGGCTGCAACGACAACCTCGTCCTGACCCGTCCCGACGTCATCCAGGCGATCCACGAATCCTTCCTGGCCGTGGGATGCGACGTCGTCGAAACCTGCACTTTCCAGTCAACGCCGCGCCGTCTCAAGGAGTGGGGACTCGGCGACAAGGTTCGTGAGATCAACGTCGCCGCTGCTCAACTCGCGCGCGCGGCGGCCGACAAGTATTCGACGCCCGCTCAGCCGCGGTTCGTGGCCGCGTCGATGGGCCCGACCGGAATGCTGCCGTCCAGCTCCGACCCGGTGCTGTCGCAGATCACCTACACCGAGCTCGCCGACAACTTCTACGAGCAGGCCAAGTATCTGGTGGAAGGTGGCGTCGATCTGCTCCTGATCGAGACATCACAGGACATCCTCGAGGTGAAGGCCGCGGTCGCGGGAATCGAGCGACTGTTCACCGAGATCGGGCGCCGACTTCCGCTGCAGACGCAGGTGACGCTCGACGTGAGTGGCAGGATGTTGCTCGGTACCGACATCGCCAGCGCGATGACGACCCTCGAGGCCCTCAAGGTCGACGTGATCGGGCTCAACTGCTCGACGGGTCCGGAGCACATGCGCGAGCCCGTGCGTTATCTGTCTGAGCACGCGACGCTGCCGCTGTCGGTGATTCCCAACGCGGGTCTCCCTCTCAACACGGGCGTGGGCGAGGCGGTCTATCCGCTCGAGCCACAACCGATGGCGACCGCCCTCTCCGAGTTCGTAAAGGACTTTGGCGTGAGAATCGTTGGCGGCTGCTGCGGCACAACCCCCGAGCACCTCTCCGCGATCGTCGGGGCGGTTCGCGACGCCGAGCGCGCGTCGAAACACGTCAATCACGCGCAGCACGTTCCGCGCGTCAGCTCGGCAATGCGCGCCATCACGCTGCATCAGGATCCGCCGCCGCTGCTGGTGGGTGAGCGGGTCAATGCCCAGGGATCCCGGAAGGTGAAGCGGCTGCTGCTGGCCGACGACTACGAGGGAATCCTCGAGGTTGCCCGCGAGCAGGTTGATTCGGGCGCGCACGTGCTCGACGTCTGCGTCGCGCTGACAGAGCGGGGGGACGAAGCGGAGCAGATGTCGAAGGTCGTGAAGCTGCTGTCGATGAGCGTGGAGACTCCGCTAGTGATCGACTCGACTGAAGCGAACGTCATCGAGGCAGCGCTGGAGCACATCCCCGGTCGCGGTATCGTCAACTCCATCAACATGGAGAACGGGCGCAAGCGCATCGATTCGGTGGTTCCGCTGGTGAAAAAGCACGGCGCGGCGGTGATCGCGCTCACTATCGACGAGATCGGGATGGCGAAGACGCGCGAGCGGAAGCTCGAAGTTGCCAAGAAGATCTACGACATCGTCGTCGGCGAGTACGGGCTCGCGCCCGAGGATCTGATCTACGACGCGTTGACCTTCACGCTTGCTACGGGCGATGCTGAGTGGATCGACTCGGGCAAGGAAACGGTCGAGGGAATCCGCCTCATCAAGCGCGAGCTTCCTGGCGTCTCCACCATACTCGGCGTTTCGAACGTCAGCTTCGGGCTGACTCCCGAAGCCCGTGGCGTCCTCAATTCCGTTTTCCTCCACCATTGCGTGCAGGCCGGCCTGGATGCCGCGATTGTGAATCCGGCGCACATCAGGCCGTACGCCGAGATCTCCGCGGGCGAGCGAGAGTTGGCGGACGATCTCGTCTTCAACAAGCGTCCCGATGCGCTGCAGCGATTCATCGAGTACTTCTCGAGTGTTGGCGGTGGCGGCGCCGCGGCGCAGGTGGAGAAGGAGGATCCCACCGCCGGCATGACGGCGGAGCAGAAGATCCACTGGATGATTCTCCATCGGAAGAAAGAAGGGATCGAGGAACAGCTCGACGAGGCCGGGGTGCGCGCGAATCCCGTGCGCGTCCTCAACGAGGTGCTCCTGCCCGCGATGAAGGAGGTCGGCGACAAGTTCGGCGCCGGCGAGCTCATTCTTCCGTTCGTGCTTCAGTCCGCCGAGGTAATGAAGAAGGCAGTCAAGCATCTCGAGCTGTTCCTCGAGAAAGCAGAGGGTTACACCAAGGGCAAAGTGGTGTTGGCAACGGTGTACGGCGACGTGCACGACATCGGGAAGTCGCTCGTCAACACCATCCTCTCGAATAACGGCTACACCGTGTTCGACCTCGGTAAGCAGGTGCCGGTGAATACGATCCTCGACAAGGCGGTCGAGGTCGGGGCCGACGCGATCGGATTGAGTGCTTTGCTTGTCTCGACGTCGAAGCAGATGCCGTTGTGCGTCCAGGAGCTCGACAAGCGTGGGATGCAGATTCCGGTGCTCATCGGAGGCGCGGCGATCAACCGGCGCTTCGGCCGGCGCGCTCTCTTCGTCGAAGGCGAGCGCGCCTACGACTCCGGCGTGTTCTACTGCAAGGACGCGTTCGAGGGGCTGGAGACGATGGACGTCCTCCAGGATCCGAAGAAGCGCGGGCTGTTCGTGGTGAAGAATCTCGACGACGCACGGAACGACGTCTTTCTGCGCACAGCCGTCGGCAAGGACATCGCTGTCGGCGACGCCGGCGGCGAGCGCAGTGATGTGGCGGCCAACAATCCGCTCCCGTCGCCGCCATTCTGGGGCACGCGCGTCATCCGCGACGTGCCGATTGACGAGGTGTTCGAGCTGCTCGACCTCGACGAGCTCTATCGTCTGCAGTGGGGTGGGCGTGGATCCGGAGAACAGTACAAGTCGGCGGTCAAGAACGAGTTCGAGCCCGCGCTGAAGCGCCTGAAAGAAGACGCGAAGAAGAATGGGTGGATCAAACCCCAGGTCGTCTACGGCTACTTCCCGGCGCAGTCCCAGGGAAACGACGTGATCATCTATGATCCGGCCGCATATTCGAGCGATGGCGGATCCCTGCGGGAGATCGCGCGCTTCCATTTTCCGCGGATGGAGGGTCGCGAGCGACTTTGCCTTGCTGACTACGTCCGCAATGTCGAGTCGGGCGATGTCGATGTCGTCCCACTGCAGATCGTCACCGTGGGCAAGGAGGCGACGGCGAGATTCGAGGAGCTCCAGGGCCGTAACGAATACACTGAAGCTTTCTATTCACACGGGCTTTCTGTGGAGTCCGCGGAAGCAGTTGCTGAATGGGCCCACCGACGTATCAGGACGGAGCTCGGCGTGCCGGGCGGCAAAAGATATTCGTGGGGCTACGGCGCGTGTCCAGATCTCGACGACCACGCGACGGTGTTCAAGCTCCTTCCCGCGAAGGAGGCGCTTGGTATGGATCTCACCGAGTCGTTCCAGCTTTTGCCCGAGCAGTCGACAGCCGCGGTGATCATCCATCATCCTGAAGCCAAGTACTACGCCGTGCGTGGTGCAGCGGCTGGCACTTCGAGTGAGCCGGAGGCCGCAGTTGCCTGAGAATCCACTGATCGCCCGGCTTCTCGACCCCCAGCAGGTCATCGTCTTCGACGGCGCGATGGGCACGCAGCTTTACAACAAGGGCGTGTTCATCAACCAGTGCTACGACGAGCTGAACCTTCGCGCGCCCGATCTCGTGCGCGACGTACACAAGGCATACAGAAAAGCGGGCGCCGAGGTCCTGGAGACCAACACCTTCGGAGCGAGCCGCATCAAGCTGGCGCAATACGGGCTTCAGACGCAGGTCGCCGAGATCAACCGCGCCGCCGCGAGGATCGCGCGAGAGGTCGCCGACGACGATCTGTTGGTCGCTGGAGCAGTGGGCCCACTGGGAGTTCGTCTAGAGCCCTTTGGGCCGACGAGTCTCGATGAGGCTCGCGCGGCCTTCCGTGAGCAGCTGCAGGCGCTCAAGGATGGCGGCTGCGACCTGTTCATCCTCGAGACGTTCGCCGATGTGCACGAGATCGAACAGGCGATTCTCGCAGCTCACGAAGTCGATTCCACGATCCCCGTCATCGCGCAGATGACGATAGGCTCCGATTGTCACACGCCCTACGGCGTAACGGTGGAAGATCTCGCCCAGTCCCTGGACGCTTTCGGCGCCGATGTGATCGGCCTCAACTGTTCGGTCGGCCCGCAGATCATCCTCGACGCCATCGAAAAGATGTCACCGGTCAGCAGGCGCAAGCTGAGCGCGCAGCCGAACGCCGGAATGCCGCGCGACGTGAGCGGTCGCAGCATGTACATGGCGAGCCCGGAGTACATGGCGACCTATGCGCATCACCTCGTTCAGGCCGGAGCCAAAATCGTCGGCGGCTGCTGCGGAACTACGCCCGAGCACATAGCGGCGATGGTCGAGGGCGTGCGTCCGTTGTCGCCGCGGCAGCCGCGCGTTCCCCGGAGAGAGCGCCGGCAAGTGCAAGCGGAGCTTCCTCCCGAAGATCCGGGAGTGCAGCCTGTGCCGTTGGCGGAGCGGTCGAAGTGGGGCGGGAAGATCGCGCGCGGAGAGTTCGTGACGTCGGTGGAGATCGTTCCACCGCGCGGAGTCGATGCAACGAAGATGTTGAAGGACACCCGTGCTCTCCGCGAGGCAGGCGTCGATGCAGTGAATGTGCCCGACGGCCCACGCGCCCAGAGCCGCATGGGTGCGCTGCTTACGAGCGTTCTCATCGAGCAACAGGTAGGCATCGAGACTGTCATCCATTATTGCTGTCGCGATCGCAACCTGCTCGGCATGTTGAGCGATCTGCTGGGGGCCGCCGCGGTCGGCCTTCGGAATCTCCTGCTGATCACCGGCGACCCGCCCAAGATGGGACCTTATCCCAACGCGACGGCCGTGTTCGACATCGACGCGATCGGATTGACCAATCTGGTAAGCCAGCTGAATCACGGGCTCGATCCCGGCGGCAACGCCATCGGCGCGCCTACCAGATTTACAATCGGAGTCGGCGTGAACCCCGCTGCACTCGATCCCGCCCAGGAGCTGAAGAGGTTCGAGTGGAAGGTCGAGGCCGGCGCGGAATACGCCATCACCCAGCCGGTCTTCGATGTGCAGCAGCTGGAGAAATTTCTCACGACGATCGAGCACACCAGAATCCCGATCGTCGCGGGAATCTGGCCGCTGGTCTCCCACCGGAACGCCGAGTTCCTCGCCAACGAGGTTCCGGGCGTTGTCGTGCCGCCAAAAGTGATCGACCGCATGCGGGTAGCGAGCGCCAAATCGAAGGAGCATGGTGTCGCCGAGGGAATCGCAATCGCTCGCGAGATGCTCGAGCGCGTGCGTCCACACGTTCAGGGCGTGCAGGTCTCGGCGCCTTTCGGGAAAGTCGAGCTCGCGCTCGAAGTGTTTCGTGATACGCTGACACCGGCGGAAGTCCGGACGGCCTAGCGATGGTCGCTGATCTCTTCATCTCGCGTTCGCGCTACTGGCTGACGAAGGAGTACCCGATCAAGCTGCGCCACTGCGTCAACGTTCTGCCGGCCCCAATGGTATGGGCGCGTCCGAACGCGAGCTTGAATAGTGTCGGGAATCTGCTGGTTCACCTCACCGGCAATGTCACTGAGTGGATTCTGGGCGGAGTCGGGGGGCACACAATCAGCGGGAATCGAGCCGGCGAGTTCGCGCAGAAAGACGGACGAGACGGGCCGACACTCATCGATGATCTGGAAACGGTACTGGCCAGGGCCGATTCCGTCCTGGCAGGGCTGAACGCGACGACTCTCGAGCGTTCGATCGTGATTCAGGGGCGACAGACGTCGGTAGCCGGTGCCATCTATCACGTCGTGGAGCACTTCGCGATGCACACCGGGCAGATAATTCTGATGACCAAGCTCTACGCGCCCGGCAAAATCAAGTTCTACGAAGACGCCGGCGGGCTGGCCCTGCCCACATGGCACCATGGAACGAACCTCGATGAGGATGCACACTAGTTCTATATCAACCGTCACCCCATTATGAACCAGATGAAGGGAATTCTCATAGTAGACCACGGCTCAACCAAGCACGAAGCCAATCACATGCTTCAGAGCATGGCGGAGCTGATCCAAACGATGGCGGGAAGCGATGTCGCCGTCCGCTACGCCCATATGGAACTGGCGGAGCCAGACATCGCGACAGGGTTCACGAACTGCGTCGAAGCCGGCGCGACCGACGTCACCGTGTTCCCCTACATGCTGTCACCAGGACGTCATTCGACGTCTGACATCCCGCGGATGGTCGCGGACGTCGCAAGGCGTTTCCCGCAGGTGAGCTTCAGCGTGACGCCGGCGTTCGGGCTGCACGAGAAGCTGGCCGAAGTCGTTCTCGAGAGAGCAGGCGTCGGCGTAAGTGCAAACTGACACGACGTCCTCCCCCACCGCCCTGACACTCCTCTCCGAGGAAGAGGTCATGTTCCGCGACGCCGTCGCGGCGTTTGCGGAAGAGGAGGTGCGTCCGCGCGTCGCCGAGATGGAAAACGCGGGCAAGATCGATCCCACTCTCCTTCCCAAGTATTTCGACCTCGGACTGATGGGAATCGAAGTCCCGGAGCAGTACGGTGGCGCGGGTGGAACGCTCTTCATGGTAACGCTCGCCGTCGAGGAGATCAGCAAAATCGACGCGGCGGCGGCGATCGTCTGCGACGTCCAGAACACCCTCGTCAACTACCCGATCGTGGCGTACGGCACCGAGACCCAGAAGGCTAAGTATCTGCCGATGCTCAACTCTGAGGTCGTTGGTGCGTACGCGCTCTCCGAGTCCGGCTCCGGCTCGGACGCATTCGGCCTGGCAACGAAGGCTGAAAAACGCGGCGACCGCTGGATACTCAAGGGCCAGAAGCTCTGGATCACGAACGGCGCCGAGGCGGGGGTGTTCGTGGTGTTCGCCAATGCGGATCCGTCGGCTGGCTATCGCGGCATCACGGCGTTCATCGTCGAGCGCAGTTTCAAGGGATTCTCGGTCGGAAAGAAAGAGGACAAACTCGGCATCCGCGCGTCGAGCACGACCGAGCTTCTGCTCGACGATTGCGAAGTTCCTGCGGACAACGTGCTCGGGCCAGTTGGTCAGGGCTACAAGATCGCGATCAACACCTTGAACGGCGGGCGGGTCGGCATCGGCGCTCAGATGATCGGCATCGCGCAGGGCGCGCTCGATGCCACCATCAAATATCTCAACGAGCGCAAGCAATTCGGGAAGCCACTCGCTGATTTCCAGGCGATCCAGTTCCAGGTGGCGCAGGCGGCGACGGATATCGAAGCGGCGCGGCTGATGGTCTACAATGCGGCACGACTGAAGGACGCGGGGAAGGACATCGCGCGCGAGGGCGCGATGGCGAAGCTGTTTTCGTCCCAGGTGTGCGAGCGGGTCACCTCGCTCTGTGTCGAGTTGTTCGGCGGGTACGGGTACACCAAGGACTATCCCGTCGAGAAGTTCTACCGCGATGCGAAGATCGGGACGATCTACGAGGGGACGTCCAACATGCAGCTGCAGACAATCGCAAAAGCCATCCTCAAATAGCCTAAGGCCGGGTTGTTCCGCGTAGGATTCCCTCTCTTACTCTTCGCGCTTTGGCGGAGGCGCGCGGATCTTCAACAAGGCGCGATTCCACCCTCGACGCGAAGCGCAGGCGCGCCTCCAGCGTCTGCTCGCGGCCATCCCGGCGCACCAGGATCGGCAGCGGCGTTCCCTCGGGGGAGCGAGCGTACTTTGTACGGAATTTGAGCGACCACGATGGATCGGCGGCGCTGATGCCGCCCACCGCCAGGAGCAGATCGCCGGGCTGAACTCCAGCGGCTTCGGCCGCGCTGCCCGGTGCGATCTCGGTGACATGGACACCGCTCGAGTCCTGTACCGTTCCGATCCCGACGCGCGGCTCATTGATCGTGTCGCGCGCCAGCCGTATGCCGGCCAGCGGCAATACCGCATCCCAGGGATAGGGCTCGCGGCCGTCGATGTAGCGCGCGTA
>WNFK01189396.1_pt1 | contig 14784 bp, 16 predicted proteins | sample 5400281 | NCBI WGS metagenome assembly WNFK01 (sample SAMN13153350, study PRJNA577476) | soil metagenome | isolation source: 20 cm soil on Douglas fir-dominated hillslope | place: USA:California | collected 2013-09-17 | reverse complement strand
CTCGAGCCCTCTCGAGCGCTACGCGCGCGATGCCGAGGTGGTCACCCGTCACAACCAGCTGCAGTTCGTGAACTACGAGGCGGTCGGACGGACCGTGCTCGGGCTCGAGTCGAACAGCCCTCTCTTCTAGTCCGCTACGCGTCTCGTCCGCTACACGTTGAAGCGCCCGCGGAGCCGGCTGAGCGACGCGGTCAACGGCGTCTCGGAGTCGACCTGACCCTTCGGCGTGAGATGGTCGATCAGCGCCGGCAGCAGGCTCGCGAGCCCCGCCGCGGCCGATTCCGAGCTGAGATTGAAGTTCTCGCCCAGGCTGCGCACGTTGCCCTGCCCCAACACCTGCGAGATCTGCTCGGCCGAGATCGGCAGATTCTGGCCGGTGCTCACCCACGAGCTGGCCTCGCGAGCGAGACCCGCGTCGGTGAATTGCTGGACCAGTCCGGCGAGCCCGCCGGGATGCCCCTGGATGAGCGTGGTGGCGATATCCAGGAGCGCGTTGCCCCGCTGGCCCCCCGAGGGCTGGCCGGCGAGACTACCAAGTAGCTGAGCGAGAAATCCCATGGTGACCTCCAAGTGTCGAGCTCGTGCGGGCCGACGGTAAAACTACCTGAAGGGGTTCACCATGGGACCTTCGGCACAGGGACTTTGGGCCGGACGGCGCGCGACTCCGGACGCGTCGCGGCCCGGCGCTCGCCACGGCCCTTGTGGTACCCTGCGCGCGGGTTTTGGACTTTGGTCTCCGGCGCGCGCCGCGCGCGCGAACATCTTGGAGGGCACGATGAGCACTCGCCGTGAGTTCGTCGAGGAAACCGCCAGCGGAGTGGCCGGCATCGCCTTCGTCGGCTGCAATCTCGCCGCCGCCTCGGCGGCCCAGGCGCAGACGCGCCGCCGCGAGGTCGTCGTCAACGGCCGGCGCGTCAAGACGGTCGACGTCCACGCGCACTGCGCCGTCCCCGAGGCGATGGCGCTGATGGGGCGCAAGGTCGAGCCGCAGACGTTGCTGATGACGCGGCCCGCGGACCGGATCCAGGCGATGGACGAGCAGGGTATCGACGTCGAGGCGCTGAGCATCAATCCCTACTGGTACAAGGCCGACCGTGACGTCGCGCGCGAGCTGATCCGCGTCCAGAACGAAAAGCTCGCCGAAGCCTGCGCGGCGAACCCCGAGCGGTTCGTCGCGTTCGCGTCGGTGGCGCTGCAGCATCCCGAGCTCGCCGCCGAGCAGCTGGAAGACGGCGTCAAGAAGTACGGCCTGCGCGGCGCCGGGATCGGCGGCAGCGTCAACGGCGAGGATCTGTCCGACCCGAAGTTCCATCCGTTCTGGGCCAAGGCCGAGCAGCTGGGCGTGCTGATCTTCATTCACCCGCAGGGAGAAGGCGCGGCGTCCGATCTCCGGAGCCGTCTGAAGGGCAGCGGCGGACTCGACAACGCGATCGGCAACCCGCTCGAGACCACGATCGCGCTCTCGCATCTGATCTTCGAGGGCACGCTCGACCACTTTCCAGGGCTGAAGATCTGCGCCGCGCACGGCGGCGGCTACCTGCCCTCCTACGCGGATCGCTCCGACGCGATCTGCGTCACGTTCCCCAACCGGTGCACCACGCCGCTCAAGAAGAAGCCGACCGAGTACCTCCGGCAGCTCTACTTCGACTCGCTCGTCTTCACGCCCGAGGCGCTGCGACACCTGGTGGCCCAGACGGGCTCGGGCCAGATCGTGATGGGCACGGACTATCCGTACCCGTGGACGAAGACCTCGGTCGACCACATCCTCGGCACGCCGGGCTTGAGCGACGCCGAGCGTGTGGCGATGCTCGGCGGGACGGCGGCGAAGCTGCTCGGGATCAAAGGCTGACGCGGGATCGCGTCAGTTCCGGGTCGACTGCGCCTTGCGCTGCGCGATCCACTCGTCGATGCGCGCGTCCAGCATGTCGAGCGGCAGGGCGCCGTCGGCCAGCACGGCGTCGTGGAAGAGTCGCAGATCGAAGCGCGTGCCGAGCTCGCGCGCGGCGCGCGCTCGGAGCTCGAGGAACTTGCGCTGCCCGATCTTGTAGGAGAGCGCCTGACCCGGCGAGACGATGTAGCGGTCGATCTCGACGGCGATCTCCTGCTCTGACTTGGCCGAGTTGGCCTTGAAGTAGTCGATCGCCCGCTGCCGGCTCCAGCCGAAGGCATGGATGCCGGTGTCGACGACGAGCCGGATCGCGCGCCACATCTGATAGTTGAGCGCGCCGAAGTGCGCGTACGGATCCTTGTAGAAGCCCATGTCGTAGCCGAGCGTCTCCGCGTAGAGTCCCCAGCCTTCACCGAAGGCGTCGTACCCGCCGTACCTCCTGAAGTCGGGAAGATCCGTCTGCTCCTGGGCCAGCGCGATCTGCAGATGATGCCCGGGTACGGCCTCGTGGAGCACCAGGGCTTCCATCTCCCACTTGGGGCGCGTGTTCACGGCGGAGAGATTCGCATAGAAATAACCGGGCCGGCCCGCGGCCAGCGATCCACCCTCGTAGGCGCCGGCGGTCCGGGACGCGGCAGAGGCCTCGGGCATCGCGATCACGCCGTAGGGCAGGCGCGGGAGGCGGCCGAAGAGCTTGATCACTTCGGGGTCGGCGCGCTTGGCGATCTCTCGATAGCCGGCCAGGAGGTCTTCCGGCCGGGAGTAGAAAAACCGGGGATCGCTTCGCACGAACGCGAAGAACGCCGCGAGGTCACGGTCGAAGCCGGTCGAGCGTGCGACCCGCTCCATCTCGGCGCGGATCGTCTTGACCTCGTCGAGGCCGATCTCGTGAATCTGCTTCGGCGTCAGCCGCGTGGTCGTCGAGGAGGCGACCGCATAGTCGTACCAGGCCTGGCCGTCCGGCAGGGCGGTGGCCGCCAGCGAGTCGCGGCAGTGGGGCACGTACTCGGTCGCGAGAAAGTCGCGGAACCGGCGGAAGGCCGGCACCACCTGCGCCGTCAGCACCGTCGCCGCGTCGGCCTTCAGCGCATCACGCCGGTCCGCCGGAATCGACGCGGGCATCGAGTGGAAGGCCGCGAGGAACGGACTCTTCGCGGGATCCTCGATGAGCATCGCGCCGGCCTGAGCCGGAAGGGCGCGCAGGGTGATTTTCGGCGGCGTGATCCCGCGCCGGAGCCCTTCCTTCATCAGCGCAATCGTCTGATCGACCAGCACGGGCGCGCCGCGCAGGCGGCTCAGAATGGCCTCGTAGTCCGCCTCGGTGCTCGCGGGCATTTGCTCGCCGAGCATTTGCGGCACGCTCTGCTGGATCCCGCCGAGCTGACTCACGGGCATCAGCTCCCAGGGGAACCGGCGGCCCTCGAGCCGCTCCTCGACCTGGCGCCGGAAGAGATCGTAGTTGAGGCGGTCGGCCGAAGAGAGCGCCGCGCGATCGATCGAGGCGAGCGCCTTCGCGGGCAGCTCGAGGGCGGCCTTGCGCCGCGCGATGGCGTCCGGAGCGTGATCCGTCCAGCGGTCGTTCTGACCCCGGAGACCGACGTAGGTGGCGTACTCCGGGAACTCCTGCATGACGTAGTCGGTGCGAATCTGAAACAGCCGATGGAGCCGCTCCGCGTCGGAGCGTTTGCCGGCGTCGGCGATCACGGCTTCGACGCCGGCCGCGAGTGATTCGGACGGCGTGGCGAGCGCGGGACCAGGAGCCGAGAAGAGCACGAGCAGAATCGCCGCACCGAGCCACGCGAACACGCCGGCGATCATCCGTCTATACCGCCTGCCTCCAGCACCGCTCGGAAGCGTGGCGCCGACCGCGATCACACCCTGCGCAGGAGGAAATCGGTCACGATCGGCCAGGTGAGATCGGCGTAGTGGGGCTGGAAGCCATCGTTGTCGGGGTGACGAAAACCGTGGTTCGCGTCCGAGAAGGCGTGCCACTCGACGGGCTGACCGTTGGCCATGAAGCTTTCCCAGAGCGGACCCTGGATCGCCGGCGTCGCGATGAAGTCCTGGCCGCCGCAGAACACCAGCGAGGCGCACTTGAGCGTGCGCGCGAGCTTGAACGCGTGCCGCGGCCGGTGGGACGTCTCGGGCTCGTCGCGGACCGAAGGGTAGTAGAGGACGAGCGCGCGAAGCCGCGGATGATCGGCCGCAAAAGGAATGAGTAACCGCCCGCCCATGCAGTGCCCGATCGCGGCGGTGCGCGCGGGATCGGAGCCCATTCGATCCACGAGATACTGCCAGGCCTCGTCCATCTTGCCGAGGAACTCGACGTCGGAGTGCTTGGACTGCAGCTCGGCGCCCTGGCCGATGTGTGTCGTTCCCGGAACGCCGAACATGTTGAAGAGGCTCGGCACGAGCACGTTGAAGCCGAGCTGCGCCAGACGATAGGCGTCGATCTTGTAGTCGGCCGTGACGCCGTGCGCGTGATGGACCATCATGATCCCCGCGCGCTTGCCGGGCCCCTCGGGATGCGCCATGTACCCGGGAATCCCGTCGTGCTCGAGCGTGACCATCCGCGCGACGATCGTCATGCGCGCTCCTTGATCGACACGCGCCAGTGAATGCGATCTTCCTCGGGCGGATAGTCACCCGCCGCCTTGTGATAGGAGCAGCGGTTGTCCCAGATCACGATGTCGCCCTTGCGCCACTTGTGGCGATATTGCCCGTCGGGCTGGATCATATAGCCAGTCAGCTCGTCGATCACCGCGTCGCTCTCCGCCGCCTCGAGTCCCTCGATCTTGAGAATCTTGCCGGGATCGAAGTAGAGCGCCTTGCGCCCGGTCTCGGGATGCGTACGAATGATCGGATGGAAGACCGGCGTCCACTCACGGTCCTCCGCGTCGAGGAGCGCCGTCGCCTTCCGGCGCCCGCCGTACGTGAAGGCGCCGACCCGCCCGTCGAGACGATCCTTGAGCCGCTGCGGGAGCGCGTCGTAGGCCGCGTACATGCTGGCGAAGAACGTGTCACCGCCCCGGCTCGGCACGGCGAGCGCGTAGAGCTGCGTCGCCTTGAACGGCTCCTGATCGTAGGCGCCGTCGGTGTGCCATCCCTCGGCGCCGCGCCGGTAGATCGCCATGTCGAGCGCGCCATCCGCGCCGAACTTGTTGACGCCGAGCAGGGTGATCTCCGGGTAGTCCGGATGGCGGGTCATCTTCGACGGGTGCGGGCTCACGAAGCCGAAGCGGCGGCTGTAGCTCAGGAAGTCTTCGATCGCGAGATCCTGACCCGGCACCACGACGACGTTGTGGTCGAGCCACGCGCGATAGATGTCCGCGAACGTCGCGTCGTCGAGCTTCTTGACGTCGACGCCGTGGATCTCCGCGCCGATCTGCGACCCGAGACGTTCGACCTGGACCATCGACATTCCTCCTACCCCTCAGAACCAGTTGGCCTTGTCCACCACGTTGCGCAGCGGCAGGTCGGACAGGAAGCGGCGCGAGTTGTCGAGCAGGATCTCGAAGCGGCGCTCGTCCAGGTGCGGGCCGTGGCCGGCGGTGTGAGGCGTGATGAGGACGCCGGGCATCGTCCACAGCGGGTGATCGGCCGGCAGCGGCTCCTGCTCGAAGACGTCGAGCCCGGCGCCGGCGATCTCGCCCGCACGGAGCGCGGCGACCAGGTCGTCGAGACGCGTCGTCATGCCGCGCCCGATGTTGATGAAGAACGCGGTGCGCTTCATGAGCTGGAAGCGCGCCCGGTGCATGAAGTGCTCGGTCGCCGGCGTATGCGGCACGGTCAGGATGACGAAGTCCGCCAGCGGGAGCAGCGAGTCGAGCGCCTCGGGCCCGTCGAGCTTCAACACGCCAGGGGGCGCTTCGCGACGCCGCGCGTCGATGCCCATGACGTGCATCCCGAACGACGCCGCGAGCCTTGCCGCCTCGCTGCCGATCCCGCCGACGCCGACGATCAGTGCCGTGGCCTCCGGCAGGTGGATCACCCCGCCGTCGTTGACGAACGCCATGATGTGGGCGCCGATGTGGTCGTTGTAGATCTCGCGGAAGTTGGTGACGGTCGCCGTGTGTCCGATCAGCGCCGGCGAGTAGTAGCCGGCCGGCGGCGCCGCCTGCGGCGCCTGGAGCCAGCGCAGGCGCCGGGCATCCCGGATCAACGCGTCCGGCATCGTGCCGAACGCCGCCTCGGCGCCGCCGACGGCGCGCGCGGCCTCGGCCTCGGTCTCGGCCACCACGACGGAAAGCTGGGGCAGCGCGGACGCGAGCCGCGAGGCCCAGCCGCGCGTCGTCGGCGTTTGCGGGGGCAGCATCAAGAATGTCGTCATGATCGTGTCAGCGCACCACCGTGCCGCGCAGCTTAGTGGCCGCGGCGGGCGGGGTCAAGCGGCTAGACCGCGCGAGCGGGCGAGGGCTCGGCGGGTGGGACGCCGGCTGGGCCTGGCGCGACGTCGCCGTCCTTGCGGCTCATGACGGCGCGCGGCAGGAGCGGAATGAAGAGGAGGATCAGCGCCGTCGTTCCGGCGTTGAGCCAGACGAGGTCGTGAAAGGCCCAGTGGCGGCTGTCGATCAGCCATGAGCCGATCACGTCCGAGCCGCCCAGCGCGAAGTTTCGGGCGCTCATCATCAGGGAGAACCCCAGGCTCTCGCATCCGGGCGGGGTCGATCGGACCGCCAGGTCCATGAGGGCCAGCTCCGAGCAGATCACCGCGAAGCCGACGGTCGCGTGGATGAACGGCGCCGTCGTGTGGCTGTACCGGAGGTACAGGAGCGTCACCGTCACGTTCAGCGCGATCGCCGTCGTGAGGAGCTGCCGCAGATTGAACCGGCGGCACACGACGCCGTAGATGAGGGCGCCCAGGAGTCCGGCCGCGCCTTCGATGCTCTCCATCCAGCCGATGTAGGGGGTGCTGAAGTTCAGGGTGTCCGTCTGCATGAACAGGAGCGGCGTCGTGAAGCCGGGCGAGATGTAGACGAGGGCGAGAAAGATGCCGCTCGTCCAGAGCGTCCGGGACCCGATGAGCGTGGCGAGCTCGTGAGACGCGTTGGTCAGCACGTTCTGGTTGCGAACCGCCACGGGCCGCTCGGTGAGGACGAAGAACGTCGTCACCGCCAGGACGAGCAGCAGCGCCGTCGCGATGCCGATCGTCCAGCCGAACGCGGCCGCGGCGAGGTAGCCGCCGAGGATGCCGTTCCCAAGCGACACCGCGCTCTGGAGTGCCTGGCGGATCGAGGTGACGCGGCCGGAGATGCCGTACTTCTGCCCCGCCTCGACCATGAGGCCGCCCATCACGGTGCTCGCGATGACCATGAACGCGTTGGCGCCGAAGGCCGTCAGGAGCAGCGGCAGATACGATCGGGGCACGACGCCCATCAAGAACCAGCAGACCGCCGCCATGCCGGCGCCGAGCAGCATGTAGTGTCGGCGCCGGGTCCCAAAGAGCGGAAACGCGTCGGACATGATGCCGGCGAGTGGCTTCACGTTCCACGCGAAGCTCGCGATGAGCAAGAACCCCGCGAGCATCTGGGCGGAGAAGTGCAACTGGGTCTTCAGGAGGAGCTGGAGCGGAAGCCGCCCGATGACGGCGGGCTGGGCGATCGTCGTGACGAAGGCGCCGAGCCCGACCATGATGTAGTACTGCCGCAGGGTGAGGCCGGTGTCCGGGATCTCGGGATTCTTCGCTTCCAGAGCGACCTCCGCTGTGTCCTTATATCAGGAACCGACACATGGAGAGGTGAGTCTCGATGCCACGGCTCGACCGGCTGCCCCAGATCTCGCGGAACAATCTTCTGACCTTTCCGGCACAGGTCAACGACACGGCGCCGTTCGTGCGCCCCGCGAAGCCGCTCTCCGCCTGCCGGCTCGCGATCGTCACGACGGCCGGTCTCCATCGCCGCGGCGATCGCCTCTTCACGCCCGGCGATCAGACCTATCGCGTGATCGCCTCCGAGACTCCGACCGCCGACATCATCCAGAGCCATACGAGCATCGGCTTCGATCGCGTGCCGACGATGCGGGACGTCAATATCTCGTTCCCGATCGATCGCCTGCGCGAGCTGATCGCGCGCGGCGAGCTCGGCGCGCTCGGGCCGAGCTGCTACTCGTTCATGGGCGCTCAGCGCGAGGTCGCACGGATCGAGAACGAGACCGGTCCCGAGGTCGGGCGACGGCTTCGCGAGGAGGGTGTCGACGTGGCCCTGATCACGCCGACCTGACCGAACTGCACCCACACCGGGGGTGTGCTGGCCCGAGCGCTGGAGCAGGCGGCTGTTTCCACGACGTCGATCAGTCTCGTCCGCGAGCACACCGAGAAGGTGAAGCCGCCGCGGGCGCTCTTCGTGCCGTTCCCGTTCGGGATGGCGCTCGGGCGCCCCAACGATCCCGAGCTGCAGCATCGCGTGCTGCGCGCCGCGCTCGAGCTGCTGGCGGAGCCCGTCGGGCCGGTGCTCCGCGACTTCCCGGAGGACACCGAGCCGGGCGACCAGCCGGCCGCGCCGCCCCAGGCGTCGGGGATCACGCCGGCCGAGCGCGTGCTGGACGACGTGGCGACGGAGACGACGCAGATGCGCCGCTATCACGAGCGGTGGCTCGAGACGAACGGCGGCCGCACGCATTTCGGGCTCGCCGGGATCCCCGCGACGCGCTTGCGCGGTGTGGTGCGGTTCCTGGAAGAATTCGCCGACGGCCGGGACGCGGACATGGCCGAGCGACCGCCGGACGTGCCGCTGCCGAATTTCATCCGCTACTGCGCGGACGACCTCAAGGCGCTGTACTTCGAGGGCCACCTGGCGATGAAAGCCGCCGCGGGCGGTGAAGAGATCGCGCGGTGGTTCTGGGGCGAGACGGGCGCAGGGCGGCTGCTCCGGCGAGTCCGTGACCGGCTCGATGCGTCGACCGATCCGCGCTGGAAGGCCGCTGCATTCGGTATCGCGCGCTAGCGTTCGCGCGAAGTCAGGGCGTGAGGCGTCCGGCGACTCGAAAGCGGCTCGAGCCCTCCGGCGTGAGCACGACCAGCTCGGCGGGCGCCGGCTGGATCCCGGTGAGCGGAAGGACGACGGAGCCGTGCGTGACGAGCACGACGTTGCCTTCGACCGGCCGGCGCCCCGCGAGATCGCGCAGCGCGCGCAGCTGCTCGGTCTCGGCCGCGCGATTATCGAAGAGGTTGCTCAGAGGCGCCCAGGGCTCCGCGGTGCCGAACGCGAGACGTGCGGTCTCGAGACACCGACACCAGGGGCTCGAGAGCACGCGGCCGACCGGAATGGAGCGCGCCTTGAACGTCGCCCCGACGCGCCGCGCGTCCTCGCGCCCCGCGTCGGTGAGGTTGCGCTGCGTCGAGCAGTCGTCGAGCTTTAAGCCCGTCGGATCGCCGACACCCGGCGTCGTCACGGCGTGGCGCATGAGGATGACCTGACCGCCGCCGCGCATCAGCTGCCACAGCGCCTCGTCGGCGACCGCGCGGGAGGGAACCGCGAGCACGAGCGACACGAGCAGCAGGAACAATCGCATCACGAGACTCGGCGTGCGGTGGAGTGTAGCATTGGGGGCGCCATGAGCCTGATCGATCGCCGTGAGCTTCTCCACGGGACGCTGGTGACGGCCGTCCTGGCCGCCGCCGGACCGGTATGGGCCCAGGCGGGCGACTCGACCCGCGCGGCCATGGCGCGCGCGGCCGGCGCGTTCCTCGCCGCGCTCGAACCGGGCCAGCGCCGCGCCGCCATGTTTCCGTTCGCGCAGGATGAGCGCATGAACTGGCACTACGTGCCGCGCTCCCGATCCGGCGTCGCGTTCAAGGAGATGTCGGCCGCCGGCCGCGCGGCGGCGCACGAGCTGATGAAGACCTCGCTCTCCGGAGTCGGCTACACGAAGGCCGCCAACGTGATGAAGCTCGAGGAGATCCTGCGCCAGCTGGAGACGTTCGGCGGACTCCTGCGCGACCCCGAAAAATACTACGTGAGCGTGTTCGGCGCGCCGGAGGCGTCGACGCCCTGGGGCTGGCGTCTCGAGGGGCACCATCTCTCGCTCAATTTCACACTCGTGCCCGGCCGTGCCATCTCCGTGACCCCCGCGTTCTTCGGCGCCAATCCGGCCGAAGTACCCTCGGGGCCGCAGCGCGGGCAGCGTACGCTCGCCGACGAGCAGGATCTCGCCTTCACGCTCGCGCGTGGTGTCGATCCGAGCCTGCGCGGCCGCCTCGTGATCGCGGCCGACTCCCCGGGCGACATCGTCAGCGGGCCCGGCCGCGCCGACAGCCTCAAGACGCCGGCCGGCGTCCCGCTCGGCGAGCTCGGCGGCGAGCAGCGAGCGCTGGCGCTACGCCTGGTCGAGACGTACGCGCGTAACATGCGAGCCGACATCGCCGACGACGAGCTTCGCCGGATGCGCGAGGCCGGCGTCGAGAACGTGCGCTTCGCGTGGGCCGGGCCGATCGACCCGCGGCAGCCGCACTACTATCGCCTGCACGGCCCGACGCTCCTCATCGAGTACGACAACTCGCAGAACCGGGCGAACCACGTCCACTCGGTCTGGCACGATCCGCGAAACGACTTCGGCGCGGACCCGCTCCGCGCCCACTATCAACGCTCCCACCATCGCCACGCGTGAGGGTCCCATGACCGATCTGGCCGGAGTGATTCCGATCACCGCGACGCCGTTCCATCCCGACGGCCGCGTCGACGAGGACAGCATCGTCTCGCTGGTCGAGTTCGAGGCCCGCTGCGGGGTGCATGGCCTGAACGTCCTGGGCATCATGGGCGAGTTCCACAAGCTGACGGAGCCCGAGCGCCGCCGCGTGGCCGAGGTCTTCATCAAGAGCGCGGCCGGACGCCTCGCGCTCCGCAAGGAAGTGCTTCGCCTTCGCGGCGCGATCCGGTCGAGCCACGTCCGGCCGCCCGGCCCGAGCCTCGACGACGTCACGCGAGCCGAGCTCCGGGCGATCCTCGAGCGCAACAAACTCCTCACCGCCTAGATCGGAGTGGTCATGGCCATCGAGAACGTCAAGGCACTCACGTTCGACGTCTTCGGCACCGTGGTGGACTGGCGATCGAGCCTCATTCGCGAGGGCGAGGCGCTCGGCAAGAAGAAGGGGCTCGGCGTCGACTGGGCCAAGTTCGCCGACGCGTGGCGCGGGCTCTACCAGCCCGCGATGGACGAGGTGCGCAACGGCCGTCGCCCGTGGACGAAGCTCGACGATCTCCATCGCGAGAGCCTCGACACGCTCCTGGTCCAGTTCGGCATCAAGGGCCTCTCGGAGCCGGAGATCGATCACCTGAACCGGGCGTGGCATCGGCTCGATCCCTGGCCCGATTCCGTGCCCGGCCTCACGCGGCTCAAGAAGAAGTTCGTCCTCGCGACCCTCTCGAACGGCAACGTCGCGCTAATGGTGAACATGGCCAAGTACGGCGGGCTGCCGTGGGACACCGTGCTCGGCGCCGAGGTCGCGCACCACTACAAGCCGCAGCCGGAGGCGTACCTGACGACGGCCTCGCTCCTGGGGCTCCAGCCGGGTGAGTGCCTGATGGTCGCCGCCCACAACGGAGACCTCGCCGCCGCGAGCGCGGTCGGCTTGCGCACGGCGTTCGTGCCGCGGCCGAACGAGCACGGACCCGGGCAGGCGAAGGACGTGAAGCCCGCGCGCGAATGGGACGTCATCGCGAGCGACTTCGTCGACCTCGCGGCCCGGCTCGGCTGCTGAGCCTTGCCCGCCCGTCGCGGAGTATCATAGGCGCCACTTTTGCGCGCTGAGCGGCGCCGGGCCGCGAGGCGAGCCCTTCAGAGGAGCCGCACATGGCGAAGATCACCCAGTCGGTAGACCTGAGCAGCCGCGGCCGCGTGGCCGTGCTGACCGTCGACAACCCGCCCGTCAACGCGCTGAGCCAGCACGTGCGCAAAGGACTGCACGACGGGATCAAGCAGGCGATTGCCGATAGCGCCGTGCAGGCGATCGTCATCGTCTGCTCCGGCCGCACGTTCATCGCGGGCGCGGACATCACCGAGTTCGGCAAGCCGCCGGTCGAGCCGGGGCTCTTCGCCGTGCTCGACATGATCGAGGGCTCGCCCAAGCCGGTCGTGTCGGCGATCCACGGGACGGCGCTCGGCGGAGGGCTCGAGGTCACCCTGGCCTGTCACTATCGCGTCGGTGTGAAGAGCGCCCGCTTCGGCCTGCCCGAGGTGAAGCTGGGCATCCTCCCCGGTGCGGGCGGCACGCAGCGGCTGCCGCGCGTGGTCGGTCCGCAGAAGGCGCTGCAGATGATCGTGAGCGGCGATCCGATCGGCGCCGACGAGGCGCTCAAGGTCGGCTTGATCGACGAGATCGTGGACGGGGATCTCGCCGCGGCCGGCGTCGCGTTCGCCGAGAAGGCGCTCAACGAGAAGCGGCCGCTCAAGAAGATCCGCGATCTCGACGACAAGATCGCGCCGGCGCGGGGCAAGCCCGAGATCTTCGCCGAGTTCAGGAAGAGCGTCGCGCGCCAGACGCGCGGTTTCCGTGCGCCGGAGAACTGCATCAAGGCGGTCGAGGCGGCGGTGAACCTGCCGTTCGCAGAAGGGCTCAAGCGCGAGCGTGAGCTCTTCGTCGAGCTCCTGAACTCGCCGGAGTCGAAGGCCCAGCGCTACTTCTTCTTCGCCGAGCGTGAGGCGGCCAAGATCCCCGACGTGGCGGCGGACACGCCGGCCAAGGAGATCAAGAAGGCGGCGGTGATCGGCGCCGGGACCATGGGCGGCGGCATCGCGATGAATTTCGCCAACGCCGGGATTCCCGTCACCGTCGTCGAGATGGCGCAGGACGCGCTCGACCGAGGCCTCGGCATCGTGCGGAAGAACTACGAGGCGACCGCATCACGCGGGCGGCTGACCCAGGCGGATGTCGAGAAGCGGATGGGGCTCATCACCGGGAGCGTCGACTTCAAGGCGGCCGCCGACGCCGACATCGTCATCGAGGCGGTGTTCGAGGAGATGCCGATCAAGAAGGAGGTCTTCGCGAAGCTCGACACGATCTGTAAGCCCGACGCGGTCCTGGCGACCAACACCTCCACGCTCGACGTCGACGAGATCGCCTCGGCCACGAAGCGGCCCGAGAGCGTGATCGGCACCCACTTCTTCAGCCCGGCGAACGTGATGCGGCTCCTGGAGAACGTGCGCGGCCAGAAGTCGTCGAAGACCACGATCGCCACCGCGATGACCGTCGGCCGTCGCATCGGCAAGGTGCCGGTGCTCGTGGGCGTCTGCTACGGCTTCGTCGGTAACCGCATGCTCCACCAGCGCGGCCTGCAGGCCGAGAAGCTCATTCTCGAAGGCGCCGCGCCGCACCAGGTGGACCGCGTGCTCACCGACTTCGGTTTCCCGATGGGGCCCTTCGCGATGGGTGACCTGGCCGGTCTGGACGTCGGCTGGCGCATCCGCAAGGGACGCGGGGCGAAGGCGCCGGTCGCCGATCGCATCTGCGAGCTCGGTCGATTCGGACAGAAGACGGGCGCGGGCTACTTCAAGTACGAGAAGGGTGACCGGACGCCGATCCCCGATCCGGAGGTCGAGAAGATCATCGTCGACGTCGCGACGTCGATGGGCATCACCCGGCGCCCCATCGGCGACGACGAGATCTTGCAGCGCCTGCTCTATCCCATGGTCAACGAGGGCGCCAAGATCCTCGAGTAGAAGATCGCGATCCGCGCCAGCGATATCGACGTGATCTGGGTCTACGGCTACGGCTGGCCTGTCTATCGGGGAGGTCCGATGTTCTGGGCCGACTCGATCGGGACCAAGTCGCTGCGCGAGCGGCTGCTCGAGTTCAAGAGACAGAGCGGCGACGCCTTCTGGACGCCGGCGCCGCTGCTTGACCGGCTCGCGAACGAGGACAAGGGCTTCACGGGCTAGCGCAGCGCGGCACGCCGTAACACCCTGATTTCCCAGGGGACGAGTCACGCTCGTCCCCTGCTTCCGCTTCCGTCCGAAGAATCTGCCAAAAAGATCAATTTGAGTAAAAAATGGGGTCTGCTACTACTGGAATCACCGCAATTATTTCTGTATTGCGTGGTTTTTGAGGTCCTGATGCGTTATTTGACCACGGGCGAGGTCGCGAGGCGGTGCCAGGTGTCGGTGGGCACCGTGAAGAACTGGATCGAGGCCGGTAAGCTCGAAGCGTTCCGCACACCCGGCCGGCACTTCCGGATTCGCGGCAGTGAGCTCCGCCGATTGGAGGCCGCGTTCGGGTTCGGCGCCGAGGCCGACGAGAGCCCGAGAATCCTGGTGGTCGACGATCAGCAGGATTTCGTCGATCTCGTCGTCGACACGCTCAAGGATCTCGTCCACGGGGCGCGAGTCGAGGGCGCGTGCGGCGGCTACGACGGGCTCCTGAAGATCGGCTCGTTCCAGCCTCATCTTCTCGTGCTCGATCTCCGCATGCCCGGGCTCGACGGCTTCGAGGTCTGCCGGCGGGTGAAGGAAGCTCCCGTGACCAAGGCCACGAAGATCGTGGCCATGACCGGGTTCGGCGACGATCAGGCCGAGCAGCTGGCGCTGACCTGCGGCGCCGACGCGTTCGTCATCAAGCGCCCGGGCCTCACGGCGCTCGTTCGAGAGGTGAAGGCGCTCCTCGACGCGGACTCCGTCGCCGCGGCGCCGGTGAGCCGTCGCGCAAAGACCGACCGCGCTCGGGCAACGCATCCGGCCGGGAAGAGCAGGCGGACGCGATAGCCATGGGCAAAGCCGACCCGGCGCAGGCCCGGATCCTGATCGTCGACGATGAGCCGGCGAACGTGCGGCTCCTCCAGCGCATGCTGGCGGAAGGCGGCTACCGGCACGTCAAGAGCACGACGGATTCGCGTCAGGTGATCGCGCTCTACGGCGAGCTCCAGCCCGACCTCATCCTGCTCGACCTGATGATGCCGCACCTGGATGGG
>WNFK01081280.1_pt2 | contig 14785 bp, 15 predicted proteins | sample 5400281 | NCBI WGS metagenome assembly WNFK01 (sample SAMN13153350, study PRJNA577476) | soil metagenome | isolation source: 20 cm soil on Douglas fir-dominated hillslope | place: USA:California | collected 2013-09-17 | reverse complement strand
CCTGCCTTTCTTTGGTTGCAGTGTTTCGGTTGTCTGGTCAACGTCCGCGGGGTCCTGATCGGCCGTGCTGATTACTCTGACATCCCCATTCGTCCGACTCTGCGCGTTGGGCGGAGCAATAGCGGGGTTGGTTATGACTGGCTTGGCAACCACTGGTCTGGCAACACGACGGGAACGTTTTTTCCTCCGCTTCTGGGCGTCCACACCGACAACACAGAAGCTGAGAACGAGCACGAGGGGAATAAGGAACCTAATCTTTTGACGAAACCGAGCAGGCATCACAAAACAAACTCCTTCTTGTGGTCAGTCCTAAAGATACGCCTCTCTGAAGATGCCTTCAAGCAGGCGAAGCGGATTCTTAGTTACACGACAGGGTGATTGGACAGTTCCCTAAAGGGGTAATGCGGGTCCAGCTTTTCAAGAGTAACGTCGCGACTACGCATTAGCCCAGGACAGCGAGAGTGTGTAAAAACTCGATTTGGATGATTTCCGCCCGACCGCCGCTCAAGCCTCGCGCCTCGCAATTACTTCGTAGAGCGCGTTCTTGAAAAATGCACGTTTCAAACTGTCGCCAAAGTGGCGCGCCGGCAGCTTGCGCGCTCGCTCCCTAGCCGCGGCTATATTGCTGTTTTCGCTGAGCACGCGAACCGGCAGATCCTCAAACAGCCGCTTCGCCCCTGACAACGTTAGATGCGTCGTGTGGTCGGCAAACGGTCCTATCTCATAAGACATTCCGACCGAGTTCCAAGCCGAATGCGCCTGCGCCGCTGCTGCATAGATCACGTGGTGTATGTTCACAGTGAAATAAAGCAAGCCACCAGGAACCAAAACGCGAACCAGCTCAGTTGCAATCGTGCGCGGCGACTCTGCGTGATCGACAACGTTGTCGCAGAGGACAACGCCAAAAGTCTGATCCGCAAACGGAAGCGACTCTCCAAAAGCAGCAACCGTTGGTACACGTCCCTGCCATGCGGGAAATAACGCGGCATAGCTAACTGCGAGGGGATCGACACCCACACTCTGCTTGGCGCCAAAGAAGAAAATCAACCCGTGAGCCCCGCTACCCACTTCCACCACCGGTTTCTCGGCATCGATTGTTTGGAATTTCTCAAGTTGGTTTCGCACTCTCAACGATGCCAACTTCATCGATGGAATTACTTCTTCTTCGCGGCCACGAATACTACGGGCCTTTAGTTCCTGGTAAGCGAGTTGACGTTCAAGCGCTCGCTTGGCCCTTTGCCGCCGGCCCGATTTTCGCCATCCGGTACTCCCCCCGGCTCTCGGTTGTTTCGTTTGCAAACGGGACTTCCCTCGATTTCTGGTGAGGTACTACGCTACTAATTCCCCGGCACAAGTCTGATTCTCGCAGTCAGGCAGGCTGCACCTGGAAAGTGACATCTAAGGCGCGTGCAGAGTCTGTAAGAGCGCGAATGCTTATTATGTTCGCGCCTGCCTCCGCGTAAGCGCGCACATTGTCGAGTGTAATGTCGCCGCAGCATTCAATTGTCAAGCTGGTTGAAGACTTCCGGGCCAGGCCAACTAGCCGCGCAACTTCTTCTGGTGGCATGCTTTCAAACAGAAGAATATCCGCTCCGCTACTGAGTGCGTCTCCCAGTTCGGTTTCATTGGCCACTGGCACCGTGATTTTGTGAAGGTATCCGACTTTCTCTTTCGCATTCTTCACAGCAGTGGCCAGGCCTCCGGCAATTGCTAAGTGGTTTGACGTAATAACAACACCATCGTCTAACCCAAATCGATTGTTGCCACCACCACCGAGCACGACAGCGTATCTCTCCAGCAGACGCATACCCGGCGTCGTCTCACGCGTATCGACGATCTGCGTACCCGTCCCCTCGACCGCGCGCACGAATTGACTGGTGATCGTAGCGACAGCCGACAATCGCTGTATAAGATTCAATGCAACTCGTTCGCCGGCCAACAACACATCGGCAAAACCGACGGTGCGGGCAATTACCTTACCGGCGTCAACCTCCTCCCCGTCAGAGACAAAAGCTTCGAGTTGCTGTTGCGGATCGAGGGTAAGAAAGACTTCCTCGGCGGCTTCGAGACCCGCGACAATCATTTTTTCGCCGGCTATAAAGCGACCGCGAGCGCGCGTGTTCCGCGCCACTATCGCCTGGCTCGTAAGATCGCCACGACCGAGGTCCTCGCGCAGAAACGCCGAGATTTGAGAATAGAGCGCGCCTTCGTCAAACCAGTTCATTGCAGGTTCTCAACAGTTTGTTGCAGCTGCGAAGTGCGCTGGGCGATATCAGCGATGCGTTCACGGAGCTCATTGACTCGTTCCGCAGGCGCGCGCTCTACAAAACCAGGATTACCAAGTTGTCCTTCCAGCTTTGTTGCTTCCAGTTTCAGCTTGTCTTGCTCGCGCCGCAGCCTTTGACGCTCCTGTTCGAAATCGATCAGTCCTTCAAGCGGGATAGCGACTTCTGCTCCCCCTACCAGCACTGCTCGCGCTGAAGCTCGCGGCGCATCGAGTCGCTCGTTGACTGAAAGTTCGGAAGCGCGCACCAATCGTGAAATCTGCTCCGCGGCTCTGGAGAATACGCCGCGCAATTTTTCATCGGGCGCCCCGACAAGTACCGTCACCCGCTCGCCGGGTTTAATATTCATTTCCGATCGGATGTTGCGCACGCGCGACACGAGATCGATGATCGCCTGCATTTCCCACTCAGCCTGATCATCAATCAACTCTGGAACGCCTTCCGGATAAGAGGAAAGTACTATTGTCGGATTAGTGCCGGCATAAGCGGGATGCAATAGCTTTTCATCAACTCCCGGCAAACGCTGCCACAATTCTTCCGTGATGTACGGCATAAAGGGATGAAGCAGCCGCAACGCTTGTTCGAGGATGGTAAGCAGTCGGGTGCGGGCTTCAGTCCGGGGCTGGGATGACTGTTCCGCCGTCACGTCAGCCTTTGTCAGTTCAATGTACCAATCACAGAAGTCGTCCCAGAAGAAGTGGTAGAGCGTCTGCACTGCTTCGTGAAACTGGTATCCGGCGAGGGCCTGGCCCACATCGCGCGCCGTCCGGTTCAAGCGCGACAATATCCAGCGATCGTGTAGAGCGAGGCCCGGCGTCACTTCCAGTAGATCCGGCTTTACTGTGGCGCCCTCTGAATTGAGCAGACAGAAACGCGCCGCGTTCCAGATCTTGTTGGCAAAGTTGCGGTAAGATTCAACCTGCTTCTCATTCCAGCGTGTGTCGGTCGTGCCAACCTGTGCCAGGGTCAAACGGGTTGCATCCACTCCAAATTTGTCGAACACATCGAGAGGATCGACGCCATTCATCTTGGTCTTGGACATTCGCTGTCCCTGGCTATCGAGAATAGTTCCTGTGACGAAGACATCGGCAAACGGCTCCTTGCCTACAAACTTCATCCCCATCATTACCATGCGCGAAACCCACAAAAAGATAATGTCTCGGGCGGTAACTAGCACTGATGTGGGGTAAAAGGTCTTTAGGTCCTGGGTTTCATCAGGCCAGCCAAGCGTCGAGAAGGGCCACAGCGCGGAAGAAAACCATGTATCCAAAACATCTTCATCCTGAGTCAAGTCGCTCGTTCCGGCTTTAGCACGGGCCTCCGCTTCGGACCTGGCCACGATCACGTCACCATCTTTTGTGTACCAGGCGGGGATTTGATGTCCCCACCAAAGCTGGCGCGAAATGGTCCAGTCTCGCAAGTTCTCGAGCCAGTTTGTGTAAACGCGTTCATAAGGGACTTCGGGCACAAAACGAGGTTTGTGCTCCCGAGACATTAGTTCCAGCGCGAGATCGCGCAGTTGGTCCATGCGCATAAACCACTGCGTGGAGATCAGAGGCTCGATAACGGTTTTGCAGCGCTCGCATTTGGAAATGGAGAATTCATAATCAACCACCTTTTCCAGCAGCCCGAGGGTTTCCAACTCTGCGACGACTTTGTCACGCGCCTTGTAGCGATCCAACCCGGCGAAGTCGGCACCGGCATCGGGAGTCATCTTTGCCTGCGGATCGATCACCACAACCTGGGGCAAGTTGTGACGGATACCCATTTCATAGTCATTTGGATCGTGGGCCGGCGTGATCTTCACTGCGCCAGTACCAAATTCCAGATCGACAAAGTCGTCAGCAATCAACGGGATTTCGCGGCCCGTTAACGGCAATTTGATGGTCGCACCCACAAGGTCACGATAGCGCTCGTCGCCGGGGTTCACAGCTACGGCTGTATCTCCCAGCATGGTTTCAGGTCTGGTCGTAGCAACTGTCACGCTGCGGTCGCTATCCTTCAAAGGATAACGAAGGTAATAGAGTTTCTGGTCCTGCGGGCACCAGTTAACGATACGGTTCCCGCGGTAGATCATTCCTTCTTCATAAAGCCGTACAAACTCCTCGCGAACTGCGCGCGAAAGATCCTCTGCCATCGTAAACTTCTCGCGCGACCAATCAACCGAATCACCCAGACGACGCATCTGCCTGGTAATCTGCCCCCCCGATTCATTCTTCCACTTCCAGACTCGCGCGACGAACTTCTCGCGCCCCAGATCGTGACGCGTTATTCCCTCTTTCTTCAGCGCTCGCGACACCATCAACTGCGTCGAGATGCCGGCATGGTCGATGCCTGGCAACCAGAGCGTGCGGAAGCCACACATTCTCTTGTAGCGTGTCAGTACATCCATGATCGTGTGTTGCAACGCATGGCCCATGTGCAATGAGCCAGTAACGTTGGGCGGCGGAATTACAATTGAGAAAACCGGGGCTTGGCTATCGCGATTGATTTCCGGAGCGAAATAACCGTTCTTCTCCCACCGCTCGTAATGATGTTGTTCTGCCTGCTTGGGGTCGTATTGTTTAGGTATGTCCATCTTTGAACTTTGTGCTTTGAACTCTGTATTTAGCGCTCCAGCACCAGCTAGGTTCAGAGAGTCTACGTCACACAAAGCACAAAGCTCAAAGCTCCAAGTTCAAAGTACCGCCTAAAGCAACTGACCACTGACTACTGACGACTGACAAAAAAGAGCAGGCGACTTATTAAAGTCCCCTGCTCAAGCGCTCCAGCGAAAACGATCTATGCTAATTAGCTTTTGATTCTTTCTCTTCCAATCGTCGTTTGATTAATAGTTCGGCCAACTCCGGCACGACTTCCCACGCGATGTCCTGAACTACTTTTTCGGAAAGCAGCTCCACAGCGCGGCGGGCGATGGCATCGATCAGTTCCGGTGACAAGCTGTCCGCCGTCAGCCCACTCGCGGGCGCACTGTTGTTCGCCAGCGGGGCGGCCGGTACAGCGGCAACAATCGGACTTTCTTCTCGAGCTTCATAAACTGGCACAGGTTCGCCGTAAGCTACTTCGTGGACTTGATCCTCATAGGCAAGTGCCTCCGTTGCAACGTAGGACGAAGCCTCCTCGTTCTGAAGCTGAGTCTGGTACGCGAAATCCTGGCTGCCCACGCTTCTCCCAGCCTCCGACACTCGCGGCTCGACAAAAGCTCGCATTGAGGCAGTAGCCGAAACTTGTGGTTCCTGGAAGGGAATGTCCGACGTTTCGTCCTGATCGAGGTCCAATACAAAGTCGTCCCCGTCCGCGGCCTCGATGGGTTCAAATTCGCCGAGATCCAAAAGGGAATCAGCTGATTCGGCCCGGCCATCGTTTCTCAGTTCCCTGGCTGCACTATTCATCTGTTCTTCATCCGTTACTGATTCTGTTTCTAAAACCTTGTGCTCCATTTGCGCTGGAGCTGCTTGAAGGTCTGGCAACTGCCGTGTATCAGCGGTCGACAATTCCAATTCCTGAGTACTGAGCCTTTCTTCTTCAGCAGGCTTTTCTTCAGTTTTCGGGAGTTCAGCCGTCGGACGTTCGTCTGCAGGCCGGTTGGTCACAAGGGAGCCAACTTTGTCGATTAGTCGTCGAATCGATTGAAATGGCTTCGTCAATATGTCATCCGCGCCAACTCTGCGCGCCTCCGCTTCGTCGAATGGCTCAAAAGAGCCAACGAGGAGCATAACAGGAATGTGCTTTAGCTTCTCGTTTTCTTTGATGTACTTGCAAACTTCATATCCGTTCATCAGGGGCATGAAGACGTCGGCAAGCACTACATCCGGAGCAACCTCCTCGATATTGTCTATTGCTGCTCGTCCATTGTCGAAAGCTACAACCTCTACACCCTCATCGGCGAACGTAAGGTCGACAACTTTCTGAATGGTAACCGAATCGTCGGCAAGTAGGAGTTTGCATCCAGCTAGCAAAGCCAAGTCCTTTTAGCTGAAGTGAGCACCATCGGCGGGTCCCAGTGCGTTAGCACAGATGGCGCGGGCATGTCTCACGGTTGGACCTAAGAGAGGCCACTAGTAAAACCTAACACCCGCGGTAACTGCCAGTCAAGACTTTAGTATGGTCAAAGGTGAGTGACCAGAACCAAATTCAGCCCCGATTGGGCACAAAAAGCATAAGTATAAAGCTCGAGGAGGAGAACGCTGCAGGAATTAACCCCGCACAGTTCCCGCTTCCTTTGTGCTTTTTGTGCTTCTTGGTGGCTTACCGCGACGAATCGCTCACGACAATATCGTCAGGAGTATCGGGTTTGCCGTCTGGCCCGGCAGAACGCAGGACAAAGTGATCGCTCTCGCCCTGATAGAGGTAAGGATTGTGCCACGGGTCGACGCGAATTACGCGAGCCAGATAGTGAGGGCTTAGATGGTCTATCAACACCGCTTGTTTGTCGGAAACAACAAAGAAGCCTCGCTCGTGACGGAAGGCCTGCAGTGCCTGAGCGATCGTCTTGAGTTCGTCGGTCGCTACACTTCTCTTCACCTTGTCAATGGCTGCAAGGACGGGCTCAAGGTTGAGCCAGCTTCGGTTTCCACTTCGGAAAGCTACCGCATGCCAGCCTCGCGAGTCTTTGCCCAGCCGAACGTCTATCTGAATAAGAGCTACTGCCAGGGCCGATTGCCGTGAGGCGAGCGGCAATCCGAGGGGAGACACCTCTTTGATCCTGACTGCATCGGACGGAAGGGTCACTCCAAACAACTCTGCTACCAGGCAGCGCGCGCGTTTGACGCTAGGCTCGGTAAACGTTGATGACCCGTTGAACTTACCGGCGGAGTCGCAGCTTCCAGTTGGCAAATCAACGCCGTTCGCCTGTGCGATGATGTCCAATCGTTCCCATTTATCTTGCCCGGATCGCAACTCGCTTACGCGCCAGTAACCCCGGCTATTTTGATCGAGACGAAAAGCCATCTCAATTTCAGCCGTCATCTCCACAACCGATGTGCTGATCTCATTTATCTTTTCCACACGAACGGCCTTGCTCGGCAATTCCAAGCCGGCCATGCGCGTAATCAGTTTTCGGGCTTGTTTTGGACTTAACTCCGCTCGTGCTTGCGTGGCGCTTAGTGCAAGCAGCAAGAGCAAGGCAGTTTGAAAGAAAGTTGGGCCTCGCATCGTTGGGGTGACAGTGATTCAGGATTCAGCCAGCACTCTTACCGATTAACATCTGCAGCATGATTTGAAGTTGCGCAGTGGTGAAGGGCTTGGGCAGGAACACGACGGCGCCGGCGGCAAAACTATCCGAAGAAAGCTTGGGATCCTGCTCCGCGGTCATCATCATGACCGGTATGCTCATCAGACGTTTCTCGCTTTTCATATAACGCACAAGTTCGGGCCCGGAAATGTGGGGCATAACGACGTCCAAAATTGCCGCGGTAAAATCCGGATCTGTCTGCAAAGTCTTATAGGCTTCGCGCCCGTCGCGCGCGGCAACCACGGTGTAGTGCTCCTTTTCCAGAATTGTAGAGATCAGGCGCAAAATTGCCGGATCGTCATCGGCTACAAGTATGCGACGACCTTCCTTGCCGTCTTTGGCTGTTGTTTTAGCGTCCTTGCCCACCATTTTATTTGTACTTTCCCTTTTAGACTTCCATTGCTCGGCAGCTTTCTCCTGCCTGCGTAGAGAGGTCTGCCGCTAGTTTGATTGCCGCTACCATACTTGAATGTTCGGCGAGACCCTTACCGGCAATGTCAAAAGCCGTGCCGTGATCTACTGAAGTTCTAATGAAGGGCAGCCCAAGCGTAACATTTACCGCCTCTCCAAACGACAAACACTTCACGGGAATCATTGCCTGATCGTGATAACAGGCGATGACTGCGTCAAACTCACCTCGTGAAGCTCGCAAGAAGACTGTGTCTGCCGAGAAGGGTCCCCGCACGTTGATCTCGTCAAAACCACGCGAAGCCTCGATCGCTGGTACTATTTCGGAAGCCTCTTCAACTCCAAACAGTCCGCCTTCAGCGCCGTGAGGATTGAGAGCTGCGACCGCCAATCGAGGTCGCCCAATGCCCCATCGTTGCAATTCACGATGCGTGAGGTTGATGACCTTTATGATCCGGTCGCGTTCTACCATTCTGATTGCTTCGGAGAGGGGCACGTGGGTTGACAACAAGACTATACGCAGATTGGCCGCGACGAATGCCATCGCATACTCTTCGGCTCCTGTCAGGTGAGCAAGAAACTCGGTGTGGCCGGGAAAACTATAACCACCAAGAAACAATGCGCGCTTATTGATGGGGGCGGTTGCTATTGCATCGATGCTACCCGCCGCGCACAGTTCGACCGCAGCTTCTATATAACCGGCGGCGGCTTTGCCGGCTGCACCGGATTCGATACCGGGCTCGACGAGATGTGCTCGGGGAAGGATTCCTCTTTACGAACGATGTCGTAGCCACATTGGAGATCGAGAGTTCGGGCAGTATGAGCCAATAACTGCGCGTCACCTATGATAACTGGAACGCAGATTCTCTTGATTTCTTCTTCCGCAACCGCTTTCAGGACTACTTCGGGCCCAATACCCGCCGGGTCTCCCATGGTAATGCCGATGTGCGGCAAAACTCGTCTGGATCGAGACCCCGGGTTTGCTGAGCTATGGTCTGACTGTCGCATTTCTTGAGGCGACGCATTTCTGGCCAGGCACGGACATACAAGGCGAGACTGTCGAAGGATTCTTAATCCGCACTCTTCTCAACGCGCTCGTCGGCTTTATACATGTACTTGATGTTCCGTTTGAGAACAAGAAGATTTGGCGCCGACTTGCGGTTTACCTTCAGCGCGCCCCGGTCATACCACTCTATTGTTCCTTCAATCTCCTCACCATCAAGCAAAACGATAACCATTTGAGTGTGGGCATCGATCTGCTTCTTGTAATAAAAGATTTCGGCGTTGGTTTCATTGGGCGGCGGAACTCGCTTGCGTACCTGGACTGCGGCGGCTTGTTGAGCGGCGCGCTCGCGCTGCTGACCTCCATCATTTGAGGGACGGGAGCTGCCATTGGAACGCTCTCTGGGTTGCGGAACTTCTCGGGCTTTGCCCTTTACTTCCGCGAGTGTTGTTCTAATGAGTTTACGATTCACTTGATTATTACCTCCAATAAATCTAATGACGGGTTTAATTTGATCCGTCGGACACGTTGAGGGCAGGGAAAGCCGTTGCGGATCGCATCAAAACTCTCGCAGGCTGCGGCCATCCGAGGAGAGGAGCGAAAACAATACCCGTAATGGAAAACCCTGCAAGGAATGACCGACATGCTACACAACCAAGAAAGAAAAAGCAAAGGCGAATATCTTCATAGCTGTCCCTTATGTCTGCCGCGTCGCGGGCGATGATCTGCGATTGATGAAATCGACACCTCTCCATATAAAAAAAACGAAAAGAAAGGGAAGGTCTCCCGGGACCTTCCCTCCAAAAAACTGATTGCACAGTGCTCAGCTAGTCTGCCTTCTTGCGGATGAAGGTCGGCACATCAAGATCGTCCGAACGCGCATTGCTCATCATGGGACGCGGAAGATCGTCAGCAGGCCGGGGCGTGTAACGAGGCATCGGCGCAGGCATACTCGCCGCCGATCCGGCGGAAGCCATTGCAACTGATTCCCTTTCGAACCCCGTAGCAATAACAGTAATCCTCATTTCATCACCGAGATTCTCATCGATGACCGCGCCAAAAATGATGTTTGCATCATCGTCGGCCGACTCTCGAATGATTGAGGCCGCCGCGTTAACCTCAAAGAGAGTGAGATCGGACCCGCCCGTGATATTGATGAGCACACCCTTCGCTCCCTGGATGGTAGCTTCCTCGAGTAATGGTGAAGAGATAGCTTGCTGCGTAGCTTCGATCGCCCGGTTCTCTCCCGACGCTCGACCAGCACCCATTAGGGCCATTCCCATTCCCGACATGATTGACTTGACGTCGGCAAAGTCGAGATTGATTAGCCCAGGTACCGTAATTAAGTCACTGATACCCTGAACGGCCTGGCGCAATACATCATCGGCAACTCTGAACGAATCAGAAAGAGAAACTCCTCTTTCCACCGTATGGAGCAGTCGTTCATTAGGAATGGTAATGACTGTGTCCACACACTCGCGCAGCTCCCTTAGGCCCTGTTCGGCTTGCAGCATTCTACGGCGGCCCTCGAAGTGAAATGGCTTCGTCACCACGGCCGCCGAGACCGGTGGTGACAAACACCATGTCAGCTCCTTCGAGCACCTCAATGATCTTGTCAGTGTCCTCGAGGGCAGCTTCACGTCCAACGCCGGGATCGGCGCCGGCGCCCAACCCTTTGGTAAGGCGTCCGCCCAGTTGAATCTTAATCGGAGCGCGCGAGCGCTTCAAAGCTTGCAAATCGGTATTGGCAACGAGAAATTCAATTCCTTCAATGCCTGATTCGATCATGCGATTGACAGCATTACTGCCACCACCACCTATGCCGATAACTTTTATCCGCGCACCAGTGAGTGGCGGATCATCATCGATAAAAATATTAATGCCAGATCCGGGTTTACGAGCGTCCGGTGTCATAGTCAATTCCTCTCTCCCAAAGCGGGAAGGCGTCCAAGGCTTCTTTCTTCTATATTGGGTAGCTCGCGTCATCGGCATCGATATGTTGCGGACAACATCTTGTGCAGTCGGGGCGCAAGCATACAACAACTTGTCAAAAAATACTACCGAAACGATTGCGAAAACGAGAAACAAAATGCGTAAGCTTGCCAGTAGATCCACGCCTGCTAATGCCGGTTCGGATCTCGGAAGCTTGCGCGCGATAAGCGAGCAGTGAGAGTCCTGCCGCAGCGGTCCATGCCGGGCTCTGTATGTCTTCAACTAGACCACCGAAGCGATCGCGCTCGGGATAACCAATTCGCACTGGAGCGTCGAAAACCTGTTCAGCGATCTCCGTCATGCCATTTAGTAAGGCGCCACCGCCGGTCAACACAACACCACTCGACAGTTGACGTTCCCAACCCGAGTCCTTGATCTCATCGGCTACATGCATCAGCACTTCTTCCGCTCGCGGCTGGAGAATGTCGCACAAAATCTGTCGCGAGAGCTGGCGCGTAGGACGACCACCGACGGAAGGTACTTCGACCAGTTCGCCTCGCTGCATTTCGCTCAAGGAACCACTAAAAGCACACCCGACCATGCGTTTGATCTTTTCTGCGTCGGGAATCGGAGTGCGTAATCCAAACGCAATGTCGTTTGTGAAGTGCGATCCGCCGAGCGGAAAAACCGCGGTATGCTGCACAGCACCTCGCTGGTAAATGATTAGCCCAGTCGTTTCGGCACCTACATCGACCAGGGCGGCGCCGAATTCCTTGTCATCTTCTGTGAGCGATGCTTCAGCCGCCGCCAGTTGCTCGAGCACCATGTCAGCAACCACCAAACCTGCGCGATTTACGGCATTAATAGCATTTTGTCGGGCCGTGACCGGGCTGGTTACGATGTGTACTTTTACGGCCAGTCGGGCGCCAATCATGCCGACCGGATCGTTAATACCATCCTGGTCATCGACGATGAACTCTTGGGGCAACCGATCGACGATCTCTCGCCCAGCGGGAAGTTGAATCGCACACGCTGAATCGATAGCGCGTCGTACGTCCTCGGGAACGATCTCGCGATCGCGTCCCGAGACGGCGACAATCGCCTGACCGTTGAATCCAAGAATGTGTGATCCAGCGAGATTAATTGTGACCTCCTCGGCTTCCAATCCACTCATGCGTTCTGCTTCCTCAACCGCCTTCTTGATAGCGTCCACTGCCGCATCAGGATTCACAATCACACCTTTGCGCAATCCGCGAGCTTCCGCTTCTCCTATTCCGACTACTTCGATCAGTCCACCTTCGCCCGGCTCGCCAGCAATACACGTCACCTTGCTCGTCCCAATGTCGAGACCAATTGTGTGTTGCGCGCGCTTGGCCATCTACCTGTGCTCCTTAGCTGAAACGATTTCAGCAACCACCTGTCCGACTCATCTTGTCTTCCGATCCCCCCGCGTTTGAGTGTTGCCTGGTAATGCTTTGTCTTTCTCCACCTGAGCTGCGGCAGACTTTACCTTCCTGCTGACTAAGCTCTTGTCAGCGCTGGCTGCGGCACCAGGCAGCCTGTCGTTGCTTGATTCACTTTCATCGCTAACGGCTCGACTGCCCGAAACCAATCCGACAATGACCCGCTTGCCTTGATTCAAATCGAGATAGCTAATAAACGGTCCACGCGGCGTTTGGCGTAGCTTATCCAGCGTGTCGAGTGCCTTCACCAAGCGTGGACCATGATCCTGTGAACCAAGTCGCACCTCAATCTGTGAATCGTCTCCCGCGAGCTGCGCCCGCACGTCCCGAAGGTCCGCGAGATTAACTTCGCTCACTCGCTCCGATAGAGTTTGCGCATCCCAATCGCGCTGGAGCTCAAGAAACTTGCGGACACGATCGCGATTTTCAGCCTGTGCGGTCGACCCTTCGTCCTCGTTCCAGCCACGCAGGAAGAAAGTTGGCATTTGATCCGTTGGCACCATCTCCGAAAGCAGAACTGCATCCTCGTCCACCCAAACAAAGCGACCAGAGGAGGTGTGCACCACGACACGAGGCTCACGTTCTGAGATGCGAATCCGAATGCCGTCGGGTAGAACGCGAGAGACGGTTGCAGTGCGAACCCACGGCAAGCGCTCCAACCGCGCACTTATCTCATGGAGATCTGCTCGCCACACTCCTGTCTTACTCACCTCGTTCCGTACGGTTGCTTGCACGGCTTCCAGGGAGGCGCGTGCCACTCCACGCGTCTCTATGTTTCGTATTTGGAAGAAACTCGCGGATGCCGCGGCCCGGTATCCGAGAAACACGAACACACCGATGAACACTGCCAAGCCAAACTTGAGCGCGAGAGGAAGGTAGGCCAACAACATTTGCAGCTTTGCGCCCAGCGTTGCGGTCGAACTGCGATCGCGTCGCAGGGGACGCTGAGCGACAGCGCCCGAGCGGGTCTTGCCTCCAATGCCGCTTCTGTTCCGTACTTTTTCAACCATCGCGTGATCTCTCAAAGCTACCGCTCCTTTCGGTCCACTTCTGCTTCCGGCGCTGTGCTTTCCGCTTCAGCTTGCTTTGCCGGCTGATTCGCCCGCCAAAGCTCCACTTCATATTCAAGCTCAATGCCCTGCTCTCGTCTTACTCGTTCCCGTATCTCTTCCGCTAAAGCAAGCGCATCTTCAGCACGTGCATTCTCTCCTTCTGTAACGATGAAATTCGCATGGACGGGAGAAACTACTGCGCTCCCGCGACGAGCTCCTTTCATGCCCATCTCGTCAATAATTTTGCCGGTGCCGGTTGTGCTCGCCGGCGGGTTCTTAAAAAAACACCCTGCGGAACGAGCTCCGTGCGGCTGCGTTGCCAGGCGACGACTCTTTGCGTCGTCCATTCGTGCACGAATCTGTTCCGGATCATCCGGACGCAAACGCAGAGTCGCGCCCAGTAGCAACTCGCCTTCCTTGAACGAACTGTGCCGGTAGTTCCACTGCACACTGTCTCCCGGGATCTCGGCGACATGGCCTTCGCGGGCGACTCGCACGGTTTCAGTTACTGTTCCAATCTCATGTCCGTAAGCTCCCGCATTCATCCAGAGCGCGCCACCCACAGTGCCTGGAATGCCTCCCAGCCCTTCAATTCCTGTCAGTCCCTGGCGCGCTACGTCAATGCAGAGCCGCGGTAGCGAATAGCCTGCACTTACTGAAACGAGCTCACCTGAGACGCGCACTTCACCCTTCATCTCGCTCAAACTCAAAACAACGTAGTGATGTTCGCCATCGTCAGCTAAAACGTTGCTGCCGGAACCGAGCGCGCGCCAGCCGATGTCGGCTTGCTCCAATTCGTGGACAATAGATGCCGCTTGCGCTTCAGTTTCGGGTGAGATAACCCAATCAATTGATCCGCCAACACGCAGGCTGGTTAACTCGGCGAAGCGTCGTCCGCGCTCGGCGCGCACGCCAAGCCTGGTCGCGATCTCCTCCAGCCTCCGGTCGCGTTCTTCCAGCCTGATCTTTTCTTCGAGTGCCGACATTTACTTTGGGGCCGCCTTTACCTGGTTTTGCTCGCTCAATAGATTCAACAATTGGTCACTCACGCGATTGACGGTGCCGGCGCCCAGCGTCACTACCAGATCACCCGCCTGCACGTAGTCGCGTAAAGAAGGAGCGGCGTTTTCAAGTGGGCCAATGTAACGAACATCTTTATGACCAAAACGTTTGATTGCAGCCGTTAGTGTTTCGGCGGTGATTCCTTCGATTGCGTCTTCGCTGGCTGCATAAATATCGGTGAGGAACAAAACATCTGCGTTATTGAATGAGCGAGCGAACTCCTGCATCAGGTCGTGCGTGCGGGAGTAACGGTGTGGTTGAAACAGAACAACTATACGTCTGCCTCCCGATCCTATTTTCGCAGCTGCCAGCGTGGCCCTGATTTCTGTGGGATGGTGCCCATAGTC
>WNFK01258453.1_pt1 | contig 14791 bp, 13 predicted proteins | sample 5400281 | NCBI WGS metagenome assembly WNFK01 (sample SAMN13153350, study PRJNA577476) | soil metagenome | isolation source: 20 cm soil on Douglas fir-dominated hillslope | place: USA:California | collected 2013-09-17 | reverse complement strand
GGCGGGCACCTTCGTGCGCCCGCCGACGCACGCCGAGGAGATGTACAATCCGGCGCTGCATGGACGGAGCGACGGCGGTACGTTCACCGTGATCCGCTAGGGGCTGGAGCTCGAGGCTCACCGGGCCATTCTGGAGGCTGATGCCTGACGTCACCCACCTGACCGCGCCGCGCCGTCATCGTCCGATGCTTCAACGACTGGGCCGTCTGGGGCTCGCGCTCACCGGCTGGCGCATCGTAGGCGACGTTCCGGCTGTTCCGAAGTTCGTCGCCATCGTCGCGCCGCACACCTCCAACTGGGATTTTCCCGTCGGCGTGCTGGTGATGTTCGCGCTCGATCTCGACGTGCACTGGTTCGGCAAGGACACGCTGTTCAGCTCCCCGCTCGGCCCGCTCTTTCGGCGGCTGGGAGGACGGCCGGTCAACGCTGGCGAACGGGCTTCTATCGCATTGCCGAGCTGACCGGCATGCCGATCGTGCCGGTGAGCCTCGACTGGGCGAGACGCGAAGTCACGATCGGCGCACCGATGCAGGCCACCGGAAATCTCGAGGCGGACGTCGCCGCGCTGCAGCGTTCCTACCGCCGGGAGATGGCCCGCGATCCGGCGGCGTACTGGGAGGTGGCGTCGTGAGTTACGGGTTTCGGGTTTCGGGTGCTCGCAACTCGCAACTCGCAACCGAGCAGTTGATCTTGGCTGAACCCTAGGAGCGTATCTCGCCCGCCTGAATGCGCTTCGCCGTCCGCTCCACCTCGCCGAGCACCCGTAGCAGATTGCCGCTCCAGAGCTTGGCGATCTGCTCCTCCGTGTAGCCGCGGCGCAGCAGCTCCGTCGTCACGTTGATCGACTCCAGCGCGCAGTTGAAGCCCTCGACCCCGCCGCCGCCGTCGAAGTCGGAGCTGATCCCGATGTGATCGAGACCGATCAGCTTCACGCCGTAGTCGATGTGATCGACGAAGTCCTTCACCGTCGCGCCAGCCGCCTGCGGGTAGCGTTCGGCGATGGCGCGCTGCCGCTCCTGGTATTGCTGCCGGCGCTCGGGTGCGAGCGCGGTCATCTGGGAATCGGTCGCCGCGGCAAAGCCGCCACGCCCGCCGGCGGCAGGCGCACTGCACGCCGCGCCGGGAACGCCCGCGACCGGGCGTCGCACGGCCCCGGCCCCGGCGCCGCCCCGCCCCGCGCCGCGCGCCGGCGGAACGATGCCGAACTCCTGGTTGAGCGACGCGACCGCGCCGGCGCGCGCGGCGTCGGTAGCCGGATCGCACTTCACGTAGCTGCGGAAGGCGACCATCTGGATCACGCCGCCGTTCTTCGCCAACGCGCGGAGCTGTTCGTCGTCGAGATTGCGCGAGTGGTTGCAGAGCGCGCGCGCGGCCGAGTGCGACGCGATGATCGGCGCCTTCGTCAGTGCGAGCGTCTGCATCATCGACTCCTTCGACGGATGCGACACGTCGATCATGATCCCCCACCGATTCATCTCGGCAACCACCTCCTTCCCCAGCGGCGAGAGGCCGTGCCACATCCACTCGTTCGTCGCCTCGCCAGTGTTGGAGTCGGAGAGCTGGCTGTGCCCGTTGTGCGACAGTGACATGTACCGCGCGCCGCGATCGTAGAACTCCTTCACGCGCGTGACGTCGGTGCCGATGCCGTAGCCGTTCTCGACGCCCATCAACGCGACCTTCTTTCCGCTGGCGTAGATGCGGCGCGCGTCGTCGGCCGTGTAGGCGATGCCGATGCGCGTGGGGGCGATCTGTTCGGCCAGCCGGTGCACGGCGTTGAACTTGGCGGTGTCCTGGTCGTAGGCTCGCGCGTAACCGCCGGCGTCGAGCGGCCCCTGTCCCACGTAGATCGAGAAGAACACCGCGTCCAGCCCGCCCTGCTCCATCTTCGTGAGATCCACCTGCGTGTTCAGGCGCTGCGCGTAGTTGAGCTCTCCCGGGAGGAAGTTGCCCGGGTCGATGTCCACGTGCGTATCGAGCGTCATCACCCGCTCGTGGATCGGACGCGCCTGCGCGACGAGCGCCTCGTCGGGCGGTCCCGCGCGGCCCGTCGCAGTGGTGGCGCAGGCGGCGCTCGCGAGGAGCACGATGGCGGAGGCGACGGCCCGGACGACACTGCGCATGACTCTCTCTCCCGAGGGGTGATGGGCGCTGGAGGGCACCTACACCTGGCCTACGCCCACCCGGCGCGAAGTGCTGCGAGGCGTCGCTCAGAGGTCGGCGCAGCTCTTGACGATGGCGTTGCAGTTGCGGCAGAGCAGCTTGCAGTTCCGCCACCACAGGTCCGTCGAGCCGCACAGGTCGCATGTCTCCACGTCGGCCGTCGGCGTGGGGAGCTGATCGGGCAGGGGTGGGTCCGGTGGGTGGAGATCCGTCATCGGGAAGATGTTGGGGGTTGCGTTTGAAGTGGGGCGGCGCGGGTTGGGTGCGGCAAGACCCTCCATCAAAAGCGGGACCCGCACGTGCAGGTCCTTCGCGTTGCTCGGGACGACAGGTGCAGATCCTTCGCGTTGCTCAGGACGACAAGCGCACAGCCTTGCCTTGCGCCTCTCCCGGGAGGATGTTCGGTGCGTGTCCGCCCCCCCACGTCAATCGACCTCTCGAGGCGACGCGTCCGTCACCGCCGCCACCCCTCTCCCTGGGCTGAGCGTCCGGCGCGAAGACGTGCCGCTGCACGACGACGTTCGCTGGCTCGCCGCCGCCCTCGGCCGCGTGATTCAGCAGCAGGAGGGGGAGGAGGCGTTCCAGACGATCGAGCGGCTCCGCGCCGCCAGTCGCGCGCGCCGTCACGGCGCCCCCGATGCGCCCTCGCTCGAGGAGCTGCTGGACCAGGTATCGAGGCTCCCGCTCCAGCTCTGCGCGGTGACGGCGCGCGCCTTCACCCTGTTCTTCCTCCTCATCAACACCGCGGAGCAGGTGCACCGCGTGCGCCGCACCCGGGCGTATCGCACCACCGAGAGCGAGGACCCGCAGCCTGCGTCCGCGCGCTGGGCCATGCGCCGGCTGCGCGACCTGAAGCACCAGGGGGCCGACGTTGCCGCCGCCATCGGGCGGCTCGACGTCCGTCCCGTGCTCACCGCGCACCCCACCGAATCCACGCGCCGTACGCTGCTCGCGCTCCAGGCGCGCGTCGCCGACCTGCTCCTCGATCGCGAGAATGCCACGCCCGCCGAGCGGCAGGCGATCGAAGAGCAGCTCGACGGCGAGGTGGAGCTGCTCTGGACCACGGCCGAGGTGCGCCAGGACAGGCCGACGGTGAAGGACGAGGTGAGCACCGTGCTGTGGTACCTCGAGACGCGGTTGATCGACGCCAGCACCGCCGCGCGCGACGCGCTCGTGCGCGCATTCGAGGACGAGTTCGCGATGTCGACGCCGGAGGTCGCCGACGCCGCGCCGATCCGCCTCGGCAACTGGGTGGGCGGCGATCGCGACGGCAATCCATTCGTCACCCCCGACGTCACCATCGCCACTGCGCGGCGCGCGTGCTACGCGATTCTCGGCCGCTACCGCGACAAGGTCGACGGCCTCGTCGAGCGGCTCTCGCTGTCGGCGCACATCGCGCCACCCACGGAGGCGCTCGTGCAGTCACTCGAGGCCGACCGCGAGCTCCTGCCCGCGGTCTGGGAGGCGAACCGCCTGCGCAACGCCGACGAGCCGGTGCGGCTCAAGCTCACCTACATGGCGGCACGCCTCGAGGCCACGCGCCGGCTGGTCGCCTCGCGCGACGCGGCTCGCCCCGCGCGTGAGCCCGCCGCCTATCGCGACGCGGCTTCGTTCGAATCCGACCTCGTCCTCGTGCGCGACTGCCTGCTGTCCGCCGGCGCCGTCCATGCCTGCCGCACGACGATCGATCCACTGCTCGCCACCGTGCGCGCGCACGGTCTGCACGGCTACCTCCTGGACGTGCGCGATCACGCCGACGTGCACCGTGCCGCGCTCGACGACATCACCGCCCGCGTCGGCGTCCCCTCGCTCGAGGGCGACGCGCTGCGGGCCGAGCTGCTCGGACGCCGGCCGCTGGTGAGCGCGCAGCTGCCCCTGGCTGACGACACCCGGAAGGTGCTCGACACCTTCCGCGCCGTGCGCACAATCCAGGAGGAGCTCGGCGCGGCCGCGGCGAGCACCTACATCGTGTCCATGACGCGCACCGGCGACGACCTGCTGCGCGTCCTGCTCTTCGCGCGCGAGACGGGGCTGGCCGACCTCGCCGCCGATCCCCCCACGTCGCGACTCGACGTCGTCCCGCTGTTCGAGACCCTCGACGACCTCGACCGCGCGCCGGAGGTGATGCGCGCGCTGCTCGCCGATCCCGTCTACAAGCGCCAGCTCGCGGCGCGCGGCAACCGGCAGGAGGTGATGATCGGCTACTCCGACTCGGGGAAGGACGCCGGCATCCTCGCGTCGTCGTGGGCGCTCTATCGCGGACAGGAGGCGCTCGCGGCACTCTTCCGCGAGCACGGCGTCGCACTGCGTCTCTTCCACGGACGCGGCGGGAGCGTGGGGCGCGGCGGCGGCTCGCCGGTGTATCGCGCCATCGCGTCCCTGCCGCCGCACACCATCGACGGCCAGCTCAAGATCACCGAGCAGGGTGAGATCATCTCGCAGCAGTTCGGGCTCCTGCCCATTGCCGAGCGCACGATGGAGGTGACGCTGGCGGGCGTGCTGCTACAGGAGTTCACCGACTGGCGCGACGGCGTGTCCGCATCCGAGGTCGAGTCCTTCCGCGAGCGCATGACGACGCTCGCGGCGCGCGGGCTGGGCGTCTACCGCGCCCTGGTGCACGAGAGCGACGCGCTGTTCGCCCTCTTCCGCATCGCCACGCCCATCGCCGAGCTGGCCGACGCGCGCTTCGGCTCGCGGCCGGCGTACCGGCCCGGCGCGGCGCCGGGCATCGAGGGGATCCGCGCGATCCCGTGGGGCTTCGGCTGGACGCAGATCCGGCTCATGCTCACCGGCTGGCTGGGGGCGGGCACCGCGCTCGCCGATGCCGTGTCGACCCCGGACGGCCTCGCCGCGATGCGTCGTATGGCGAGGGTCTGGCCCTTCTTCGACGACCTGCTCGGCAAGATCGAGATGGTGTGCGCGAAGACCGACCTGGAGATCGCGCGGCTCTATGTCGAGCAGCTCGGCGGCGACCTGACCCTCCTCGCGCAGCTCGAGGAGGAGTTTCAGCGCACGGTGGATGCGGTGCTGCGCATCCGCGAGCGCGAGCACCTCGCGAGCGACGTGCCGGTGCTGCAGTCGGCGATCGGGCTGCGCAATCCGTACGTCGATCCGCTCTCGCTGCTTCAGGTGGCGCTCCTGAAGCGCAAGCGCGCCACGACGTCGCCCGAGGAGGAGGCGCGCATCGAGGAGGTGCTCGCCACGACGCTGAGCGGGATCGCGCAGGGCCTGAGAAATACGGGATGACGGAAGGACGGGAGGACGGAATGACGGGATCATCGCTGCGGGTTGGCCTCATCGGATACGGCCTCGGCGGGTCGGCGTTTCATGCCCCGCTCGTCGCCGCCACGCCGGGACTCCATCTCGCGGCGGTGGTGACGCGCGATGCCGAGCGGCGGCGCGAGGTGGAGCGCCACTATCCGGGCACGCGTCTGCTCGCGTCGGTCGACGAGTTGTGGGCGATGGCGCCCGAGCTGGATCTCGTCGTCGTCAGCTCGCCGAACGCGACGCACGTCCCCTATGCGCTGGCCGCGCTCGAGGCGAAGCTCCACGTCGTCGTCGACAAGCCCTTCGCCGCCACGGCCACCGAGGCGCGCGAGGTGGGCGCGCTGGCGTCGCGGGTGAATCGGCTCGCCATCCCGTTCCAGAACCGGCGGTGGGACGGCGACTTCCTGACCGTGCAGCGGCTGCTGCGCGAAGATGCGCTGGGCACGATCCATCGCTTCGAGTCGCGCTTCGAGCGGCTCCGCCCAACCGTGAAGCCGAGATGGACGGTGCCCGGTGCGGGCGGGCGCGGCGAGGGGATCGTCTACGACATCGGCGCGCATCTCGTCGATCAGGCGCTCGCGCTCTTCGGGCCGGCGCGCGTGGTGTACGCCGAGCTGGATCGTCGCCATCCCGAGGTGGTGGTGGAAGACGAGGCGTTCATCTCGCTCGTGCACGAGCACGGCGTCCGGTCCCACCTGTACATGAGCGCCGCGGCCGCGCAGCCGGGTGCGCGCATGAGCGTGTGGGGCTCGCGCGCCGCGTACGTGAAGCACGGGCTCGACGGGCAGGAGGCCGCGCTGCGCGCTGGTGGCATCCCGGGCTCCGAGGGGTGGGGGCTGGAGCCGCGCGAGCTGTGGGGATGGGTCGGCGCGCTCGACGAGCGGCGTCACCAGCCGACCGAGCCCGGCGCGTATCCCGCGTTCTATGCCGGGGTGGAGCGCGCGATCCGTACCGGCGACGCCCCGCCGGTGCTCGTTACCGAAGCCGCGGCCGCGCTCGAGGTGCTCGAAGCAGTTTTCCGTTCGGCACGCGAGCGACGAGCCGTCGCCATCTGACGTCTCTCGGCGACCTCTGATCTTCCGCCGTTGATCCCTGCTGCCGTCATCGCGCGATACTGGAGTCCCATTCGTGACCGATCTCGACACCGTTGCTCGTCGCGCGCTGACAGAGAACGATTTCCACCCCGATCTCGACGACGCTGCCCGTCGCGAGGTCTCCGCCTTGCGATCGGCGGCGACAGCATCAGACGCCCGCGACCTGCGAGAGCTCCTCTGGAGCTCGATCGACAACGCCGAGTCGAAGGATCTCGACCAGATCGAGTTCGCCGAGACGCTCCCCGACGACGGCATCCGCCTGCGAATCGGCATTGCCGACGTCGACGCCTTCGTCACGAAGGGCTCGGCGCTCGACCAGCACGCCGCAGCCAACGCGACGTCGGTGTACACGGGGATCACCGTCTACCCCATGCTGCCGCGCCAGATCTCGGAGAACCGCTCCTCGCTGCTCGAGGGCGCAGACCGCCTCGTCGTCGTCGCGGAGCTCGAGCTGGCGAGGGATGGCACCGTTCGCTCGCGCGACGTGTATCGCGCCCTCGCGCGGAACCAGGCGAAGCTCACGTACGAGAGCGTGGGGATCTGGCTCGAAGGGCGCGGCCCGGTGCCGTCGGTCGTCGCCGCGTTGTCCGGGCTCGAGGAGCAGCTCTGGCTCCAGGACCGCGCCGCGAGCCGGCTCAAGCTGTTGCGGCAGCAGGCCGGGGCGCTCGAGTTCGACACGGTCGAGGCGACCGCGGTGGGACAGAACGGAAAGGTCCAGTCGATCGCCGTGACGCGGAAGAACCGGGCGCGCGACCTGATCGAGGACTTCATGATCGCCGCCAACGTCGCCATTGCGCAGTACCTGGCCGACGAGCAGCGATCGGCGATCCGGCGCGTGGTGCGGGTGCCGAAGCGCTGGCCGCGAATCGTCACCATCGCCGCCGACTTCGGCGCGACACTCCCGGACACACCGGACGCCCGCGCGCTCGCCGGCTTTCTTGCCGAGCGGCGAGCTGCCGATCCCGTGCGCTTTCCCGACCTCTCGCTCAGCATCGTGAAGCTGCTCGGTCCCGGCGAATACGTGCTCGACCGGCCGGGCAAGAGCGATGACGAGGGGCACTTCGGTCTGGCGGCGCACGACTACTCGCACGCGACGGCGCCCAACCGCCGCTACGCCGACCTCGTGACCCAGCGGCTCGTGAAGGCGGCGCTGGCGAAGACTCCCGCGCCGTACGGCGACGACGAGCTCGCGGTGGTCGCGAAGCTGTGCACCGAGCGTGAGAACGCGGCGAACCGGGTGGAGCGCGTCGCGCGCAAGTCCGCGGCCGCGATGCTGCTCGAGCATCGCCTCGGCAGCGTGTTCGACGCCATCGTCACCGGCGTGAACAAGGACGGCACGTACGTGCGGCTGCTGTCGCCGCCGGCGGAAGGCCGCGTCGTCCGCGGCGAGGCGGGGATGGACGTCGGCGAGCGGGTCCGTGTGAAGCTCACCGGCACCGACGCGGCCCGCGGGTTCATCGACTTCGCGGGAGTGTAGCGGCGCGGCGTCGACGGACCAGCGTGCTTGCATCGGCGCCCGGGAGCGACACAATTCCATCGGTCGCCGCGGCCGCGGCGGCCGACGAGAAGCCCATCCGTCAGGAGGTCCCGATGCTCTCGCTCTTCCGCACCGCGCGCGTGGTCACGGCCCCATCGCTCGCGCTCGTCCTGCTGGCCGTGGCGTCCCCCGCATCGCATGCGCAGGCCCGAGGGCTCACCTGGGGGCCGGCTCCATCAATCTTCCCCAGTGGCGCCAGGATGGCCGTGCTCTCGGGCGATCCGGCCAGAGCCGCCCCCTACGCGGTCCAGCTCTCGATGCCGAACGGCTATCGCGTTCCGCCGCACTGGCACCCCACCGACGAGCACATGGTCGTGAGGCAGGGAACCTTTCTCGTCGGCATGGGCGACGCCATGAACCCGGCGACGATCAAGACGATGCGGGCGCTCAAGGTGGGTGAGAGCGCCGACGCCAAGGCCACCATGCATCACTACGCCATGGCGCGCGGGCACACCCTGGTGGACGTGAGCGGGCAGGGGCCCTTCGCGATGAACTACGTCAATCCCGCCGACAATCCGCTGCGGCGGAAGTAGCGAACGCGAAGAGATGGGCCTGCACCTTCAACGAGCGGCTCTCGAGGGAATGGAGTGGGAGCGGGGTGCCGCGAGCACTACCGCAGGACACGGCACGGCCTCGCCGCGGCTCGGCCAACTGCAAGAGCATACTGCAACAGCCAACGGCAACTGCCTTAACGCAGAGGACGCAGAGGGAACGGAGAGGGTCGCAGAGGACTGCAGCACGACCACCGAGTGAGTACAGCCCCTCATGGCTCGGTGGACCATCCGAGCGATATCGTCCTTTGATGGCGCGCCGGGGAGAAGTGGTCGCGCGAAGTAATCAGTCCGACGCGGCATCCATTCTTTCAATTGTCCTTCGCCCCAATTGCGGTTTGCCCCTGAGGAGCGCATCGAGGGCCTTATGGCGTCCGCCACTTCGTCCCGTCCGCAGCGATGAGCTGGTCGGCCTCCTTCGGCCCCCAGCTCCCCGCCGCGTACGTCGGCATCGGCTTCGGCGTGTGCTCGTCCCAGTAGCAGAGCAGAGGGTCGATGATCTTCCACGCCGCCTCCACTTCGTCGCTGCGCAGGAAGAGCGTCATCTCGCCGATCATCACGTCGAGCAGCAGCGTCTCGTACGCCGGCGCCGCGGTTTCGCCGAACGCCTCGGCGTAGGTAAAGTCCATCTCGACTGGCGCCACCTCGACGTGCTGGGTCATCGCGACCGCGGCCCCGGGCACCTTCACCTCGAAGCTGAGCGAGATCCCCTCGTTCGGCTGCACGCGCATGACGAGCGTGTTGGGCTGGAGCGGATCGTGCCCATCGGCCCCGCCGAACATCAGGTGCGGCGGCTCGTGGAACTGCACGGCGATCTCCGAGACGCGCTTGCCGAGCCGCTTGCCGCTGCGCAGGTAGAAGGGGACGCCCTGCCACCGCCAGTTGTCGATGTGGAAGCGCGCCGCGGCGAAGGTCGGCGTGTGCGAGTCCTTCGCCACGTCCGGCTCGTCGCGATAGCCGGTCACCGGCTTCCCGCGGATCGTGCCCGGCGCGTACTGCGCCCGCACCGCGCTCGTCGGGATGCTCTCCGGCGTGAGCCAGCGGATCGAGCGCAGCACCTTCACCTTCTCGTCGCGCACCGCGTCCGCCGTCATCGACGGGGGCGGCTCCATGGCCGTGAGAGCCAGCAGCTGGAGCAGGTGGTTCTGGAACATGTCGCGCACCACGCCCGCTTCCTCGTAGTACCGGCCGCGCGCCTCGACCCCCACCTCCTCCGCCGCCGTGATCTGGACATGGGAGATGTGGCGCCGATTCCAGAGCGGCTCGAAGATCGAGTTCGCGAAGCGGAAGACGAGGACGTTCTGGACCGTCTCCTTGCCCAGGTAGTGATCGATGCGATAGACCTGGTGCTCGGCGAACAGCGAGAGCACCAGCGCGTTGAGCGCCTTGGCCGTCTCGAGGCTGTGGCCGAACGGCTTCTCCACGACGATCCGTGCCCACGGGCGCATGTCCGGGTCCTCCTGCTTCGGGACCAGCCCGCTGGCGGAGAGGTGCCGCACGATCGTCTCGAACACACTCGGCGGCACGGCCAGGTAGAAGAAGCGGTTGCGCTCCTCCACCGGGCGCTCGTGCTCGATGTCGGCGAGCCGCTGTTCGATCGTCGCGTAGGCCGCCGAGTCGCTCGCGTCGCCGCCGGCGTAGAAGGTGCGCGCCGCGAGCCGCTGCCACACGTCGTCGTCGAAGTGCTTCACCTCCTCGGAGTCGACGAGCGCGGCGCGGATCCGCTCGCGGTAGGTGACATCCGTCTCGGCCGGATCGCGCCCCACCGCCAGCACCGCGACGGTGGGATGGAGCAGGTGCTCGGCGGCAGGTCGCCGGTGGCGCCGAAGATCACCATCGTGCAGGGATCCGCCTGCTCGGCCGGGGCGCCGGGCACGATGCCGAACTGCCCGCTGATCTTCGGCGTGACGCGCGTGTGGCCCACCACGGGGGCAGTCACGAGCCCTTCACCGCATGCCCGCCGAACTCGTTGCGCAGCGCCGCGATCACCTTGCCGCCGAACGAGTCCTCCTGGCGCGAGCGCAGGCGCATGAGCAGCGCCAGCGTGATGACCGGAGCCGGGACGTCCTCCTCGATCGCCTCCGCCACCGTCCAGCGTCCCTCCCCGGAATCGGCGACGTAGCCCTTCAGCTTGTCGAGCCGGCGGTCCTTCTCGAACGCGCGCACAGCCAGCTCGTTGAGCCACGACCGCACCACGCTGCCGTGCTGCCAGAGCTCGGCGATCCCGTGCAGGTCGAGCTCGGGATACTTGCTGGACGACGCGAGGATCTCATAGCCCTCGGCGAACGCCTGCAGCAGCCCGTACTCGATGCCGTTGTGCACCATCTTCACATAGTGCCCCGCGCCCGGCGGGCCGACGTGCATGTAGCCGCCCTTCTGCGCGAGCGAGAGGAAGATCGGCTCGCAGGTCTTCACCGGCTCCGGCTCGCCGCCAACCATCAGGCAGTAGCCGTTCTCGAGCCCCCACACCCCACCGCTCGTGCCGGCGTCGATGAAGTGAATTTTATCCACCGCGAGTTGCTCGGCTCGCGCTCGTGTCTCCTTGTAGTTCGAGTTGCCGCCGTCGATGATGATGTCGCCCGGCTTCAGGCCGGGCAGGAGCGCCGCGATCGTGTCGTCCACCGGCTTCCCGGCCGGCACCATGATCCAGACGACGCGGGGACCGCTGAGCTGTCCGGTGAGGGCGGTGAGATCGGTCGCCGCCTTCGCGCCCAGCGCGACGTACTTGGCGACGTGCTCGGGGTGGTGGTCGTAGACGACGACCGAGTGTTTGTCGCGCAGGAGCCGCGCGGTCATGTTGCCGCCCATCTTGCCCAGGCCGATCATCGCGAGCTGCATCGTCATACTCGGGGTTGGTTGTATAGGCGCCGGTCACTCGGGCGCGCCGCTTCAAGCTATGCGAGAACGCTCTGGAACGAGTTCACGCCTCCGGAGCACGGGGCGTGCCGCCATGGTCATCCGTCGTTTGCAACTTGCTCCGCTGTTTCCGTGCATTCTGTTCTCCGGAACCCCGCGACGGAGATGAACGACGCCTATCGACTCACCAGCACCGCCCGCGCCGGGCCGCCGTCCAGGCCGGCCAGCCGCAGCGGCAGGCAGCGCAGCTCGTAGTCCCCCGGCGCTGGCTCGCCGAGCACGAGTCCTTCCACGATGACGACCTGCGCCCCGAGCAGCGTGCGATGGGTGCGATGGTGCCCCGAATGGAACTGCTCGACGGAGAGATAGTCGACGCCCACGAGTCTGACGCCGAGCGACACGAGATACGCCGCGCCGTCCGGGGCGAGGTACGTGTAGTCGGGATGAAATTCCGTCGTGCCGCTCGCCAGCCAGGCGGAGTTCCGCGTGCGCATCAGCAGCCGCGTCACGCCCTTCAGATCGTGCGCGCGCAGGTCCGCCTCGCCGATGCTCATCACCGTGTCGGCGAAGGCGATCAGCCGCGCCGGCCCCATGAGCACGTCCAGCGGCAGCGTGTCCACGCCGACACCGTCGTCGAAGAAGTGCTTCGGCGCGTCGACGTGCGTGCCGGAATGCGACCCGAAGTCGATGCGCGACACGTTCGCCCCCGCCCCCTGCGAGATCGCCTGCTGCGCCGTGATCGAGATGGCCGGGTTGCCCGGGTAGACGACGCCGCCGGAGCGGAGGGGGACGGAGATGTCGTAGATCATGAGGGCTGCGTGGGGGATCGAGTGCGAAACGGCTTGTCGTCCTGAGAGAGCACAGCAACCGAGGTGCAGGTCCTTCGCGTTGCTCAGGACGACAGGTGCAGGTCCTTCGCGTTGCTCAGGACGACAGGTGCAGGTCCTTCGCGTTGCTCAGGACGACAGGGTTCGTCCCGCCATCCTGACCTCCCGTCGTCCCGTCCTCCGGTAGTATAGCGTCCACCACCCCGTAGCCGCCCGCCTCGCGCGTCTGTGCCGCAACCGTGCGGCGCAGCGCATCCTGTGGGCTCTGCAGGGCGAGGCGCGAGGCGCGGAACCGGCGCCCCGCCTCGACGACGAACAGGTCGCACATCGCCAGTTCGCGCGCGCAGCCTTCCTCGCCGCGCTCGACCAGCAGCTGCTGGGTGCGCGCCAGCACGCAGGCCGTGGCGAACAGCTCGATCGCCATGTCGCTCAGCCGCTCGAGCTCCTGCTGCCGCTCCACGATCTCCGCGCGATAGGCGCGGATCACCCGCTCGGCCGCCTCCTTCATCTCGGCCACGTGCTTCTCGAAGTGGCGGGCGTGTTTGTCGAGCCGGGTGTGCAGCTCGACGTCGAGCGTGGGTGTCGCGCCCAGCCGGCTCGCGACGCGCGACGCCGCGAAGCCGGAGATGAGACCGAGGTTCTGCAGCGGCCGCCGCAGCGCGATCCCCAGCTCCTTGAGCTGGGCCGCCGGGCCCTGGATGCCGTTGAGCGAGATGAACAGGCGCAGGATCTCGTTCGTCCCCTCGAAGATCCGGTTGATGCGTGCGTCGCGCAGCTGACGCTCGTACGGGAAGGGCTTCACGTAGCCACGCCCGCCGGCCACCTGCACCATCTCGTCCGCCGCGCGCCAGAGCATCTCGCTCGCGAACACCTTGCAGCACGCCGCCTCCAGCGCGTACTCGCCGTCGGGATGCTCGGCCAGCCGCGTCAGCTCGCCGAGCATCGCGTCCGCGGCGTAGACGTCGCTGGCCGTGCGCGCCAGCTTGCGCTGCGTGATCTCGAAGCCGGCGATGGGACGCCCGAACTGCACGCGTGCCTCGGCGAATGCCACCATCTCGGCGAGCAGCGCCTTGGTACCGGCCGTGCACCCCGCGGCGAGGGTGAGCCGTCCGCCGTTCAGCACCTTCACGGCCACGCCGAACCCCTTGCCGACCGTGCCGAGCACGTGATCGGCCGGGACGCGCAGGTTGTCGTAGACCAGCTCCGCCTGCGTCGACCCGCGGATGCCGAGCTTGCGCACGGTGCCCACGACCTTGAACCCCGGCATGTCGGGGCGGATGATGAAGGCCGTCGGGCGCAGCACCGTCTTGCCCCCGCGCTCCACCGGCGCCTGCGCGAACGTCGCGATCACGCCGGCGCGATGGCCGTTGCCGATCCAGTGCTTGCGCCCCGTGAGCGTCCAGCTCCCGTCGTCGTTCGCCTGCGCCCGCGTCACGACGTTCTGCGCATCCGAGCCCGTCTCCGGCTCGGTCAGCGCGTACGCCGCCAGCGTCTCGCCGCGCGCGAGCATCGGGAGGTAGCGCGCCTTCTGGTCGGCCGAGCCGAACAGCACGATCGCCTTGGACCCCAACCCGCAGTGGACGCCGAGCAGCACGCCGAGCGACGCGTCGACGCTCGAGATGGCGCCGAAGACGTGCGCGTACGCCGCCGCCGACAGCCCCAGTCCGCCGTACTCGCGCGGAATGGAGAGCCCCATCCATCCCCCGTCGGCCAGGGCGCGGATCGTCTCCTCGGGGATCGTCTCCTCCTCGTCGAAGCGGGCGGAGTCGATCAGTCCGCTCTCGCGCAAGCGCGCGAGGTCCGCCACCAGGCGGCGCACGGTGCGCGTCTCGTCCGGATCGCGCTCTTCGAGGGAAGCGGGAAAGGGAAAGAGGAGGGCGTCGTGGATCGCGCCGGCGAAGATGCCGCGCACGAAGGAAGGGGCGTCGTCGCTCATGGCGGAAGCATAGACGCGTGGCGGGGGAGACACCAGCGCGGCGGGCTCGTCGTTTGCGTGGTGTGATCCAGACCGTTGCGTGCGCGCGTGACGGCGGGAAGTATTCGATATGAGCCAACCATTCATGCGCGCCGCCGGAGCAGCGGCGCTCTCACTTGCGATCTTCGCCGCCTGCTCGCGCGGGCGGCGGTCCTCTCCCGCGCCCGCCACGCCGGCGACGCCACGATTCGCCGACGGCGGCGACGTCCTCGAGGCGATGCGCGCCCGCTACGGCGGCAAGTGGTACCGCACGCTCACCTTCCGCCAGAAGACGTCGCGGATGCTGCCCAACGGCACCTGGAAGGTGGAGACCTGGTACGAGGCGATGAAGCTGCCGGGCCGGCTGCGCATCGACTTCGAGCCCGTGAGCGCGGGCAACGGCGTGCTCTACGCGCGCGACAGCCAGTTCGTCGCGTCGAACGGCAAGATCATCCAGCGCGGGCCGGGGATCAACGACCTGCTGCTGTTGGGCTTCGACGTGTACGAGACGTCCCCCGCGCGGAGCGCGGCGCTCATGCGCCGGC
>WNFK01176257.1_pt2 | contig 14794 bp, 15 predicted proteins | sample 5400281 | NCBI WGS metagenome assembly WNFK01 (sample SAMN13153350, study PRJNA577476) | soil metagenome | isolation source: 20 cm soil on Douglas fir-dominated hillslope | place: USA:California | collected 2013-09-17 | reverse complement strand
GAGGTGGGAGGGGGCCAGGCTCATGGCGAAAAAAAATGCGCCGCCGCTCGATCTCAGGGCGTATCTCGCGAAGGCCCGAGGGGGAGCCAGCAAGGACTATCGGAAGGGAAATAGCGTCTTCTCGCAGGGCGATCGCGCGGATTCGGTTTTTTACATCGAGAAGGGCAAGGTGAAGCTGACCGTCCTCTCCACGCGCGGGAAAGAAGCGGTCGTCGGAATCTTGGGGAGCGGCGATTTCTTTGGTGAGGGAAGCCTGGCGGGACAGCCGCTTCGCATGGCCACGGCGACCACGATGACCGAGTGCTCCCTCCTTAGACTTCAAAAGGACACGATGATCCGGATGCTCTACAATGAGCCCGCGTTGTCCGGGCTCTTCATGTCGTACTTGCTGGCCCGGAATGTTCGCATCGAAGAGGACCTGGTTGATCAGCTGTTCAATTCCAGTGAGAAGCGGCTGGCCCGGATTCTGTTGTTGCTGACCCGCTTCGGCAAAGACGGGCAACATGAACCGGTCGTGCCCAGGATAAGTCAGGAAACGCTGGCCGAAATGGTCGGGACAACCCGGTCCAGAGTCAGTTTCTTCATGAACAAGTTTCGAAAGATGGGCTTCATCCACTATAACGGCGGCTTGCAAGTTCATAGCTCCCTCCTCAATCTGGTCCTCCACGACTAGAGGAACCAGCGCTCCTCGGCCCTTCTCGTCGTGTGGTCAATATTGACCAGTTTTCGCGTCTCGACCCCGATACAGTGTCATGTCTGAGGAAGTCCGGGGGTGAGCATGACCGATCCCTCAGCGTGGCTCAATGGTGGCCCTCGCCTCGATGGTGTCCGGGTGCTGTTCGTCGACGATGCGAGCAATATGCGCAAGGTCGTGAGTGAGATTCTCACGCTCGTTGGCGCCACGGTCATCGCGGTCGGTTCCGCCGAGGAGGCGCTCGCCGCCATGCAAAGGCAGCGGCCAGACGTGCTCCTGAGCGACCTCGCAATGCCGGGAAAGGGCGGCTACTGGCTGATCGAGCAGGTGCGGGCGCTCCCGCCCGAGCGCGGCGGAGTCACCCCCGCCGCCGCCCTCACCGCCTTCACCGGTGCCGAACACGGCGCCAGCGTCCTGCGCGCGGGATTCCAGCTGCACGTGGAAAAGCCCATCGGTATCGATGCGTTGATCGGGACCGTGGCGCGGCTGGCTCCGAAGGATGCGCCGTAGCGCCTCGGTCGTGACCGAATCTCGGAGGTGGGTCTCCATGTGCTGGCTCGTGATGCTCCTGCTCGTCCTCTCTTCCGCTCACGGTGCGTGGGCCGGCCCGCCCAGCGATCAGCTGAGCGCCGGGATCGACCGTGTGTTCAAAATCCTCGCCGACCCCGAGCTGGAGGGCGACACGAAGCTCAACCAGCGCAGGACCGCCATCATCACCGTTGCCAGCGAGACCTTCGACTTCGGCGAGATGGCGAAGCGATCCCTCGGGCAGCACTGGGCGCAGCGGACGCTACCCGAACGCGAGGAGTTTGTTCGCCTCTTCACCGCGGCGGTCGAGCACTCGTACATCTCCAAAGTAGACCAGCGGGGCGCCGGGAAGATGACCGTGCAGGGCGAACAGATTGACGGCGAATACGCCGTCGTGCGGACGACGCTCCCGCTCAGCTCGGGGCAGGAGATGCCGATCGACTACAGGATGCACAACACCCAGGATCGCTGGCGGGTGTATGACCTCACGGTCGACGGGATCAGCCTGGTGGCGAACTACCGGGCGCAATTCAACAAGATCATCCGGACCTCGTCGTACGAGGCGCTGGTTGCGAGGTTCAGGTCGCTTCCAGCTGAAGCCTCAGCGCCACCGGCCGCCTCGGGGACGGAGCGATGATTGTCAGGGCGGGGAATGTCCCTCCGCCGGATCGTCGCCCAGACGCTCCGTCCCGACGCGACGATTCCATCGCCAAACGCCGGTAGCCAGGATCGCCGCAAGAGCCAGCAGGACGGCGAGACCAACCCAGCGCTCTACCCGGTGTACATCGGCCGTGATGGCTCTGATCTGATCGGTGAAGAAGTAGGCCAGACCGAACACCAGAGGGACGCCGAGTACGGCGGCACCCACGTCCGCCACGACGAACTTCCAGAACGGTACGCGCGAAATGCCCGCCGTCAGAAACGCGGCGGCGCGGAGCCCCATGACGTGCCGCGCCGTGACGACCGTCTTCAGCGCATGTCGCCGATACGCTGCCTTGAGCCACAGCTCGCGCGCGGGCGACAGGACCAGCCGGACCACTCGCCAGTTGAGGACCTGCTCACCCCAGTAGCGGCCGACCCAGTAGAGCACCACGTCGCCGGATAGCACCCCCAGCAGACAGACGGGCAGCGCAAGCCACCACCGGACGATACCCTCGTGGCTCAACACGGCGGCCGCGATGATCGGCATTTCCTCGGGGATTGGCACTCCCAGGCTGCCGAGCAAGAGCACGGCCAACACGCCGAAGTACGTAAAGTTGTCGACGAACTCTTGGAGTGCCTCCACCGCGCAAGCCCCTCGTGCAGTGTAGCCCGACCCCCGGCCGGGTATGGTCGAGGAGCTCGACCAGCGCGACCAACCGTCACTAAATCTCATGTAGGATACTTCCCAGCCGGAGCCACTCGCTGGGCATGATGGATACCTGAGAGGACGACAGGTCGTGGACCAGGATCGCGAACGTCTTCGTGATCTCAGCAGCCGGATGCTGAGGCTCCATGGAATTCTCCTGGACCGTGAGCGGCGCGCGTACGAGGACCGCCATGGGTCCGTCGCCTCGCGCGAGCTCCTCCATCTGCTGCTGCACGACGAGCACTTCTCGTGGCTGCGCTCGCTCTCGTCGATGATCGCGAAGATCGACGAAGTGGTCGATGCCGACGAGCCGCTCCCGCCCGAGAGCCTGCAGAGCGCGTTTCGCGAAGCCCGTCGGCTCCTGAAGTCGGGGACCGGCGGCGACTTTCAGGACAAGTACCACCTCGCGCTCCAGGACTCGCCCGACGTGATCATGGCCCACGCCGCGGTCAGTCGCGTCCTGGCCGACTCGGGCTCAGGTCCGGGAACACGCTGACCGGCGCCCGGGAAACTCGGGGCGTGTAACCCCTTGAGCTCCCTGACGCGCCGCGATTTCCTGAACGGCGTCGCGCTCGGTGTGGGCGGGGCGCTCCTCTCGCCGCGCGCGGTGTTCGGCGAGCCGTCTTCGTATCCACCGACGCTCACCGGTATGCGGGGCAGCCCCGACGGCTCCTTCGAGGTCGCTCACGCGCTGCGGGATGGGTCGTTCTGGACGACGGCGGGACCGCCCGCCGACACGGGCGAACGCTACGATCTCGTGGTCGTCGGCGCCGGCATCAGCGGGCTGGCCGCCGCCTGGTACTTCAGCAAGGCCGCCGGCCCGTCGGCGCGTATCCTCGTGCTCGACAACCACGACGACTTCGGCGGCCACGCGCGGCGGAACGAGTTCCAGATCGGCGGGCGCACCTTGATCGGCTACGGCGGCACGTTTGCCATCGATAGCCCCGCGCCGTACAGCCCGACCGCGAGCGCACTTCTGACCGAGCTGGGCGTCGACGTCTCACGCTGGGGGCGCATGGTCGAGCGCGGTCTCTACGCGGGGCTCGGCATGAGCGCGGCGGTCTTCTTCGATCGTGACACCTTCGGAGTCGATCGGCTCGTGCGCGCGCCGGCCGCGATTCTCGAGCAGGGGGCGGCAAGGTCGGGGACAGACCAGGCCGATCCGCTGGCCGTTTTTCTGGCCGACGCGCCGCTGCCCGAGTCGGCGCGACGCGACGTCGCACGGCTGGTCAAGGCGCCCGCCGACTATCTCCCCGGACTCGACGATGGCCAGAAGAAGGCGCGGCTCGCTCGTACGAGCTACGGCGATTTCCTGGTGAAGATGGCCGGCTGCGCCGCCGGCGTGCTGCCGTTCTTTCAAGCCCGCCCGCATTCGCTCTACGGTCTGGGCATCGACGCCGTTTCGGCGCTCGACGCGTGGGGCATCGGCCTCCCCGGATTCGCGGGCATGCGGCTCGAGCCGACTGCCGGGATCGCCCGACTGCTCGTCCGGCGGCTCATGCCGAACGCGGTCCCCGGCCGGACGGCCGACGACGTGGTGCTGTCGCGCGTCGACTACGGGCGACTCGACGAGCCCGGACCGGTGCGCCTGCGTCTGAACAGCACCGCCGTGCGCGCCCGCCACACGAGCCAATCGACCGAGGTCGAAGTCGACTACGTGCGCTCAGGCCGGCTCGAGCAGGTACGCGCTCGCAGCTGCGTGCTGGCCTGCTGGAGCGGCATGATCCCGTACCTCTGCCCCGAGCTCTCGCGAGCGCAAGGTGAGGCGCTCGCCTATGCGACGAAAGTTCCGATCGTGCAGACCACCGCGGTGCTGCGACGCTGGACCAGCTTTCACGCGCTGCGGGTCAGCCAGGCGCACTGCCCCGGGAGCTTTCACACGTCGGTCGGCCTCGATCTGCCGGTGCGCGTCGGACGCTATCAGCCGCCGCGACGGCCGGAGGAGCCGATCATCGTCCAGATGATGCGCACGCCATGCCGGCCCGGGCTTGCCGCGCGCGAGCAGCACCGCGCCGGCCGCGTGGAGCTGCTCACGACGACCTTCGGTACCTTCGAGCAGAACGTGCGCGACCAGCTCACGCGCATGCTCGGGGCAGGGGGGTTCGACGCGGCACGGGACATCCGGGCTCTCACGGTGAACCGGTGGCCGCATGGCTATGCGTACCAGTACAACTCACTCTGGGATCCGTTCTGGATAAGCGGCGGGCCGCTGCCGTGTGTGGCCGCGCGACAGCCGTTCGGGCGCATCGCCATCGCCAACGCGGACGCCGCGGCCTATGCCTACACGGACGCGGCGATCGATCAGGCCTACCGCGCGGTCGGCGAGGTGCTGCCCCGCGCGTGATCGAGAGCCCGGCGGCTAGCTCGAGCTCCAGGCGAACGGCGCGAAGTGGCCGTTGTTGCGCCCCGACGTGTCGTCCCAGTTGATCCCGAACCCGTGCATGTGACCGCGGGAGGCCTTCGCGAGCGCGAGCCGGCGCGCCGCCGGATGCCCTACGTTGTCGAAGTAGATCGGCTCGTCCGGCTTGGCTCCGGCGATACCCTCGATCGCGATGTCGAGCATGCTTGGAATCGATCCCGAGCGCCGCATCCCGTTCATCTCGAATTTGATCGGCTTCGCCTCGGCGCCTCCGAAATTGCCGATGAGCGGCGCCACCGCCGCCATCGGGCCTCCGCCCTGCCCGCTGGCGATCGTCGTGAGGGCGTCGCGCTGCTCTTTCGACGCGCGCTCGTCCACGACGAGTCCCACCGTCCAGTTGCCCTGAATCATCGGACCCGGTGTGTGCAGCAGAACGGCGAAGCTCAGGCCGTCGAGCCGGGTGCTTCCATACTGGCCCCGATCGACGCGGAACACGAGGCCGGCATCGCAGTAGCCCTTGGTCGGCTGTGCCGCGAGGCCCGAGGTCGGGCACGGACACACCGAATCACAGCTGCACGCTTCGCAATATTCGCCGCTGACTTGCCATTGCACGTTCGCCATCAGCTTCCTCCTGGCCGGCCGCCCACAAGGTACAAACGTACATCAGGTATGCCTCGCGTGCAGCCTTCGGCGCCCGGGGGCACCGCTACAGCGGGAGGGCGCTCGCTCTCAGCAAGATCGCGAAGCTGGGTCGGACCGCGACGGCCATGCCGAGGAGCACGAGGGCGATCCCGGTCGTCCGCGCGATCCACTCGCCTCGGGGAAGGAGTTTCTCCGCGGCCACGATGGCGGCGATGAGCAGGACCCAGGCCAGACTCATGGAGCCGGCCACCACCAGCACGAGCATGAGCGCCCAGCAGCAGCCCAGACAGTAGAGGGCGTGAGCGCGGCCCATCGCCAGGCCGCCTTGCCACCCCTCGCGCCAGTGGCCGAACAGAAAGCCGAGGGGACTGCGACAGTGGCGCAGACACACCCGTTTGAGCGGCGAGAGCTGAAAAACCCCCGCGACGATGAGGACGGCGGCGACGACGTAGGCCAGCGCGCCGCCGCTGATGGCGCCGAGGGCGACATTGGCGCAATAGACCGGAACGCCCGTCAGGGCCCAGAGGCCGAGGTACATGAGCGTGAACAATGCGACTCGAATCGCCTTCAGCGCGCTGCTCGAGTTGCGCTGAGTCGCGGCGTAGAGGCCGATCATCGGGAGCGCGCTCGGCAGCATCATCGCCGTCATCATCACGGACCACGCGGTCACGTACGCCAGACCGTCGGCGAACGTCGGCCGCATCGCCATCTCCATGCCGGCCATGTCGTCCATCCCCATCGGCGAGAGCAGGACATGCGCCCACGCGGCGAGCATGATGACGACCAGAAGCACGGTCGTGATCACCGAGCCATAGGTGCGACCGGTCAGCTCGGAGGGATCGGGGGGCGATGCGTCGGGGCCGCTGGCGCGCATCGCGGACATTATCGTCCGCGCCGGAGCGCGTCCAACGGCCTAGCCGATGCGCGCGCGCACGAAGTCGCCGATGCCGGCGATGGCCTTCTCGGCCTCGTCCAGGATCGGCAAGAACCAGTGCCAGACGTGGACCATCGCCGGCCACTCCTCGACCTTGACGTCGACCCCGGCGGCGCGCGCTCGAGCGCCGAGGCCGATCGCGTCGTCGAGCAGCACTTCGTCGCTGCCCACGTGGATGAGCAGCGGGGGCAGGTTGCGCAGGTCGGCGTAGAGCGGCGAGACCAGCGCCGCCTTGCGGTCGCCGGCCCCGACGTAGGCCTGCGCCAACGCCTCGACACCGTCGCGGGTGACGATCGGATCCGCGGCGGCCTTGGTCGCGTAGCTGGCGCCGCTGCAGGTGAGATCGACCCACGGCGAGATGCAGACGCCGCCGGCGGGCCGTGGCAGTCCGCGGTCGCGGAGCGCGAGGAGTGTCGCCACCGTGAGGCCGCCGCCCGCCGAGTCGCCGCCCAGCACGATGCGGGCGGGCGCGATGCCGCGGGCCAGCAGCCACTGATACGCCGCGACGGCATCATCCAGCGCGGCCGGAAAGGGATTCTCGGGCGCGAGCCGGTAGTCGAGCAGCAGCGCTCGGGTGCCGGCCGCCCGCGCGATCGCGGCGGCGAGATGGCGGTGCGAGCGGGGCGAGCCGATCGCGTAGCCGCCGCCGTGGAAGTAGAGCACGACCGCGTCGGTCCGGGCGCCCGGAGGCGTGAGCCACTCGGCGGTTTGCTCCGGCGCCTTCACGGCCTCGATCGCGACGTCGGCGGGCGTGGGGAACACGCGCTCGGCGCGGTCGTACTGGGCGCGGCGCTCGGCCAGGGTGAGCGAGCTCGATGGGGGAAGCTTCGCCAGGTGATCTCGGACGGCTCGGATGCCACGCGCGGTCATGTGCCCTCCAGCTTCGCGATCGCCGGGAAGACCTCGGTCTGAGCCCGGTGCAGATCTTCCGCGAAGTCGACTTCGGTCCACGGCAACCCGGTGACCCCGACGGCCTCGACGCGCTGGCGGCTCACCAGGAGGTGCAGCGCGTCCTCGTATTCGCAGATCCCCTGGCTGTCCTCGATGACCTGCTCGAGCAGGCCGATCAGCTCCCGGCCGGCCTCGGGGCCGCACTTGAAGAAGCCGATGCCCTCGCCGACACGATCCCACGCCTTGGGGACCACCTTCTTGCCGAGTGCGATGACCCGGTTGTCCCGCACGTAGATCTTCACTTCCTCGCCCGTGTCGGCAAAGCCCTCGTCGATCAGGAACGCCTGTGCGGCCGGCGACTCGACGAGCCGTCGCAGGAATTCACGCGGGAACACGACGTCGGCGTCCATGATGAGGGTCGGCTCGCGCCTGATGACGTCGCGCGTGCAATAGAGCGAGAGCGACGAGCCCTTCTGATAGGCCGGATTGTCGATGCACTCGATCGTCATGCCCGAGGGAGCTGTCGCCGCGAGCGCGCGCACCTGATCGGCGCAGTGTCCGACGACGATGACGACACGTCGCACCCCAACCGCGTGGAGGGCGTCGAGCATGCGCGCCAGGATCGCGCGGCCGGCGACTGGAAGGAGCGACTTCTGCGTGTGATCGGTCAGGGGCGCCAGCCGTCGGGCGACGCCGGCGGCCAGGATGATCGCCGTCACCTTATGCTCTGGTTCGTTCATACCTTCTCGGTGCCTATAGTATCCTGTGCGTAACCGAATCGACGCAGGATCGACACCGAAGTTCGACCGCATGGCCCGTGGTCATTGACGGGGGATTGACGCGAATTGAGCAGGACGACGACCCGGCGGTCTCAGACGCCTCTCGAGCGAGTTCACGAGCCGTCTCAGCAGCGGGACGTGTTTCAGCGCGACGGCTTCGTGGTGGTGCCCGGGCTCTTCGACGCTCAGGAAATCGCGCGCATTTCCGAATGGACCGACGAGCTCGAGCGCAGCCCCGAAGTGCCCGGGCGGTCCATGAAGTATTACGAGCCGAGCTTGCTGCGTCCGGGCGAGCGCGTGCTCCAGCGCATCGAGAACTTCTGCCCCTTCCACGACGGCTTCGCCGGACTCTGCGACGGCGACAAGCTCCGCGGCTCGGTGTCACGACTCCTCGCCGAACCGGCCGTTCTGTTCAAGGACAAGATCAACTTCAAGCTCCCGGGAGGCGACGGCTTCAAGCCGCATCAGGACCAGCAGGCCGGCTGGAGCACCTACGCCGATCTGTTCGTCACCGCCATGGTCAGCATCGATTCCACGACCGCTCAGAACGGCTGCCTCGAGCTGTGCGCCGGGCAGCACACGCGCGGGCTGATCGGCGAAGAGTGGAAACCGCTCACCGACGACGACATGCGCCGCCTCGGCGGGCGCGCGGTGCCGACGCAGCCGGGTGACGCGGTGTTCTTCGACTCCTACACGCCGCACGCCTCGGCCCCGAATCTGACCGCCGAGCGCCGGCGCGTGCTCTACATCACCTACAACCGCCTGTCCGCCGGCGACCACCGCGTGCAGTACTATGTCGACAAGCGCAAGAGCTTCCCGCCCGACATCGAGCGAGATCCCAATCGGACCTACACGTTTCGTGTCTGAGTCACGACTCGAGGAACTATGATCCTTCGTATCGCGCTCGTCCTCGTGGCCTGTCTGTCGATCGCCTCGCCGGCCTATGCCTACCTCGATCCGGGTACCGGCAGCATGCTGGTCTCGGCCGTGCTCGGCGTGGCGGCGGCCGTCGCGCTCGCGGTGAAGATGTTCTGGTACCGGCTGGTCGGGTTCTTTCGCGGCAAGAGGCCGGCAGCGGACAAGTAGCGCCGACGACGCGACGGCCGGTGCCCAACCGAGTGGCGCGCCGTTCATGAGCATGTGGCAGGACTGGAAGAGCTTCCGTCGCTTCCAACGACTTCCGCCCGGCGACCGGAACATCGTCTTCTACTCCGAGACGCATCAGGATTGGCACCATCTGCAGCCGCTCATCGAGTTCTTGACCGCGCGATTGTCGCGGACCGTGTGCCACGTCACCTCGGAGCCGATGGTGCCGCAGCCGTCGGCGCCCGGCCTACACGGCTTCCGTATCGGCCCCGGCGCGATCTGCACCTGGTTCTTCCAGACGATCAAGGCGGACGTGATGGTCCTGACGATGCTCGATCTGCAGAACTTTCACCTCAAGCGCTCGCTCCATCCCGTCCACTACGCCTACGTGTTCCACAGCATGGGCAGCACCCACATGGTGGACCACGCCAACTCGTACGATCACTACGACAGTCTCCTGTGCGTCGGCCCGCATCACGTCGACGAGATCCGCCGGCGCGAGGCGCTGCACCGCCTGCCGGCCAAGCATCTCTTCGCGCACGGCTACCCGCGGCTCGAGCGGCTCGTCGCGCTGGCGGAGGCTGAGCCGCCAGGCTCCGCGCATACGACCGTGCTGCTGGCCCCGACGTGGGGCGACCAATCGATCCTGCACGTCTGCGGTGAGCCGTTGATCGCCGCGCTGCTGGGCGCCGGCATCCGCGTGATCCTGCGCCCGCACTACCAGACGACGCGCCTGGCGCCGGGGCTGATCGAGGGTCTGGTCGCGCGGTTCGGCGCGAATCCGGGCTTCCGTCACGTCACCCGGATGGAAGAGAGCGCCTCGTTGTTCGAGTCCGACCTCCTCATCTGCGACTGGTCCGCGATGGCGATCGAGTACGCGCTGGGGCTCGGCAAGCCCGTGCTCTTCGTCGACGTTCCCCCGCGCATCCGTAACCCGAACTATGCGGAGCTCGGTCTGGAGCCGATGGAGATGCGCATCCGTCGCGAGCTCGGCGCGGTGCTCCCGCTCGACCGGGTGGGGGAGGCGCCGCGCTACGTGGCCGAGCTGCTTCGCGACCCCGCCGACCTGCGCAAGCGCAACGCGGATCGGCGCGAGGCCTGGGTGTTCAACTTCGGCCGCAGCGTCGAGGCGGGGGCGCGAGAGATCGCGCGCATCGCCGACGAGCGGGCCGGCATCGGCGCGCGCGGCCGACAGGCGTGAGTGCCTCGCCGCGGCGCTCGGTCGCGCGCTGTCGTGGCCCTACGCCCTCGTCGCCTATGTCGGCCACATGGGCGCGCTCGCCGGCGCGCCACTGCTCGTCCTGCTCGTCCCGATGGTGGCGCTGATCCCGAGGCCGCGGCTGGTGCTGCCGCTCGGCGTTGTCCTCGCGAGCGTCGGCGTCGCTTTCGTGGTGCTCGACAGTCTGGTCTTCGCCGAGAATCGTTACCACCTCAACGTCCTGACCTTCAGCCTGCTCGAGCCGCAGACGTGGGCGTTCCTGGCGCTCTACTTCGTCGTGGCGCTGGCGATCGAGTCGATGCTGGCCGGCTGGATCTGGCAGCGGACGGCGTGGCCGGCGACGCGTCGAATCGGGCGATATCTCGCGGTCGGCCTGGCCGGATGCTTCGTCGCCGCGCACCTCGTTCACGCCTGGGGCTCGGCGCACTACGACGTGTCGGTGACCGCGTTCACCCGCTATCTGCCGCTGTATCACCCGCTCCGCAACCCCGGACTGATGGCGCGGCTCGGTCTCATCGATCGGTCTGCGGCGCGTGAGCGCGGAGTCGGCGAGGCGCTCGAGCAGCGGCAGGCCGGCGAGCTGATCTATCCGTTGACCCCGATGCGATGCGAGCCTCGCACGCCAGGGCTCAATATCTTGCTGGTCGTGATCGATGGGATGCGGGCGGATGCCTTGACGCCCGAGGTCGCGCCGAGGCTCACCGGATTCGCGCGCGGCGCGATCGAGTTCGATGGACACTACAGCGGCGGCAACTCCTCACGGGCCGGAATGTTCTCGCTGTTCTACGGGATCCCCGCGACGTATTTCGACGAGTTCGCGGGCCGAGCCCGCGCGCCGGTGCTCATGGACATGATCCGGCAACGCGGCTACCAGCTCGGGATCTTCGCGAGCGCGCCGATCTACCGCCTCGTGGACCTCGATCGCACGGCCTTCGCCCACGTGCCCGATCTTCGCCTGGAGACGCGGTCGGGTGAAGGGTCGAGCGGACGTGACCGCGTGCTGACCGGCGAGTGGCTCGAGTGGCTCGGTCGCCGGGATCCGGCGCGCCCGTTTTTTGGCTTCCTGTACTATGACGGCGCGGTGAAGGCGGACCCACCGCCGGACTACCATCCGCCCATCCCGATGCCGACGCGCGCGTCGCGGGAGCTCTTGTCGGTCAACGAGCGATATCTCGCGGCCGTGCACTACGACGACTCGCTGCTGGGGCAAGTCCTCGACGATCTCAAGCGCCGCAAGCTCCTCGACCGCACGATCGTGATCGTGACGTCAGACCACGGGATCGAGTTCGACGAGAACAGGCTCGGCTTCAGGGGCCACGGCACCGCATACAGCGAGTACCAGATGCGCACACCGCTCGTGGTGCGCTGGCCCGGCCGGCCGCCCGGAAAAGTTACCCGCCGTACGTCCCACAACGACATCGCGCCGACCCTGCTGACGGAGCTGTTCGGGTGCGCCAATCCACCGTCCGACTACGCGAGCGGGTCGAGCCTCTTCTCGGACGCTCAGTGGAGCTGGCTCGTCGTGGCCAGCTATCGCGAGTACGCCGTGGTCGAGCCGGAGCGCGTGACCGTGGTGTTTCCCGCCGGCTACGAAGTTCGGGGTCGGGACTATCAACTCGCGCGCACCCAGACGCCGCCCCGTGACGCTCTGCGCGCCGCGATGCTGGAGATGAGCCGGTTCTATCGTTGAGGGCGGGGCCGCTCGGCGTGCTGCTCCTCGGCGCGATGTGCGCGACGGCCGCGCCGGTCTCCGCGGAGCAGGCGGGGAGTGGAACCGTCCGGGTGGTCGGCGACCGCTTGAATCTCGTCATCGCGCTCGAAGGGGCGGGCACGGCCGTCTGGCTGATCGGCGCGGGCGATCCGGCGATCCGGCTGGTCGTGCGCGATCTGGATCCGCCGCTGGATCTGCAGGGTCTGCGATTCTCCGTCAGCCTCACCGAGGACGAGCGCGCGCGCATCGCGACCTTCCAGGCCGACTTGCCGGTGCCCGGCGTCCGCATGGTGAAGTCGTTCGAGGTCTCGCGCGCCGGCTACGAAGTCGTCATGACCGCGCGGATGATCGGACCGAACGCCGGCGCGTTCATGTCGGGCCGGCGACTCACGCTCGAGCTCGGTGCCGGCCGCGGTCTGGCGCCGCCGCCGGCGGCAGGGTTCGCCGCGATGCTCGAGCGGATGAGCCGCGTCATCGTCACCGGCCGGGTGCGCGCGGTCCGGGACGACAGCCGCGAGCCGACGAGGCTCCGTCCCGGCGACTGGGTCGGATTCCGCAGCCGCTTCTGGGCGTTGCTGGTGCGCTCGGACGGCCCCGGCGATCTCGAGGCGCAGCCCGGCACGACTGCGCCGCTGGCGCTCACGGACGAGCGCGGCCGGCTCTCCTGGAGCGACACGTTCTATGCGGGTCCGCTCGAGCACGCCACGTTGACCCGGGCCGATCCGCGGCTCGGCCGGCTCCTCTTCTCCGGACTCTGGTTCTGGCTGCGCCCGCTGAGCTTCGGGCTCCTGTTCCTCCTGCGCGGGCTGACCGAGCTCATCGGACATCCAGGCTTCGCCATCATCGCCCTCGCGGTGTCGGTCAAGATCCTCTTGCTTCCGCTCACCATCGTGGCCGAGCGGCTGCAGGAGCAGGTGAACGCCACGCAGGCGCGGCTCCAGCCCGGCATCGACGCGATCAAGGCGGCGTACCGCGGGGAGGAGCGCACGCGGCGCACGATCGCGCTCTACCGCGAGCACGGCGTCCACCCGCTCTATACCTTGAAGAGCCTGGCCGGGTTCATGATCCAGCTGCCGGTGTTCGTCGCCGTGTTCGACATGCTGGCCGAGAATTTCGATCTCCAGCACCAATCGTTCGCGTGGATCCGGGATCTGTCGCGCCCGGACGCCCTGGCGGGCCTGCCCGTGTGCGTGCCGTTCTTCGGCTGTGACCTGAACTTGCTGCCGTTCCTGATGAGCGGCGTGTCGCTGGCGACCCTGCTGCGGTTCCGCTCGTCGGTCCTCACGCCGCCCCTGGTCCGCCGCCAGCGGCGAAATCTGATGGCCATCACGGCCCTGTTCTTCCTGCTCTTCTACACGTTCCCGGCCGCCATGGTCCTCTATTGGACCTCGACGAACTCCTTCCAGCTCTTGAGCCAGGAGCTCGGGAGGTTATGGCGACGGGCGTGAATGCGATACCCTGAATGAAGCGTGAACGCTGCTCGTGCATGGACGCTGGCGTCGCTCGTCGTCGTGGCGTCGTGGCATGCCGCGTCGGCCATGGCGCAGCCGAGCCCCGCCGGCGTGTCGAAGGAGCGCGTCACCTTCCAGAGCGATCACCTCACCCTCGTCGGCTTTCTCTTCAAGCCTGATGGACCGGGCCCGTTTCCCGCGCTCATCTGGAATCACGGCAGCGAGAAGAACCCCGGGACGATGCGGCAGTTCGACGCGGTCGCGGCGATCTTCGTTCCCGCCGGCTACGTGGTCTTCGCGCCGATGCGACGAGGCCACGGCGATTCCGAAGGCCCGTACATCATGGATCAGCTCCGCCGGGCGGAGGGCCACGGCGCGCCGGCCCTCGCTGTGCGGCTGCTGGACGGTGAGCAGCTGAACGACCAGCTCTCGGGACTGGCGTACGTGAAGGCCTTGCCGTACGTCGATTCCCGTCGCCTCGTGGTGGCGGGCTGCTCATTCGGCGGCATTCAGACCCTGCTGGCAGCCGAGCGCGGCGCGGGCTACCGCGCGGCGGCGGCGATCTCACCGGGCGCGCTCAGCTGGAATGGCAACACGCTGCTCCGCGATCGGCTGGTCGCGGCAGTGCGCAAGACTGAAATTCTGGTGTTCATCATCCAGCCGCCGAAGGACGCGAGCCTCGAGCCGAGCCGTGTCCTCGGCGCCGAGCTCGAGCGACGCGGCACGCAGCACGCGGTGAAGGTCTATCCGGCCGACATGCCCGAGGATCAGCAGGGGCACTGCTTCGGTGGCGCCCGCGGCATGCACGTGTGGGCGCAGGACGTGCTGGCCTTCTTCGCGGCAGTGCTCCGGTGAGCGGCTCGCGCGCTCGCGACGACGAGATCGCGCGGCTGCGCGATAGGATCGTCGAGCTCGAGCGCCAGCTGCAAGCGGCGCGCGCGCCTTCCGACGGCGAGCCCCCTAGTGATCTCCACGCCGAGATCGTCCGGCAGCAGCGGCAGGCCGAGGAGATCGTCCGCATCGCCCGCCTCGTCAACGAGAGCCTCGATCTGCGCACCGTGAGCGAGCGGGTCGCGGAGGGCGTGCTCGGTTTGCTGGACGTGCACAGCTCCGCCATCCGCCTGCTCCAGCCCGATGGCTCGCTCACCGCGC
>WNFK01112923.1_pt2 | contig 14795 bp, 11 predicted proteins | sample 5400281 | NCBI WGS metagenome assembly WNFK01 (sample SAMN13153350, study PRJNA577476) | soil metagenome | isolation source: 20 cm soil on Douglas fir-dominated hillslope | place: USA:California | collected 2013-09-17 | reverse complement strand
GACCAGCTCGTCGAGCACCGAGTGGTCCTCCTCGGTCTCCAGCGCCGCGAGCAGGTCCACGAAGCCGTCGAGCTTCGCCACGTTCGCGCGCACCAGCGCCCACTGGTCCGACACCAGCGCCATCCTCTCCTCGGGCCGCAGCTCCGGCAGCGCCCGGACCAGCCGCCGGAGGAGCTCCGGATCGTAGGCCGTCCGGTAGAACCCGCTCGCGCCGGCGTTTCCCAGCACCCAGCTGAACGGCCCGCCGGGATCGACGGTCTCCTCGGCCGACCGGAGCAAGACGCGCCGCTCGCGCCCGTCGATGCGCAGCACCAACGGCACCAGCCAGGAGGTGGGCTCGGGCGCCGCTTCCGGATCGGAGAAGAAGCGGCGCTGGGTGATCCGGAGCTTCCCCCCTTGCTCGGAGATGCTGACCAGTGGATGCCCGGTCTGCCGGATCCATCCGTTCGCCAGCTCGAGGATGGGCTGCCCGGACGATTCCGCCAGCGCGCCCCAGAGATCGTCCGCCGTGGCGTTGGCCTCGCGGTGCCGCCGCATGTAGAGGCGGATGCCTTCGCGGAACTTCTCCTCCCCGAGATAGCCTTCGAGCATCCGGAGGATCGCGCCGCCCTTCTCGTAGGTGATGGCGTCGAAGCTCTCGCCGGCCTCCTCGGCGTTGTGGATCTCGGCCCTGATCGGATGACTGGACTTGAGCGCGTCGAGGTGCAGGGCGGCGCCTTTGCCCACTTCGAAGTCCATCCAGACCCGCCACCGCGGACGCCACTGGTCGACGATCTTGTAGGCCATCCAGGTGGCGAAGGCCTCGTTGAGCCAGAGGTCGTCCCACCAGACCATGGTGACGAGGTTGCCGAACCACTGGTGCGAGAGCTCGTGCGTGATCACCTCGGCGACGCGCTTCTGGATGTTGAGCGGCGCCGTCTTCGGATTCCCCATCGCCCCCGCCTCGAAGTCCGGCACGCCGACCTGGTCGACCTTCCCGTAGGCATAGGGCTGCCCGAAGTAGTCCTCGAGCATGGGGAGCACCCCGAGCGCCACCTCCTGGCCAAACGCGGTCAGCTCCTGCTTCTGCGGCACGGCCCAGGTCCGCACCGGAACCGCGCGAGCCTTTTGTTCGGGACTCGAGGCCAGCTCTCCGATGCAGAGGGCGATCAGGTAGCTGCTCAAGAGCGGCGTCTCGGTGAACTGCACGGTCCGCCCGCCTCCCGGCTCCTTCTGGTCCTTGATCGGCTGGCCGTTGGAGAGCACGGTCACGCCGTCGGGGAGGCCGACCAGCTGGAGGTTCCAGCGCGCTTTGAACGCGGGCTCGTCGAAGCAGGGGAAGACCCTGCGCGCGTCGGCGGCCTCGAACTGCGTCACCGCCAGCGGGCCCGCCCGGTAGAGGCCGCGGAGACCGGGGCTGAACCTCCCGCTCCAGGCCAGGTCGAGGATGGCGCTCCCGCGGGGGAGGGTCTCCTCGAAGCGGAGGGTGACCGTCTCGCTCTCGGCGTCGGCGGACAGCGAGGCCTTGAAGCTGCGGTCCTGGACGCGGGCGCGGGCCCGCGCGACGTCCAGGCCCACGGCGTGCAGATGGATCTCGCGCCGCGGGGCGTCGAGGCGGACCTCCAACTCCATCCGGCCTTCGAAGGCGCCCTGCGCCAGATCGGGCGCGAGGTGCGCGCTGTAGCGGACGGGTCTGCAGTCGAGCGGGAGGCGGAAGTTCTTGCCGAGGGCCACGTGATACCCCGCGGGGGACAGGTTGGGCGGCGCAGCCGCGATTCGTGCCCCCTGGAATTTGAACCCGCCTTGTACCCACAGGACGGCTTCTCCGTCACCCGGAAACGCGCCGATGTATCCTGCGCCGGCATGGTCGTCATCCAGCACGAGCCCGGCGAAGGGCCCGGCACGCTCGCCGCCATCCTCCCCGGCGCGCGCCTGGTCCGGACGTTCGCGGGCGAGAAGGTGCCGGCCGAGGCCGACGCGCTGGTGGTCCTGGGCGGCGGCATGGGCGCGTACGAGCAGGACCGGCTGCCGCACCTCGCCGACGAGATCCGCCTGCTGCGCAGGTGCGTGGACGGCGGCCGGCCGGTGCTGGGCATCTGCCTGGGCAGCCAGCTGCTCGCGGCCGCCCTGGGAGCGGAGGTGGCGAGGGCCCCCCAGAAGGAGATCGGCTTCTATCGCGTGCGGCTCTTGCCGGGATCGCGCGACGACGCGCTCTTCTCCGGCGCGCCGGAGAGCTTCGTCGCCTTCCACTGGCACGGGGACGCCTTTGCGCTCCCGCGCGGCGCGGTTCCGCTGGCCTCGAGCACGCTCACGCCGCTGCAGGCGTTCCGCGCCGGACCGCGCGCCTGGGGCGTGCAGTTCCACCTCGAGGTGGACGAGGAAACGCTGGGCGCGATGGTCTCCGGCGAGGCGGAGCTGGCCGAGGCAGGGGTCGACAAGGCGCAGCTGATGGCGCAAGCGGCGCGGGAGCTGCCGAGGCTGCGCGAGGTGGCGCACGATGTCTTCGCGCGCTGGGCGGCGTTCCTCTGATGGGCTCCCCCGAGCCGCTCGACGCGCGGGCGCTGCTCGACGCGGTCGCGGACCCGGTGATCGCGGCGGACGCCTCCGAACGCATCGTCTATGCCAACCCCGCGGCGGAGCGCCTGCTGGCCTGGCCGGCCGGCGATCTGCTCGGGCAGCTCCTCGACGTGCTCCTTCCCGAGCGCCTGCGCGGACAGCATCCCCGCTTCTTCCATCACCTGCGCGAGGAGGCGATCGGATCGAACCGCGTGCACGCGCTGCGCAAGGACGGGGTGGAGATCGACGTCGAGCTGTCGCTGGGCAATGTCGGTCCGCTGCTCGTCGCCTCGATCCGCGGGCTCCGGGAGGACCCCCCGGTGCCGGCCGACGAGCGCTACCGGCTGGTGTTCAAGAACGCGCCGCTGGGCCTCTTGCACTGGGACACGCACGGGGTGGTGACCGACTGCAACGACGCGATGCAGGCGATCCTCGGCGCGCCCAGGGAGCTCTTGATCGGCCTGAACATGCTCACGCTGCACGGGGACCCTAGCCGGGAGACGATCGCCCGGCTCGTCCGCCAGACGCTGGAGGGAAAGCCCGCGCGCTTCGAGGGCCGGTACACGTCCCAGACGGGACAGAAGACCTCCTACCTGGTCTCGCTGCTGGCGCCCCTCCACGGCCCCTCGGGCGTCATGGGCGGGCTCGGTATCGTCGAGGACATCACCGAGCGGCAGCGGATCCAGGCCGCGCTGGCGCGGACGAATCGGATGGCCTCCATCGGCACCCTCGCCGCGGGAGTCGCGCACGAGATCAACAACCCTTTGGTGTACGTCACGCTGGGGCTGGAGCTGATCGGGCGCGAGGTGGAGCGCCTGCGCGCCCGGCCCGCGCCGCCGGAAGGCGAGGATTGGGAGCGGCTGCGCGCATGGTGCGCCGACGCGCTCGACGGCACCGAGCGCGTCCGCTCCATCGTGCGCGACCTGAGCACGTTCTCGCGCGCCGACGACGAGCGCGCCGGGCCCGTGGACGTGGAGAAAGTGCTCGAGTCCTCCATCAACGTGGCGATGAGCCACATCCGTCCCCGCGCCGAACTGGTGCGGGACTACCAGCCGCTGCTCCCGGTGATCGCCGACGAGAGCCGGCTGGGTCAGGTGTTCCTGAATCTCTTGGTGAACGCGGCGCAGGCCATCCCGGAGGGCTCGCCCGCAGCCCACCAGATCTCCGTGCGCACGCGGCCCCAAGGCTCCAAGGAAGCGGTGGTCGAGATCGAGGACACGGGCGTCGGGATCGAGCCCTGGAAGATGGAGCGGATCTTCGAGCCCTTCTGGACGGACAAGCCGGTCGGCGTGGGCACCGGTCTGGGACTCTCCATCGTCCACGGGATCGTCTCCGCTCTCGGGGGGAACATCGAGGTCCAGAGCACCCCCGGACAGGGGACCCGGTTCCGCGTCACCTTGCCCGTCCAGTCCGCCCCCGCGCCGGCCGAGATCCGCAAGCCCTCACCTCACCAGGAGCAGCCGGGCCGGCGTCCGCGCGTGCTCTTGATCGACGACGAGGCCCACCTGGGCGTCACGCTCTCGGTGGGCCTGCGCGACCAGGCGGACGTGGTTCCGGTGCGCAGCGGCGGCGAGGCGGTGCGGATCCTGCTCGCCGACGACGGGTTCGACCTGGTCCTGTGCGACCTGATGATGCCGGACCTGACCGGGATGGACGTGTTCGAGCAGGTGGGCCGCGAGCGTCCCACGCTCCGCAGCCGGTTCGTGTTCATGACCGGCGGCGCGGTGACCGAGCGGGCCCGCAAGTTCCTCGGGCAGGTGCCGCACCAGCGACTGGACAAGCCGTTCCGGCTCGAGCAGGTGGAGGCGCTGCTGCGCCGCGGGATCAGGTCTTCTTGACCGGCGGGTCGCCGAAGGCCCGTTCCACCAGGAGTTGCTGCTCGTGCTTGTGGCTCTTCTCGCTGCCGGTGGCAGGGCTGGCGCTCTCGGGACGGGCGACGGGAATCAGCCTTCCCCTCCCGACCACCTCCGGCCAGCGCGCCCGCACGTGGTACCAGGCGCCCATGTTGAAGGGCTCCTCCTGGACCCAGAAGAGCTCGGCGCCCTTGAACGGCTTCACCGTTTCCGCCAGGAGCGCGTCCGAGAGCGGGTAGAGCTGCTCGAAGCGGACGATCGCGACGTCGTCCCGCTTCTTCGCCTCGCGAGCCGTGATCAAGTCGTAGTAGATCTTGCCGGTGCAGAGCAGGGCGCGGGTGGCCTTCTTCGCCGCCGGGTCCACGATGATGCGCTGGAAGGACCCGCCCGCCAGGTCGCGCAGCGACGACACCGCCAGCTTGTGCCGGAGCAGGCTCTTCGGCGTCATCACGATCAGGGGTTTGCGCCAGGGGCGCAGCACCTGGCGGCGCAGCAAATGGAAGATCTGCGCCGGCGTGGTGGGGTAGCAGACCTGGATGTTGTCCTCGGCGCAGAGTTGCAGGAAGCGCTCCAGGCGCGCCGAGCTGTGCTCGGGCCCCTGCCCCTCGAAGCCGTGGGGCAACAGCAGCGTGATCCCGGAGAGCCGGTTCCACTTGTCCTCGGCAGAGGTGATGAACTGGTCGATGACGATCTGCGCGCCGTTGACGAAGTCGCCGAACTGCGCCTCCCAACAAGTAAGCGCCTCCGGCATGTCCAGCGACCAGCCGTAGTCGAAGCCCATCACGCCCAACTCGCTCAGCGGGGAGTCGAAGATGTCGAACGGGCCCTGCCCCTCGCGCAGATACGCGAGCGGCGTGTACCGCTTGCCGGTGCGCGCGTCGGCGAGGACGGCGTGCCGGTGGCTGAAGGTGCCGCGGCGCGAGTCCTGGCCGGAGAACCGGATGGGCGCGCCTTCGTCGAGCAGCGTGGCGAAGGCGAGATGCTCGCCGGTACCCCAGTCGAACGGCTCCTTGGCGTCGCCCTCGGCCAGCTTGCGCCGCTGCTCCAACAGCTTCGCCACCTTCTCGTTCGGGGTGAAGCCTTCGGGCACCTGGGAGAGCTTGAGGAGGAGCTGGCGCAGCTTCTGCTCCGGCACCGCGGTCGGGACCTCCGGCGGCGCGGCCGACTCCGGTCCGCCCCGGTACTTCGACCAGAGGCCGGCCATCGCCGACGTCGAGGCGCGCTTCGCTCCCCGCTTGCGGGTCCGCTCCAGGTCCTGCTCGAGGCGCTCCATGCGCTCGCGCATGAGCGCGTCGGCCTCGCCGTTGCTGGCCACGCCCTCCTCGGCGAGCCGGCGGGCGTAGACCTCGCGCGGCGGGCTCTTGCGCCGGATCATCTCGTACATGCGCGGCTGGGTGAAGGCCGGCTCGTCGCCCTCGTTGTGGCCGTACTTGCGGTACGTGTAGAGATCGATGAGCACGTCCTGCTGGAACTGCTGCCGGTAGTCGACGGCGAGCTGCACCGCCCACACCACCGCTCGGTGGCGTACGGCGTCGAGCGCGCGTCCTCGGGGTTGGTGGTGAACCCGACCTGGTTGTTGATGATGACGTGGATGGTTCCGCCGGTGGCGTAGCCCTCCAGGTTGGCGAGGTTCAGCGTCTCGGCCACGATCCCCTGGCCGGCGAAGGCGGCGTCGCCGTGAATCAAGACCGGCAACACCTTGCGGCGGTCCGGGTCCCGCGGCGCGGGCGCGCCCTCCCAGTTGAGCGTGCGGTCCTGCTTGGCTCGCACCCTCCCCTCCACCACCGGGTCGACGATCTCCAGGTGGCTGGGATTGAAGGCCAGAGAAAGGTGCAGGCTGCGGCCGCCTTCGACCTTCCGCTCGCTGGAGTAGCCGAGGTGGTACTTGACGTCGCCCCGGCCCATCATCGTCTCGATCTCGGTGTCCTCGAACTCGGCGAACAGATCGTCGGGCTTCTTGCCGAGGACGTTCACCAGCACGTTGAGCCGGCCGCGGTGGGCCATGCCCAGGACGATCTCCTCGCCGCCCTGGCGACCGAACTCGTCGATCAGCCAGTCCAGGAGCGGGATCAGGCTCTCGGCCCCCTCCAGCGAGAACCTCTTCTTGCCGATGTACTTGCGGTGGAGGAAGGTCTCGAGCGTCTCGGCGTCGGTCAGCCGCTCGAGGATGCGCAGCTTCTGCTCGCGGGAGAGGCGCGCCTCGTTGCCCGCGCTCTCCATGCGCTCCTCGAGCCAGCGCCGGATGGCGGGATCCTCGCCGTGCATGAACTCCACGCCGATGGTGCGGCAGTAGGTCCGCTTGAGGCGGGCGAGGATCTCGCGCAGCGTGAGCTCGCTTCCCCCCGCGCCGAACGCGAAGTCTCCGGTGGCGAAGGTCTTGTCCAGGTCCGCTTCGGAGAGCCCGAAGTGATCGAGCTCGAGCTCGGCCGGCGGGGGCTGCAGCATCCCGAGCGGGTCGAGGTTGGCGCTTCTCCTGCAACTCGTCGACGCGCGGTTGCGGCTCCGGCTCCGGCAGTGAGAAGGCGAGGGCGGAGTGGCCGTTGCCGTCACCGCCCGGCGGGTAGGGGACATGATGAGCGGCGGAGCCGCGATTCGTGTCCCCTGGACTTGGGCTTGACCAGGCGCTCGCCTGGAAGGGCGTCGCCGGCAGGCCGTGGAGGCGGGCAAAGTACTGCTGCCACTCGAGTGACACCGCGGCGGGATTGTTCCGCCACCGCTCGTACTGGTCCTCGACGAAGACCTGGTTGACGCCGAAATCGCGATCGAAGTCCATGGGGCGCGGGAAGATAACCAAACCGGGCCCTGGAAGCGAATTCAACCGGCTGCTCCGCGGGCGACGGCTTGAAACCAACGCGCGGGGGCAGGAAACTGCGCAGACGTAGAATGCCCGGGTGGCGGAACGGTAGACGCGGAGCGCTTAAAACGCCCTGAGTGAAAGCTCGTGCCGGTTCGAGTCCGGCCCCGGGTAATCAATCCGCCACCGGCTTGCGCAGCCGGGCCTGGATGCGGCGCCGCACCAGCCACCAGATTCCCCCCGCGACCACCAGGATGGCGAGGGCGCCCCACTGGAAGCCGTGCAGCTTGCTCCGGACCTCGTCGAGGTGATCGCCGAAGTAGTACCCGAGCGACACCACGATCGGCACGGTCACCGCGGCCGACAGGGCGTCGGCGATGAGGAACTTCCACCAGGGAACCCCGGAGGCGCCGGCGAGGAAGAAGACCAGGGCCCGCAGCATCGGCGTGTGCCGCCCGACCACGACGGTGAGGAAGCCGTGCTTGCGGTAGTGCATGCGCAGCTTCTCCTGCCGCTCGGGGGAGAGGTGCTTGCGGACGCGCGGGCGCTGGTACGCCGCCGGGCCCAGCCGGGCGCCCCAGTTGAAGATGAGCAGATCGCCGAGGATCACGCCCAGGTATCCCGCGATCAGCGTCGGCCAGAACCGGGTCAGCCCCTCTCCGGCCAGCCCCCCGGCCAGGAGCAGCGTCAGATCCTCGGAGATCGGCACCCCGAGGCCCGCCGCGGCGAGCAGGGCGAGCATGGCCAGATACGTGTACTTCGCGAGGAACGCTGCGACGGCATGCTCCACGGGCAAGCCCCCTATGTTAGAACCCGCCCTCTTTCGAGGAGCGCCGCATGCTGGACGCAGTCACCAAGGGTTTCCGCGCCGCCAAGCACAAGCTCACCGGCAAGGCCGAGCTGACGGAAGCCAACATCGACGACGCGCTCCGCGACATCCGGGTCGCGCTGCTGGAAGCGGACGTCGAGTTCAACGTCGCCAAGCGCTTCCTGGCGCGGGTGAAGGAAAAGGCGGTCGGCGAAGTGGTCGCCACCGCGGTCACGGACAAGAAGGGCAAGAAGCTGCAGGTCGCCCCGGGCGATCATTTCATCAAGATTTGTCACGATGAGCTGGAAGCGTTGATGGGTCCGGTCGACACCTCCCTGGTCCTGACCCAGAAGGGCGAGCGGCCGGCCGGCGTCATGATGGTCGGACTGCAGGGATCCGGCAAGACCACCACCGTGGCCAAGCTCGCCAACCTGCTCCTGAAGCGGGGAAAGAAGCCCCTCCTGGTGGCGGCGGACATCTACCGGCCGGCGGCGGTGGAACAGCTCAAGCAGCTCGGACAGCGCCTGGAGATCCCCGTCTTCTACGAGGAGAACGTCAAGCCGCCCGACATGGCCCAGCACGCGCTCGCCTTCGCCGGCCAGAAGAACCGCGACGTGGTGCTCTACGACACCGCCGGCCGGCTCGCCATCGACGAGGAGATGATGAGCGAGCTGGAGCAGCTCAAGTCGCGCGTCCAGCCCGAGAACATCCTCCTGGTCGCGGACGCGATGATCGGGCAGGACGCGGTGAAGACCGCCGCCGAGTTCGATCGGTGCCTGGGCCTCTCCGGATTCGTGCTCACCAAGTTGGACGGCGACGCCCGCGGCGGTGCCGCGCTCTCCATCAAGGAGGTCACCGGCAAGCCCATCAAGTTCATCGGCATGGGCGAGGCGATGGACAAGCTGGAGGAGTTCCGCCCGGAGGGCCTGGCGTCCCGCATTCTCGGGTTCGGCGACATCGTCGGCCTGATGAAGGACTTCGAGGGCGTGGTCGACGAGAAGAAGGCCGAGGAGGACGCGGAGAAGATCCTCACCGGCAAGTTCGACCTCCACGACTTCGTCGAGCAGATCAAGCTGGTGAAGAAGATGGGCAGCGTCAACGAGCTGCTGGAGAAGTTCCCCCTCTTCGGCGAGCTGCCCGAAGGGGTGACCTTCGACGACAAGGAGCTGCACCGGGTCGAGGCGATCATCTCCTCGATGACCAGGACCGAGCGGCAGAATCCCTCGGTGATCGGGCAGGAGCGCATCGAGCGCATCGCGCGCGGGTCCGGCCAGAAGAAGGAGCACGTCCGCGGGCTGCTCGACCGGTTCTTCGCCATGCAGAAGGTGATGCGGCAGCTCGGGGGCGGACCGGGAGCGCCCGGGATGAACCTGTTACAGCGCCTCCCCGGCTTCCGCCAGCTCGCCCAACTCAACCAGCTCAAGGGCATGCCGCCCGAGGACCTGGCGAAGCTCTTCGGGATTCCAACCGACACCGGCGCGGGCGCGCTCCCGGCGGCCGGCGGAAAGGGGTCGCACTCCGCCGCGGTGGCCCGCGCCCGCCTGATGGGCATGGGCGGCCAGCCGGCGCGCATCATGAGCGACGAGGAGAAGCGGAGGCTGCGCGAGAAGCGGAAGAAGGAGCGGCAGAACAAGAAGAAGAACCGCCGGCGCTGAGCTTCGAGAGAAATTCGGGGACACGATACGCATTGACCGTGCCAACGTAGAGTTGGCACGGTCAATGCGTATTGTGTCCCCGGTTTCTTTTGAGGACCAGGAAGGCCGCAGCGGCGGCGACGACGACCGCGAAGGCGATCGGATAACCCCAGGCCACCTTCTGCTCCTCGGCCGACGCGGGTCGCCAGGCCGAGCGCCGCTGCGCGGCCTGCGCGTGGTACGCGAGCAGCTGCGGTACCGGATCGTGCTCCGGGCCGGGAAAGCGCCGCTGCCATTCGCGCAGCGCGGTGACCGCGCGGCGCAGCCCGGTGTTCTGGAGGGCGTAGAACTGGCGGATGGCCTCCTTGGCCTCCGGCGTGGCCGACACGTACTGGTCCGGATCGTCGCCCTTGGCGCCGTCGTACTCGTGTCCGGAGATGCCGTCGTGCAAGGTCTTGGCCGAGTAGCGCCAGGCGAGGCGGTAGATCTCCGCCGCCTCCCGGCTCGACCGGTCGATGATCGCCCGGGTGAGATCCGGGGCCTGCGCGATCTCCGGATCCGTCTGGTCGATCTGGAGCGACACCTCCCCGATGTGCTTCGCGAACAGGTCCTCGGAGAGCAGGTGATGGTTGGAGATCAGCCGGATCCCGATCTCCCGGAGGGAGTACCGTCTTCCCAGCAGCCCGCCCAGCGTGCGCAGATCCCGCAGCTTCGACTGCAGGAAAGCGCTCTGGAAGAACTCGTAGATGCCCACCTGCACGGTATGGATCTGGTTGCAGACGTCCTCGAGGTGGTGGAAGGCCGCCCCGGCGAAGGTGGCCTGGAGCCAGGGGGCGGAGGGCAGCCCGCTGCGCGCCGCCAGCGCCGCGAGGTCGGTGTAGAGCTGCACGAACTCGGCTCCATAGGCGTGCGCGGTGGCAGGCACCGCGAATCTCCACGGCTCCTTCTTCAACACCTCGGGATCGTCGCTCAGCGGCCCGTCCACGAGGCCGTAGTGCGCGTGTCCCTGGCTGCTGGTTCCGGTCAAGCTGCCGAAGTCGAGCGTCGCGGGGTCGTACGGCGTCGGCTGACCGTCGGAGGCGAGGACGACCTCATGCGTGCGCGGATCGCGCAGGTAGCGGTGGCGGTTCCGCTCGTCGTCGTCCGGCCAGCGGCTCGCGCGCTCCAGGAGCTCGCCCCGGGTGAGGGGAACGTCGTCGGGCGTGGGATCGAACCCGTGCACGCGCGCCGCCGGATCGAGCATGACGAGCTGCTTGAACTCCCAGGCGGTGAAGGACTCGGGCGTGGGGAAACGTCTGGCGAACTCCGCTTGCGCCGACGCGCGCTTCCAGAAGAGCTGGCGGAAGGCGTCCAGGTCGCCCTGGGACGGCGGCGAGACCGGCGTCGCAGCGGGCAGCGCGCGCCTGGTGATGAAGGCGTGGACGGCCTCGTTGTAGGCGAAGGCCGGCGTGGACCAGAACGCGGCGATCAAGAGAGCGCGCTTCATCGCAAGGACTCGATGAGCGCGCGCAGGCGCGGGATGCCCTCCACCGCTTGCGCGCCGTACCAGGCGAAGTCCCGGCCGCCGCAGCCGACCACGCGGACGCCCTCGGGCAATGCGCGGCGAAACACCTGGGCATCCTCTTGGGAAAACGGGTGCGGCTCGTCGGGCAGCAGCACGATCTCCGGCTCGCGACCGACCACCTCCTGAAGCGTCACCCGCGGGTAGCGCGTATCCCGCGTCCCCGCGGGTCGCGGAGTGGCCTGCCCCAGGTCCGCCGCCAGCGGATACAGGCGCTGGCGATCGGCGAAGACGTTCTCGCCGCCGCCCAGCCGGAGCGCGTCGCTCATGTAGGTCTGCCCGTTCACCGTCATCAGGGGGTCCATCCAGATGGGCACGAACGCCCGCAGCGGGCGGCGCTCCCGCAGCGCGGCTTCCGCTTCGCTCGTCGCCGCGTAACCGCGGCGGAGCATCTCCCGGGCGTCGACGTCCAGAACCTTGGCGAGCCGGGCCAGGTGCGAGATCCCCTCCGCCACCGTCTTCGGAAAGGAGACCAGAAGCGGTAGCCCGAGCTGCGCGAGCTGCTCCAGGTGCGTGCGCGAGTTCTCCTCCTGGTTGGCGAGGATCAGGTCCGGCAAGAGCCGCGCGACCGCGTCCACCTCCACGTCCTTGGTGCCGCCGATCTCCGCGGCCGAGGCCACCGGGTCGCAGTAGCGGGTGCGCCCGACCAGCCTGTCCGCGGCCCCCAGCGCGACGACGTTCAGCGTCTCGCTCGGCACCAAGGAGACGATCCGCCGCGGCGGCCGCAGCAGCAAGAGCTCCCGCTGGCGATCGTCGAGGATGCGAAGGGCGGGCATGGCGTCCTATTCTCTATGATAGGGAGGCACATGCGCGCCATCGTGGTGAAACAACCGGGCGGCCCCGATGTCCTCGAAGTGGGCGAGATTCCCGACCCGCGGCCGCGCGAGGGCGATCTGATCGTCCGCGTCCGCGCCGCCGGGGTGAACCGCGCCGATCTCCTCCAGCGCCTCGGCCGCTATCCTCCGCCTCCGGGAGCGCCCGACACCATCGGGCTCGAGGTCGCGGGCGAAGTCGAGCACCCGGCCGGAACCTACCAGCGCGGCGATCGGGTGATGGCGCTCCTCGCCGGGGGCGGCTACGCCGAGCTGGCGCGCGTGCCGGCGGCGCAAGCGATGCCGATCCCGGCCGATCTCTCCTTCGAAGAGGCGGCCGCGATCCCCGAAGCGTTCCTCACCTCCTGGCTGAATCTGGTGACGTTGGGCGGGCTGACACAGGGGCACGTGGTGGTGATCCACGCCGGCGGTAGCGGGGTCGGCACCGCGGCGATCCAGCTTTGCCGGAGAGTGGCCAGCGTGATCCTCGCCACGGCCTCGCAGGCCAAGCACGAGGCCTGCCGGGCGCTGGGCGCGACGCACATGCTCGCCCGCCACGAGGTGCCCACCCGCCTGGGAGAGGCCGTGCGCGCGGCGTCGGGCGGCCGCGGGGCGGACATCATCCTCGACCTGGTCGGCGGCGCGTACCTGGAGGCGAACGTCGCCGCGCTCGGCCTGCACGGCCGCCTTTGCTGCATCTCCACCATCTCGGGCGCCAAGGCGACCCTCGACCTGAACGCGCTGTTGCGCCAGCGGCTCACGGTGCTCGGCTCCACGCTGCGCACACGCACTCCGGAACAGAAGGCGAAGCTGGTGGCCGACTTCACCGCCCGCGCCCTCCCCCGCTTCCAGAGCGGCGAGCTCAAGCCCGTGGTCGCGAAGCGATATCCGTTGGAGGAGGCGGCGCGGGCGCACGAGGATCTCGCCACCGACTGGGTTGTAGGGAAAATCGTTCTGATTCCATAGATCTGAGCAGAGACGTAAGTTTGTGGCCCCGCTGCTTGTCGCCGACAATGAGCCGCGTCTTCCCGACAGGCTGGAGGGGTTCAGTTGCCGCGCGCGGTACTCATCGTCGACGACAGCCCGACCATTCGCGGCTTCGCCAAGCTCTTCCTCAAGCCCTTGCAGATCGAGGTGAAAGAGGCGGAGGACGGCGCGCAGGCGCTGGAGATCGTGCGCGCCGAGCCGCCCGTGCTGGCGATCGTCGACGTCAACATGCCCGGGATGGACGGGCTCGCCTTCACGCGCGAGGTCCGCGCCGAGGCGCGCGTGGAGATCTCCCGGATGCCGGTGGTCCTGCTCACCGGAGATCGCAGCGACGAGCTTCGCGAGAAGGGCCGGGTCGCGGGCGCGAGCGAGTTCCTGGGCAAGCCGCTCAAGGGCCCCGAGCTGCTGGCGATGGTCAAGCGCTTCCTGGGGTCGGCCTCGTGAGCCTCCCGCACCTCCTCCTGGTGGACGATTCCGAGGCCGTGCTCGCGTTCCAGAAGGCGGCGCTGTCGAGTCATTACGCCATCAGCACCGCCCTGAACGGGCGCGAGGCGCTCGCGAAGGTCCCCCAGATCGATCCTGCGGCCATCCTGCTCGACCTCTCCATGCCGGAGATGGACGGCGACGAGGTGCTGGCGCACCTCCAGGACCACCCGGACCACCGGCGGATCCCGGTGATCATCATCTCCAGCGAGAAGCTGCGCGCCGAAGCCTGCCTGAGGAACGGCGCCAAGGCGTTCTTGCCCAAGCCGATCCGGGCGCAGGAGCTCCTGCCGCTGGTGGAGCGCGTGCTGGAGGAGGCGCGCGCGGCGGCCCGGGCGGGCAACGTGGCCGCGCTCTTCGTCTCGGTGGGCAAGATCGAGCTCGGGCTGCCGCTGGACTGCGTGCGCGGCGTGCTGCACCAGACCGCCACGCAGCCGCTCCCGCTCGGTCCCTCCTACCTGACGGAGATGATCGAGCTGCACGGCGAGCCGGTTGCGGTCCTCGACCTGGCGCGCCGCCTGGGCGTCGAGCACGCTCAGCCGGTGCTGGAGCGGAAGCTGGTGGTGGTCGAGTGCGAAGGCGCCCGGATCGCGCTCTGCGTGGACGACATCCGGGATCCAGAGGAGCTGACCGCGTCCGACGTCACCCCCCGCGAGCGCCTGGGCGGGTCGCAGCACGGCGCGCTGCAGGACGCGCTCCTGGGAGTGGCCCGCACCGCCCGCGGCCCCTTGCCCCTGATCGACCCCCGCGCGCTCGTCTCGCGCGAGCTGTTGCGCAAGCTCGCCACCGGGCTGCGCGCCGAGGCCGCGCGATGAGGAAGTACGACGACCAAGCCATCGACCGGCTGATCGGGTACGCGGCGGAGTGGACCGGGTTCTCGCGCGACGCCATCCTGCCCGAGGCGGTGCGCCGGGCGGCGACGAGCCTGGGGGGTCCCGAGATCGTGATGCCGAAAGCGGCCCGCCGGGACCTGGCCGTGGTCTACGCGCTCTGCCAGGCGGTCTCCGTCGGCGAGACGTACTTCTTCCGCCACCCGGATCACTTCCGCTGGTTGGCGAGTCGCCTCTTGCCCGAGCTGCTCGAGGGAGGACGCAAGTCCATCCGCGCCTGGAGCGCCGGATGCGCCACCGGCGAGGAGGCGTACTCGATCGCCGCCTGCCTGCTGGATCTGCTCCCGGTCCCGCGCAGCGTCCAGGTCGACGTCCTGGGCACGGATCTATTGGAGCGGAACCTGGTCGCCGCGCGCAAGGGCGAGTACGGCTCCTGGTCGCGCAGGCCCGCCGGACCGCTGCTGCACCCCGTCTTCGCGGATGCCGGAGGCGACCGGG
>WNFK01224929.1_pt2 | contig 14807 bp, 12 predicted proteins | sample 5400281 | NCBI WGS metagenome assembly WNFK01 (sample SAMN13153350, study PRJNA577476) | soil metagenome | isolation source: 20 cm soil on Douglas fir-dominated hillslope | place: USA:California | collected 2013-09-17 | reverse complement strand
CGCCTATTCCGCTGGTGCGAAAAACGATGCTGCCGGGAGATACGGGATCCTTGTTTTAGATGATATGAAGGAAAGAGCGGGGGCAAGCCCACCTTCCTGACTGAGCATGTTTCTGAGTCGACCTTTTGACTCAACATTAATTACGTGCAGTCCGGAAGGCGGGCTTGCCCCCGCTCTTAGCGCTGAATCTTCATTAGTTCTTACAGGAGCACCTTATGTCGCTGCCTGTGCCGGCGCAACTCATCTCGGAAGACGCCAGCAGCAGTCTCACCAAGTTCCTATTCATGTGCTTATCTCCTGTATCTTCGCAGATGTCAGATCGACACCCGGTCTGCTATCTGGTCTGGGCCGATCGTAATATCTTCAGCGCTCCGGATGCTTTTGGGATCGCGGGCATAAACAGCGTGACTACGTTGTCCTCGCCCAGCGCGAGCGCCAGCCTGTCGGCCTGCTCGACAGTAAGGAAGTTGCGCCCCTGGATAAAGCCAAAGCAGTTTGCTGAACCGCAGCGGCAGTTGAACGGCTCTGCCATCTCCGATTCGGTAGTTAGATAATTGAAACTGATTTCTTCTCCGGCCGCGATATCCCGCAAGGCGCGGAATGTTCGTTCCGTAGTGTTCATGTAGCCGTTGGGCTCGCAACAGTGGTTGAGATATTGCCAGCAGTAGTCAACGTCGTCGTTTGGTCTTCTGATAGCCGGAAAGTTGAGGTGCCGGTTGTTGCCCATTTGAATTGTGTATTTGCTTGGGCGAGTTGAGATGTTTCCCTTCAGATGAAAGATGACGGAATCCTGCTTGATGGCCTGTTTGGCGTAGACACCCTTGAATCCGGCATCGTCTCTTACCTCGATGGCAGGCCTTTCGAGTACGTCATCGATTACCAGAACAGTATTACCTCGCACGGCACTTCTCCTTCCGACGTTTTCAAGTTCTCGCTTATACATCAATTAAGGCGCAAGCAGTGATAGAAAACTATCATTGAGTGAAAAAGTTTTGCGGGGACGGTAAGAGCGGGGGCAAGCCCGCCTTCCTTACTGCAAGTATTTCAAGTTGAGATTGTGACTCAACGTTATCTACGTGCAGTAAGGAAGGCGGGCTTGCCCCCGCTCTTGAACTAACCAAAGCTCAGTCGGTCAGGGCGTAGGTCTGGGCCAGGCGGTGTTCGAGTGCTTCACGCATTTGTGCGCCTAAGCCGGCATATTGGTGAACGAGTCGATTGAGCTGTTCACGCTGCAACGTAATAAAAATGCCCGGTGTTAGCGTGGTGACTGTGGCAGTAGTTGGGATGTTAGCAAGCAGCGAGATTTCACCGAAATAGTCGCCATCCTCGAGCGTGGCAATCTGCACCACATCATCATCGTTAGCGGCACTGACGGCTACCTTGCCGCGGACGATGATGTAGAAACGGCTGCCCTCGTCGCCTTCATTGATGACCGTACGGCCGGCGGGAATGTATTCCGTACTGAACATGCTGGCAATGTTCTTGAGGTAATTCTGATCGAGATTCTTAAACAACGGCACATCGCGCAGGATGCTGGTGTCCGTAACCTGGAAATCGCCCTCGGCCGACATGGTGGTGCCATGCTGGCGACGCCACATTTCAGCGTAGTTTCCGCCGAAGGAAATCAGCATCGCATGGGTTCCGAGTTCGATTATGCGGCCGTTTTTGAAGACAAAGATGTGATCGTAGTCCACTACTGACTGAAGCCGGTGGGTAACCGTTATTACCGTGCGTCCCACTGACACGCGCTCGATAGTTTCATTGATTGCGGCTTCGGTAGAAGGATCGAGAGCCGAAGTCGCTTCATCGAGAATCAGCAATGAAGGATTCCGAATCAACGCCCGGGCAATAGCGACCCGCTGCCGCTGACCGCCCGAGAGACGGCCGCCACGCTCGCCGACGATGGTGTTGTAGCCTTCGGGCATCTGAATCACGATGTCGTGCAACTCCGCGGCCTGTGCCGCCGCTTCGACTTCAGCATCAGTCGCCTCCGGTTTGCCCAGACGAATGTTTTCGCGAATGCTCGTGTTGAAGAGAAAACTCTCCTGAAAAACAATTCCGACCTGCTGGTACAGCGAGTCGAGCTGCGCTTCGCGCAAATCTATTCCGTCAAACGTGACGCGTCCGGCTTGCGGATCATACGAGCGCATGATCAGATTCAGAGCCGTGCTCTTGCCGCAGCCGCTATGTCCGACAAACGCTATGCGCGCGCCGGCCGGAAGATTCATGCCGACGTTTCGAAGATTATGTTGTTCGGGTGTGTAGCCGAAGCTCACATTCTCAAAGCGGATATTCGACAGGAAATTTGGCAGCGTTCTGGCGTTCGGCTTTTCGAGAATAGTTGGTTCTTCGTCGAGCAGTTCTCGGATGCGTTGCATGCCGCTGGTCGCTTGCAGGAGTGAAGGAGTGACCGCCGTCAATCCCATCACTGCCGTACTGACCGAAATGAAGAGTGCGTTGAAGGCGACGAGAGACCCGATTGATAACGACCCTCGAAACGCCAGATAAGAGCCACCACTGATTAGCGCGACGTTGAAGAGCAGCATGAAGATGTTTGGACTACGCTCGCTGGTGTAGCTAAGAAAATTGAAGCGCGTGGCGAGCCGCGCGAGTTTTTCCGCCTCGCGCTCAAAAGTTGAAACGATAGACTGCCTGAGACTAAACGCTTTGATGATTGGTTGGGCGCCCAGGTTTTCATGGATCGTACTCGTAAGCGCGGCCTCTTCGTTGCGCAATTCGTAACCGCTCTTGAGGGCACGCGGAGCGATGAGTCTGGGCCCGATCACGCATAGTGGCAGTCCCAGGATTGCTCCCAACGCGAGTCGCCAATCGAGAGCGAACAAGATACAAACGCTGAAAATAATGTTGATGATACAAAGCGAAGCGCCCGGAACGCCGAGCACAACCGCCTGCTCAATCGCCGTCAGGTCCGAAGAAAAACGCGCCGCGATGTCGCCGGTGCGGATGCGAGCATAGAAACCCAGCGATAGTCGCTGAAGATGTCGAAACATCTCTTTGCGGAGGTCGTTAAGGATGCGCGCGCCAAACCAGGCATAGAGGTAGTCTCTGACGACCTGCGAGGTTCCAGTCAGCAGAAATCCGCCGCCAAGTCCGGCAAGGATCAAGGCCAGGGCAGTGGCGTTTCGCGGCACGATCGCAAAGTCGATGATCAACTTCAGACTAAGCGCCAGCAAAATATTGAACGCCCCTTCAATCAGCAGCGTCGCCACCAGCACCGCCGCGCGCGCTCCGTAGGGCTTCAGGTAGGAAAAGAGGATTCTCAGTAGCCTCCCGGGGCCCATCATCACTACCGGGGAAGCAAGTTTTGTGTTTACGTTCGACATTTTTGAGCATCCTCGACCGTCACAGGTGGATCTGGCAAAGCTACCAAGTAAGTTTCCGAGCACCTTCTACGTACAAAGGCGTAGCTTCATCGGGAAAACTATCATCGCGGTTCCCTATAATGCTTAACAGTTAGTTTGCGATGAAGAAAGAGTATTTCAACTGGCTTTGCCTCAAAGGCAAAATGCAATATTGGGCAGTGGGGTTTTCACGAATGCCCCAACGGGGCTACGGCCTGCAACCCAGGGTTGCCGCTTCGGCTACCCTGGGAACTAGTAAGAAAAGAAATTTCAACCGCAACGCGGTTGCGTCGTTTTCTCAGAGAGAAAATGCAACGAGCAGACGCAACCGCGTTGCGGTTGAAGGCAAGATCTTTTCTTTACCCAGGGTAGCCGAGACGGCAACCCTGGGCTGCGGGCCGTAGCCCCGTTGGGGCATCATCGACATTTTCTGTAAGTATTGTCGAATACAGGTTATATTTGCCCGGAACCTTAACATCACCGCGCGCATGGGAACCCCGACTTCTGTGTGGGAATTTCAGCGGAGTCCAAGACACGTTAACCCCGAGATGTTGCATGGACGCGCCTGGTCCCCACGAGCTAACTCAACTACTGGTTGCCTGGAGCGACGGTGACGAGGCTGCCCTTGACCGGCTGGCTCCTCTCGTAAATGCCGAACTCCATCCGAAGCGTTATATGAGCCGGGAACGCGAGGATCATCTGCTGCAGACCTCGGCGCTAATCAACGAAGCTTATCTCCGACTGATTAACTGGAAAGATGTGCGCTGGCAAAACCGGGCACACTTCTTCGGCGTTGCCGCGCAGATGATGCGGCGCATTTTGGTCGACTTTGCCCGCCAGCGCCCGCGCGTCGAAAAAGAGATTGAGGCCCACCATATTTCGCTCGACGAAGCGATGACGGTTACGAATGAAAAGGACATGGATCTCGTCGCACTGGATGAAGCCCTGCAGAGCCTTGGCAAAGTTGACGAGCGCAAGAGCAAGATTGTTGAATTGCGTTTCTTTGGCGGCCTCAGTGTTGATGAAACCGCGGAAGTCCTCAAGGTAGCTCCCATCACGGTGATGCGGGAATGGAACAAAGCAAAGGCCTGGCTCTATCGAGAGCTGAGTCGTGCATAAGATTTTTTTGGAGTGCGGCGACCTGTCGCCGCTTTGGTCGGCCGCGACCTGTCGCGGCCTCGAGGGTAGACACTTATCATGAGAAAAGTGGCGTCAAGCCGCCACGGACCAAAGCGGTGACAGGTCACCGCACTCCAAAAGAGTGCACCGCACTCCAAAAAAGTCGCGCATAAGATTGAATGACCCCCGAGTTGTGGAAACAAGTTGACGCGTTGCTCGACGCGGCCCTGGAGCTCCCACCCGAAAAGCGAGAGCAGTTTGTGGTGGAAGCTTGCGACGGCAGCGATGAATTGCGCGAAGAGGTGTTGAGCCTCGTTAGAGCGCAATCCAAGGCTTCAGCCTTCATGGAGCGTCCAGCCATGAAGGTAGCGGCGCAGGCCCTCGCCGAGGACTCAAGTCTCACTAAACATACTTCCCTGATTGGGCATGAAATTGGCACTTACAAGATTGAGAAAGTGCTTACCAAACTCAATCGTCGCGTTGCCCTGAAATTTCTTCCCGCGCAATTCGTCGCTGACGCTGAGCGCGCCAGTCGTTTTGAACGTGAAGCGCAAGCGCTCTCGTCCCTTAATCATCCCAACCTCATAACCATCTACGAAGTCGGAGTTATCAACGACCTTCACTTCATTGCTATGGAGTTTGTTGAAGGCCATTCGCTGCGCGAGATGATGAGCAGCCCGATGAAGCTGCGAGACGTTCTTTCGATTATTGCCCAGGCCGCCGAAGCGCTCTCGGCCGCTCATCAGTCGGGCATCATCCACCGCGACGTAAAGCCTGACAACATCATGGTGCGAGCGGATGGTTATGTGAAGGTGCTCGACTTTGGACTGGCAAAGCTCTCCGAAGCCGCGGTGTATGGGACCTCGCCAGATGCAGCCCACGCCATAGCCTACACGCAGGCAGGCGCAACCATGGGCACCCTGGGATTGGTCGCCGGACGGTAAGAAGCTCGGCGGAACGTTTAGCGGCAGCAGTGGAAGCGGAATTGGATACTATTCTTTCGCTACCGGGCGATACGAGAAACTAGCCGTTTACGACGCCCTGCCGATGTGGCTGCCTGACAGTCGGCGCTTCGTTTTTTCCCACGAGGGGAAAGCATTCATTGCTGATATCGAAACCAGGACAGTGCGAGAAATGTATTCGCGCCAGCCGGAGGAAGTTCGCAGCATCGCAGTTAGCCACGATGGCCGGCTGCTTTATTACACGCTGTTTTCATCGGAAAGCGATATCTGGTTGCTGGAGCTGAATTGAGGTTTGGAAGAGTTCTCAAGCCTGAAGAAATGATTCAGTTACCTAGTCTCAGGGTCAGGAAGGGCGGCTTGCCCCCGCTCTTTGAAAGGCTCACAACGTAGCAAGTAGTTCAGCAACTCACTTAATCTCAGGGTCAGGAAGGCGGGCTTGCCCCCGCTCTTTTCTTAATTTCTTTTGTCGTAACTTCTCCATCCCAACTCTTTCATTGCTTTGGATAACTTCTCAGAATCATCTGGCCACCACCAGTCCTGATCTACCCTCAAAGGCTCTTGACCTCCCGAATAGAACGCTTTGAAACTCGACCATCGGTAATCCTTTGCGGAAGAAACCAGTTTGGCCTTCACTGGATTAGCGTGAATGTAATTGATCTTCTGCCAAATCATCCAAGAACTCCAAAGCGGTATGGCTTTGAAACTATCCTGCCAAACACTATGCGAACCGTAAGAGTCTTGTTTGAATTCGATACCAAGTGCAGTCTTAGTAATGGCTCTGGCCGCGAGACTCTTCAATTTGCCAGTGAATTCAATAATGCGTCCATCCCGTGGATTAACTATCAAATGTAAATGTTCAGGCATCAAGACGTAAGCGATCAATTTACAGGGCCATTCCTCAAGCAAGTCTGAAAGAATGTCGATGAACGACTGACAGCATCTTTCCTGGTTAAAGATTGGTAACCTATTGAGAAAGTTTCCAGTGATAAAATGCAGGGCGCCAGGCAGATTCAGGTTGGACCATTTGCGAGCCATGAGAACAAGGAAGCAAATCCAAAGAGCGGGGGCAAGCCCGCCTTCCTGACCCTGAGGTTATGGGAATTGCTGAGTTTCTTGCTAGGTTGTGAGCCCGCCTTCCTGACCCTGAGGTTATGGGAGTTGCGAGTTCTGGCGAAGTTGAAGGCTTCTCCAAGTGGCCGAATTCAAATAAGGGTCACACAGTTGTTAATAAATCCTCCTGCCCATCGTTTGTAAGGTTGGAAGACGATTTCAGGAGGATGCAGTGCAGGCAACCGCTAAAACATTGAGATTAGTTACCGCAGAACCTCCGGGAGAGCTTGAAGCGCTCTTCCGCGACCATCACGACCGCGTTTTCCGCACCGCCCACCGCATCACCGGCAGCCCCGCGGATGCCGAAGACGTGCTGCAGACTGTTTTTTTGCGGCTCGTAAAAGGCCAGGAGACTTACGACCTTTCAGAAAATCCGGCAGCCTACCTGTCACGGGCAGCCATCAATGCTTCCCTCGACTTGATGCGCAGCCGAACACGCGCGAAGTCAGTCGGACTTGCTGACGTAGATGCCGAGGCAATTGAAAGCCGTTGGCAAAGCCCCGAGGCCGAGCATGCCGATCGTGAGCTGCAAATGCTGATTCGCCAGGCCGTCGCCGGTCTCGGCAAGACCGCGGGCGAAATGTTTGTACTGCGTTATTACGAAGGTTACGACAATCAGGAGATCGCGAAAATGCTCGACACGTCACAGATGGTTGTGGGTGTTGTGTTGCATCGCGCCAGGACAAGACTAAGACAAGAGATAGGGCACTTTCTGGAGAAACATCATGAAAAGCAATAATGATTTTGACGCAATTCTCGACAATGCTACTGCGGAGATTCGCAGCGAGACTGTCGATTCGGCGGTAGTTGATAAGGCGGCTGAGCGTGTTTGGGCACGTCTGGCCGCTGAAACGTCCGAACTTAAAACTGAGCGTGTCGCCGCCGACAGGATCGGCGACTGTGACGATTTTCAGTCACTCATTCCTGCTTATCTGACGGGAAGTTTATCTGAGGCTCGCGCACTGTTGCTGGTCGACCACACGCATGAGTGTATCCCTTGCCGTAAGGCGATGAAGGATGCGCGCTCGCGCAAAGTTGCGCCGGCGAAAAAGGCGGTGGCAACGCGTCGCTACAGTATTCAGCCAGTTGTCTTGCGTTGGGGAATTGCCGCGGCCCTGGTTATTGGATTGGGGCTCGTCGCGCTTCCGTTTATTCAACGCTGGTCGCCGCTCGGCGGCAATCTGGAAGCAACTGTGCAGGCTGCTGAAGGACAAGTTTTTCAAATTGCGGATACTCAGAGCGCGCCTGTGAAGATCGGCGACAAGCTACAAAAAGGCGATCCGCACGCGTTTGTTCGTCTCGGCGACGGCTCGGTCATTGAGATGAAAGAACGTTCGGAGTTTTCTCTAAATAACAACTCGCTCGGCACCACCATTCATTTGAACCGCGGCGCAATCGTTGTCGAAGCTGCCAAACAAGGTAAGCGGCATCTCTTCGTCGACACTGATGACGGTTCGCACGTTTCGGTTACCGGCACTGTGTTTTCCGTTAACAGCGGCACAAAAGGCTCACGTGTGTCGGTGATCGAAGGCGAAGTGCACTTGGATCATGCAGGCAGCGAACGCGTGTTGCGCGGCGGAGAACAGGCAACCACGAACACGGCTATCGCCACGATTCCGGTCAAAGATGAAGTGTCCTGGAGTCGGAAGGCTTCACAATACGCAGAAACACTGAAGGCCTTGAGTTCGCTGAATCATGAGTTGAGCAAGGTTGCTCAGCCGGGAGTTCGCAACTCTACTCATCTGCTGGATTTGATGCCCGAGAACACGATCGTCTACGCGGCGCTTCCTAATCTGACTACTACCATCCTCGAATCGCACCGGATCATGCAGGAGCGAATCAACCAGAATCCGGCGTTGCGTGAGTGGTGGGGCAAAGCGCGGGCTGGAAATCACGGTCCAAACGTCGAGCAGGTTGTGGGCAGCATTCGTGAATTTGGCGAGTATTTGGGAGACGAGATCGCGGTTTCAGTTTCCATGGACGAAAGTGGTGAGCCTGTTTCACCACTCGTGTTAGCAGAGCTTAAGAATTCTGAAGGCTTCCAGCAGTTTCTCGAGCAACAAATCGCCAAATATGCAGGCGAGCAAAAAGCAGGTTCTGAACAACGACGCCCGGCGATCCGTTTCATAGCGGATCCCCTGACTGCAACTGCGACCGCTACTGAACCAGGCAAGAAAGCCGATGAGCTCTACGTCTGGATTCAAAAAGATCTGTTTGCAGCCAGTCCGCAGCTCAGCCAGCTTCGGGACTTGGCGGCGAAGGTTCAGAAGGGTCAAACCAGCAGTTTTACTGGCACAGCCTTCCACAATCGCGTGGCCCAGGTTTATCAGGAAGGCGCGGGTTTGGTTGTAGCCGCCAACCTCGAACGGCTGATAGCGAAGGCGAAGCCGGAGCTTACAAAAGGTAACGACGCTGAAAAGCGCGAGAGCGCGCTGAAACAACTTGGCATTCTGAACCTCAAGTATTTCGTGCTTGATCAGACGAGCCTGGAAGGTAAAACGCACACTACGGCCAACGTATCTTTCAGCGAAGCTGAGCGTGGCATTCCGTCATGGTTGGCTGACCCTGGACCGATGGGTTCACTCCAATACATTTCGCCGGACGCCAACGTAGTCGCAGGTTTTGTCGTTAGGGATCCAGTTAAGTTAGTCGACGATTTGCTTGGTGTGCTGGAAACAGTATCGCCTGATCTGCGGAAGAACCTCGACAAACAGCAGGCCGATCACGGTCTCGACATTCGCAAGGACATCGCGGCGCCACTCGGCGGAGAATTTGCCTTCGCGATTGATGGTCCGATTCTGCCGACCCCGTCGTGGAAGATGGTGTTTGAAGTAAACGACTCGGCGCATTTGCAGCAAACCCTCGAACGGATTGTCAGCGAGATCAACAAAGAGGCTGCGAAGTTTGGCAAGACCGGTTTGGTTTGGGATCGCGTCGATGTATCCGGTCGTACTTATTACACGCTGAAGTCAGCGGACTTTGGTGTGGAAGTGAATTACACCTACGTTAATGGCTACGTTGTGATGGGCCCGAGCCGGGCGATGGTGGCGCTGTCAGTCAAGCGGCAGGAGGAAGGTTACACGCTACCCCGCTCTGCTCGATTCACCGCTGGTTTGCCGGCTGACGGCAACACTAACTTCTCGGCAGTCTTCTATCACAACCTGGCGCCACTGGTGCAGCCGTTTGCCGATCGCATGGCCAGCGCTGCAAGCAATCTGCCGCAGGAACAACAACAGGCCATCAAGGCGATGGCCGCCGACATGCCGCCAACTCTTGCGTACGCTTACGCGCAGGGCGACAGCATCACGTTTGCAGCGAACACTGAAGGCGGGCCCTTCGGCTTGAGTCCGGCGACTTTGCTGGGCGCGCCGAACTCGTTGGAGATGCAGCATATTCTTCAACAGGGAATGAAGAAGTAGGAAATTTCAAAGGCAGAATTCAGGACTCAGGACTCAGGAGTCAGAATTCAGGAGTAAGAGACAGCAACAGGCAATTGAATTTCAATTGAGTACGTCGCTTACCAACCTTCCGAATTCCAACTTCTGACCCCTGAATTCTGAGTCCTGAATTCTGAATCTAAGACTAGAAGGGAATTGCATCATGAGAAGTTTTCATACGAAATCGCAGGTATTGGGCATCGCACTCCTTGGCCTGGTAACCCTCTTGCCGGCATGCATGCATCGGACGGTTGTTCAAGTCGGTAGTCACAAGGTAACCGTTTTGCGGCATGGATTTGAAAACAAACTCAAGGTCTCCGACCAGGCATCAGTGCCCACATTTGAGTACGTTGGGATGAGCGCCGATCGCAAGCAACTAAAGGTTTCGATCAAGGGTGACAAGATATGGGTTAACGACGTTGCCGGCGAGCTGCGTGCGGGAGACTCCGTGTTGCTTGGCGACGAAGGCGTTGCGGTTAACTCAATGGATTACGGCGAGACTGAAAAGTATTTGCGCGCCAATAGCTCTGGCACAAACACGACCGCGCAAAACTAAGATCCACGAAAGCGATCTTGAAAAGCTAATTCGGAAAGAAACTAGCCGCGGATGAACGCAGATAGCTTTGCCTCAAAAGTCCTCGGGTACGCAGCTCTCAAGAATCGGAATTGGATTTAACTCCGAAGGAGTTCGCTAACTTTGGCCCAGGGTTTCCTACCCTGGGAAACAAGGCGGTTAAGGTCCTCTTTACTCTGAAAGAGTTAAGGAACCGAATGGAACTCTTTCAGAGTTAGGAGTTCAAGATTGACCCAGGGTAGGAAACCCTGGGCTAAAGTTAGCCAACACCTTCGGTGTTAAGTCTCTTCCAGACTTTTGAGGCAAGGCCAACGCAGACAAACGCGGATATGATTTAGACGTCATTGAAAATATTTCTTTGTTTCTGATTCGGGTGTATCCGGTTTAATCCGCAGCTATTCTTCCTTGAGGAAGGCTCATGAAACTTATTTGCATCTCCCTCGGTTCCTGGTTAGTTGGACTCTCGGCCATCTTGTGTATGTTCGTTGTTGTCGAAGGCGAGAGCCTGGCTGCGTCAGACCTCAAGACTGCGACCGTTACTTCATTAGCCATCACCGCACTACTCTTCTCGCTCGCCTATGCTCCATCTCTCTATTGGCTCCGCAAGCGACTCGGCGGTTGTCGTCCGGCCGCGCTTTTTCCCGTAGCCTCTGCACTGGTTATCAACCTTCCGGTTTTTTTAATCGGAATTTTGGCAATCGGCAGAACTTTAGGAGCGGTTGAAGCGTTTGCATTCATCGGTGCATTCGTCCTGATGGGAACAACGTTCGGTCTTGCTTTTGTTTGGAATTATGGAAGCGGGGAGCTACAGTCTGCAAAATGGAGTTATCTGAAACAATCCAGGAACAGGCGAGTATTCCCAATCCGGCAAACATCCCTCCGGTCATTGATCTCAACGGACTAAGTGTCACTTTTGGCGGACGTCCAATCCTCCAGAATCTTCAAGGGGAACTACGCGGCCGCGCTATTGGCTTGCTGGGGCCGAACGGCGCCGGCAAGACAACCCTGATTCATACCCTGCTCGGCTTTCATCTTCCTTCCTCAGGTACGGCTCAAATCTTTGGTCAGGACATCATTACTGACGCCAAGCAAATCCGTTCGTTCGTCGGTTATATGCCGGAGCGCGATTCGTATATCGCGAAGATGAGCGCGGTGCATTTCGTCCGGCTGATGGCCGAACTTTCCGGCTTGCCACCCGAAGCTGCGCTCGAACGGGCACATGAGGCGCTGTTTTATGTGGGCCTCGGCGAAGCACGTTATCGCAGTCTTGATACTTACTCTCTGGGGATGAAGCAGCTTGCCAAGCTTGCACAGGCGATCGTTCATGGCCCGAGTTTGATCTTTTTGGATGAACCAACCAACGGCCTCGATCCGCCGGCGCGTCAACGAATGATCCGCCTGGTGCGTGAAATTCGCGACAGCGGCAAAGCAAATATCGTGTTGTCGTCGCATCTGCTGCGCGACGTCGAAGAGTGTTGTGAAGAGATCTTGATTCTCAAAGACGGGCGGCTGGTGGTTTACTGCAACCTGGAGGAAGAACGCAAATCGAATCGCAAGTTTCTGTTGCTGGAAATACGCGGCGAGCAGGACAAGTTTACCGAAGCCATTGGCGCGCTGGGTTGTGAATATGCAATAACCGGCGACCATCGCGTCAAAGTTGTGCTACAAGGCGGAACTGAAGTGCGAGACCTTTATCGGCTCGCCTCCCAATTTGATGTGCAGATTAGGCGGCTGAGTTACAAACGCGATTATCTGGAAGACATCTTTCTAAAGGCGATGGAGAACGGCCATGGCGGTTTATGAGCACACCTACAAACAGTATCTCGGGAAACTGACTCCGGAGTGGAGCCGGTTTTTAGTGATACCGCGTCATGCCTTTCGCGACGTTTTCAAGTCGAAGCTGTTTACCGCTTTCTTCGTCATTTGTTTCTTACCGCTCTTGTTCGAAGCGATTCTGATTTATTTGCACCACAATGTAAGCGCGCTTGCCATTATGAAGATAAACGTCAGGGAGTTGATTCCCATTGACGCCTCCTTCTTTCAATTCTGGGTGAACTTTCAGGCGTGGCCCGCCTACTTAGTGATGTTGCTGGTCGGCCCGCCGCTGGTCTCGCGTGATTTGCGCAACAATGCTTTGCCGCTTTATTTGTGCCGGCCTTTTTCGCGTACTGAGTATGTGCTGGGGAAAATGTCAGTGCTGTTGATTTTGCTTTCGGCCATCACCTGGGTGCCGCAGTTGTTGTTGTTCCTGTTCCAGTCATACCTCGAGGGCGCGTCGTGGTTTGTAGAAAATCTGCACCTTGCCAGCGCGATCTTCATTAGTAGTGTCGTTTGGATTTTGCTGTTGGCTTTGCTCTCGCAAGCAGTTTCTGCCCTGGTAAAGCGGCGGGTGATAGCCAGCGGCGCCTTGCTGGGAATATTTTTTATTCCCTGGGTTTTCGGCGAAGTAGTCAATCAAATGTTCCTGACCCGTTGGGGCAGCATCATCAGCCTGGGAGCTTTGATGAGAAATGTTACCGCCGGACTTTTTGGCACGTTTGCCCAGGCTTCCGAACAAATTACTCGATTTGACGGGCGAATCGGGCGTGAGATTGTCGTGACTGAGATGCCGCTTTGGGCAGCCTGGCTGGCGCTGTTTGTAGTTTGCGCGATTTGTCTGGCGCTGCTTTCGCGGAAGGTCAAGGCTTACGAAGTGGTGAGGTAAAACTAACCGCCAAGACGCCAAGACCGCCATGGGAATAACAGATAGGTGGATAGGAACGGCGTTTTGTCGGCAAGTGCCCTAATTCTTTTGGTAGTTAGTTTTTGGCGCTCTTGGCGTCTTGGCGGTTAGTTCGTACCCAAGTGATGAAAGACTCAACATCAACAACGATCGACTTCGATAATGTCTCGAAGTTTTATGGCGAGATACTCGGAGTGAATCGGGTCAGTCTGCGGATTTCTCCCGGCATCACCAGTCTCGTTGGCCCAAACGGGGCGGGGAAGTCGACTCTAATGAATCTCATGACCGGGCTGCTTCGTCCCAGTCGTGGCCGTATTTCAGTTCTTGGTATTCCGACTGATCAACCTGAACAACTATTTCGCAAACTCGGCTATTGCACGCAGTTTGATTCCTTCCCGCGCGGATTGACGGGTAAAGAATTCATCAAGTCGTTTCTACTCGTACATGGATTCAATAGAACGAAAGCGGAGGAGTTAACGATCACTGCACTGGAGCGGGTCAGTCTGCTTGATGCAGCTAATCGCAAAGTTGCGGCTTACAGCAAAGGCATGCGCCAGCGAATTCGATTGGCGCAGGCCATCGCGCATCAACCGGCCGTGCTGATTCTCGATGAACCTTTAAATGGCCTCGACCCCATGGTTCGGGCCGAAACGATTGCGCTCTTCCGCAAACTGGCGGCAGATGGTTTGCACCTAATCATTTCCAGCCACATTTTGCATGAAGTGGACATGATGTCAGACCGCGTTATTTTGCTTAATAACGGGTATGTGGTGGCCGAGGGGAATGTTCATGGAGTGCGCGATGAAATGCAGGAAGAGCGCGCGTTGCAGATTCTTATTCGTTGCGACCAGCCTGCGAAGCTGGCCGCGCGCGTCTTTGATAAAGATCATGTCGTCGAGGCCCGTCTCCATGATGATCGGCTCGGCCTGTTTGTGAGAACGCGCGACGCGGATCGGTTTTTTCTACTGCTGAATCAGGTGGTGGCCGAAGGCGAAATTAATATCGAGTCAATAGCGCCGGTTGACGACGATCTAAGCGCCGTCTACCAGTATTTGATCGGATCAGATGGGAGCAGTTCCTAATTTGGAGTGCGGTGACCTGTCACCGCTTTCGTTCGGTCGCGACCAGGGGGTAAGTGGAGTCTAGTCGAAAGGTGCGGCGTCAAGCCGCCGCGGACCAAAGCGCTGAAGCGGGGTCCCCGGCCGGGCAGCCCGGCTGGGGTGCTTGTCAGGTCAGCGCACTCCAAAGTAGGAGTTGAAGCTTATGAGCAGTTCAACCATAGAAATAGCACCAGTGAAAAGCAAACAGCCTTTGCCCTGGTCGCTCTGGTTCCGTCAAATTCGGGCCATCTTCCGGCTCGAGATTGAAAAAAACTTTCTCGGCAGGCGTTCCATTCTGCTCTACCTGTTGGCCCTGCTGCCGGTAGTCCCGCTGGTATTGCTTGCTCCCTTCACGCCGCCTGGGCGCGAGTGGCAAGACTTCACTCAATACAACATGATCTTTGCCGTTTTTTACGGCGGG
>WNFK01074616.1_pt1 | contig 14813 bp, 15 predicted proteins | sample 5400281 | NCBI WGS metagenome assembly WNFK01 (sample SAMN13153350, study PRJNA577476) | soil metagenome | isolation source: 20 cm soil on Douglas fir-dominated hillslope | place: USA:California | collected 2013-09-17 | reverse complement strand
CTTGCCCCGGAACGTGGCGAGATCGACCTGTCCGCCGCCGCGGGCGGGCAGCTTGAAGGCGGCGGCCGGCGACCCGTCCATCGCGGCCGCCTCCGTCGCGCTGCGCGCGCGCTGCTCGGCGCCGCCGAGATGCCGGGCGGCCTTGGTGATGCCCACCGCGAGCACGGCGATCAGCGCGAAGGCGACGAACCCCTCCTTGAGCCAGCGCGGCACCACCCAGGTGCGCCTCGGATCGACGGGAATTCCGGAGTACGGCTTGCTCACGGAAGGAGCCTTTGTTTCAGCGCCAAGGGGTCTACCCGATACTTGAAGGCGCGCTTCCCGTCGACCTCGATGACCGGGATGTCGTGCTTGTAATCCTCGTACAGATCGCCCGACCAGCCGATGTCGATCTCGCGGAACTCGAACGCGACCTCCTGCCGCACCGCGAGGATGACGGCCTTTGCCGTGCGGCAAAGCGAGCATTGGTCGCGCGTGTAGAGGACGACCTCGTGCATCAACCGTGCTTCTTCCGCCTCTTGTAGTGCTTGACGCGGGCGACCGGGGGCTGGCCGAGAGGGCCGCCGACCAGGTACGCCTTGAGCGCCTCCCGCGCGATGTACGGGGCGTGGATCCGCCACTTCAGACCGTTCACCACCACCGCCGCGACGGCGATCTTCGGATCGTCGGCCGGGGCGAAGCCGACGAACCAGGAGTAGTCCTTGAACGGGCCCTTGTGCGTGCTCATCGATCCCGTCTTCCCGGCCACCTCGATGTCGCCGAGGACCATGCGCCGCCGCTCGCGGAAGCTGGAGGTCGCCGTGCCCTGGGAGACGGTCAGCTTCATCATGTCGCGGAGCGCGCCGGCCGTTTCGACGTTGAGCAGGCGCATCGAGCCCGTCGGATCCACCTTCTCGCCGTCCACCGCGTCGATCAGCGACGGCTCCATCGCCACCCCGCCGTTCCCCACCGACGCGGCGATCAGCGCGGCGTGCATGGGGGAGAGCTTCACCTCGCCGAAGCCCGCGGCGCTCTTGGCGAAGTCCAGGCCCTCGTCGGGGATCTCCGCCCGGGACTGCTCCATCGGCTGGTCGAAGATCGGCCGGTTGAAGAGGAAGCGCTCGGCGGACCTGCGCAGCTCCTCGCCGTCGAGGTGCTTCACCGCCATCTTGGCGAACACCACGTTGGCGCTCCTCGCCATCGCCATGCTCAGCGAGAGGCAGCGGCGGTCCAGGTTCGGCTTGTCCTCGAGCAGCTTGCCCACCAGCCGGCGGATGCCACCGTGGTAGCAGGCCTCCGCGTCGGGGTTGATGCCTTTCTCCAGCAAAGCCGCGCCGGTGACGATCTTGAAGACGGAGGCCGCCGGGTACGCGGGCTTGATGACCGACCCCTCGCCGATCTCCGCCAGCGCGAGGATCTTGCCGGTCTTCGGATCCAGCGCGACGACCGCCGCGCCGACCGGCTTGTACATCCGCAGGAGCTTCTCCATCGAGGCCTGGAGCTTGGGCTCGACGGTCAGGCGCACCTGCTTGCCGTCCGCGGTCTTCGCGAAGTACCCGTCGCCCGTGAGCTTCGCCTTCTTCCAGAGCGCGAGGCCCTGCGGGTGATCGACGTGCTGCACGACCGCGTTGGTGGCGGCGGCCGGCACCTGGTGGATCTCCGCCGGCACCCCGGCGTCGAGCTCCGCCTCCGCCTCGCCGACCGCGTTGGCGATGTCGGCAGGGCTCAGCTCGTCGGGCTCTCCCATCTGCTCGCCCGGGGTCGTCTCCTGCTTGTCGATCGCGGGCGGAGTCTCGCCCGGGCCCGGCGTGTCGTGCTGCGCGTGCGCTGCGAACGCCAGCACCACCGCGGCAGATGCTGCGGCGATCAGGGCGGGCATGGGGCGGAAGTTGCGGCGCGGGATGTCGGTCACCTTGAGAGTATCGTAACTGGGAGCGGGCGCCCGGCAAATTCAAGGTTGACGAATCGGCGCCCCGGATCAACCTTCGGCCGCGGTGATCTCTTCCCCCGATCCAGCCGCTCCTGCCAAACCCTCGCCCTGGAGGGCCTTCACGCAAGACCTCGAGCCGCGCCACCTGGTCACGCTGTTCGTCCTGCTGGCGCTGGCCTGGATCCTGGCGCGCGCGATCAACGTCGGCTTCAAGCGCACCGTCGAGCGGCACCGCCAGCGCGGGACGCTGTCGCCCGAGACGGTGACCCAGTTCGCGCTCGCGCGCCGGCTGCTCAACATCGGCGTCTGGATCACCGCGATCGCCATCGGCCTTTCGCAGTTTCCCGAGCTGCGGCTGATCTCCGCGGGCCTGCTCGCCTCCGCGGGCGTCTCCGGCATCATCGTCGGCTTCGCCGCGCGCGGCACGCTCGGCAACGCCATCGCCGGAGTCACCATCTCCGTCACGCAGCCCATCCGCATCGGCGACGACGTTGAGCTGCGCGGCGAGCGCGGCATCGTCGAGGACATCCACTTCACCTACACCGTGATGCGCCTGGGCGACGGGCGACGGCTGATCATCCCCAACGACACGCTGGCCACCGAGGTGATCAAGAACGCCACCCTGGGCGGGGTGACCCGGGTGGCGCGCGTGGAGGTGCTGGTTCCCCCCGCCGGGTCGCCGGAGTTCGTCAGCGCCGCCCTGCTGCAGGTGTCGAGCGAGCACGAACAGCTGGACCGGTCCGCCGCTGCGCCCGAGGTGTACTACGTGCGGATCGACGAGCGCGGGACCCTGCTGCGCCTGGTGGCGACCTGCACCGACAGTCAGGCCGCCGATCGGCTGGTCCAGAAGGCCCTGGCGAAGGCGTCGCTGGCGGTGTTCCGGCGGGCGATGTAGAGGGAAATTTCCGGGCGGGCCGGGTGTTTCCCATGGTAGCTTCCGGGCCCCTGCCGCCAGGCAGTGAACGAAGGGGATCGTCCACGTGAAGAGTAACTGGAACGTGTTGATCGGCGTTTGCGTCGGGGCCGTCGCCGGATTCGCGGTCGGCCAGCACATCAACTCCAAGGCCGGTCTGGGCACGCCGATCCGCAACGCGCCCCAGGCCGCGGCGCCGGCTCCCGCGGCGGCGCCCGCGCCGCCCCCCGGGTCGGACCAGGTCTTCAAGGTCGCCCTCGGCGACGCCCCGCAGAAGGGCAGCGCGGAAGCGAAGGTGACCATCGTCGAGTGGTCGGACTTCCAGTGTCCGTACTGCAGCCGGGTGATCGACACCCTGCACCAGATCGAGAAGAGCTACGACCCCGACGTGCGCTTCGTCTTCAAGCACAACCCGCTCCCCATGCACCCGGACGCCCCCTACGCAGCCAAGGCGAGCATCGCCGCGCAGCGGCAGGGGAAGTTCTGGCAGATGCACGACAAGCTGTTCGAGGCCAGCGCCACGCACCAGCCCGACGCGCTCAAGCAGGACAAGGTCGACGCGATGGCCCGCGAGCTGGGCCTGGACATGGACCAGTACCAGCGCGACGTGAACGCGCCGGAGACCGCGCAGGTGATCCGCGACGACCAGGCGCAGGCCAGCAGGCTCGGCGCCAACGGCACTCCGCACTTCTTCATCAACGGCGCGCGGGTCCCGGGCGCGATGCCGCTGGAGTCGTTCAAGGCGGTGATCGACCTGCAGCTCAAGCGGGCCAACGCGGCGCTCGCCACCGGGGTGGCGAAGAGGGACCTCTACGAGTCCCTGACGAAGGACGGCCTGGCCGGTCCGCCGGCCCCGCCTCCCCAGGCCGCGCCACTGCCGCAGGCACGCAACGTCGATCCCGGCGACGGCCCCTGGACCGGGGGAAAGAAGCCCAAGGTCACCATCGTCGAGTGGTCGGACTTCCAGTGCCCGTTCTGCGCGCGCGTGGAGCCGACGCTCAAGCAGATCCTCGACACCTACAAGGACGACGTCCGCCTGGTCTGGCGCAACGAGCCACTCAGCTTCCACCCGAACGCGATGCCGGCGGCCAAGGCCGCCATGGCCGCGGCGAAGCAGGGCAATGACAAGTTCTGGAAGATGCACGCGCTGATGTTCGCGCACCAGACCGAGCTGTCCGACGCCAAGTACGAGGAGTGGGCCAGGCAGGCCGGCCTGAATCTCGCGCAGTGGAAGAAGGACAAGGAGTCGCCCGCGATCGCGGAACTGATCGCCAAGGACGCGACCTACGGGCAGTCGGTCGGGGCGGACGGGACGCCGTCGTTCTTCATCAACGGCAAGTTCATCTCCGGCGCCATGCCGTTCGACAGCTTCAAGACGGTGATCGACGAGCAGATCAAGAAGGCGGACGAGCTGCTCAAGAAGGGCGTGAAGCAGGACAAGCTGTATCAGGCGCTGGTGGACGAGAACGTGAAGGCCGCGGGACCGGCGGCCGCCCAGGCCCAGGCCCAGCCCGGCGCTCAGGGGGCGGATCCGCGGTTCAACGTGGAGGCGGGGAACGCGCCGGCCAAGGGTCCGAAGACCGCGCCGGTGACCATCGTCGAGTGGTCGGACTTCCAGTGCCCCTTCTGCAGCCGCGCCCAGCCGACGTTGGCGCAGATCATGAAGGAGTACGCGGGCAAGGTCCGGCTGGTGTGGAAGAACCAGCCGCTCTCGTTCCATCCCAACGCGATGCCCGCCGCCGAGGCGGCCATGGCGGCCTACGAACAGGGCAGCGAGAAGTTCTGGGCGATGCACGACAAGTTCTTCGAGAAGCAGAACGAGCTGTCGCCCGGCTACTACGAGAAGGTGGCGGGGGAGATCGGCCTCGACGTACCGAAGTGGAAAGCCGCGGTCGAGTCGCGCCGCGCCCAGGCCGCCATCCAGGCTGACATGTCGGCCGGCAACGCCGTCGGCGCGAACGGAACACCCACCTTCTTCATCAACGGCCGCCGGCTGGTCGGAGCCATGCCGTTCGAGTCCTTCAAGGCGATGATCGACGCCGAGTTGGCCTCCAAGGTCGCGAAGAAGTAACGTTCGTCACCGTGCCCAGCATCCCGCCGCTGCCGCCATCGAGCGGCAATGAATGGCGGCTTCGCCCACTGAACCGCGGCGACCGCGAGGCGGCCTTCAGGCTGCTCGCCCGCGAAGGGTGGATCGTGCCCGGGTTGGACCAGGAGTCGGTGATCTCCTGGGTGGTGCAGCATCCGGAGATGGAGAGCTTCGTCGCGCACGACACCTTCGCCTACCGGAAGCTGTTCGGCATCATCACGCTCTCGCACCGGCCGCAGCTCCGGCTCGGCGGCCGGGTGGCGTGCATCGACCTGGTCGCGGTGGATCCCGAGCAGAGGCACCGGGGGATTGGTCATGATCTGCTCGCGCAGGCCATGCGGCGGGCGGAAGCGCTGGCGTGCACGCGGATCGAGATGCTGCTCCCGGAGCCTCGCTCCGAGCGCCATGCGTTCTTCGAGAACTACGGGTTCGTGAACAACCGCAACGACCTCTGGATCCGCCAGGTCGTCCCGCTCGGCCCCCGCTCGCCGTAGCCCCACGGCAGCGCGCGGACCACCGCGGCGCTGCGGGACAGCCGGCGCGAACCCGCGCCGGGCTAGCTCAAGGGAGCGTCCGGGTCAGCTGCGCGGTCTTGCCGGCCTCGATCACCACCTCTTCTTCGAGGCGCTGCCCGTCGGCGGTCTCCAGGACCAGCGTGTGCGACCCCGCGGGGAGCACGATCGGATTGGCGGAGGGAATGGGCGTCCAGCGGTTGGCGTCACGCCCGTCGATGGTGAGCCGGGCGGCGGGGCGGCTCTTCACCACCAGGTAGCCCACCTCCGGAGGGGCGGCCGGCGTCGCCGTCGCCACGGGGATCGCCGTCCGGGGGGCGGAGGCGGCCTTGCGGGCAGGGGGCGCCGGCTTGGGCTTTTCGGCGGAAGGCGGCGGAGCGAGCACCACGCCGTCGAGCTGCAGCGGGCGGTCCGCCACCAGGCGCGCGATCAGCTCGGCCGGCTCGATACCGGTTCCCACCTCCACCGCGGCGGAGAACGGCTTGAATCCCTCCGCGCGCACCTCGATGTGGTGCTTGCCGGCAGGAAGGTTGCGCACGAACGGCGGGAGCTGGCCCGAAGGACGGCCGTCGACGATCAGGTCCGCCGGAACGGACGGCGACGGGGTGACGATCAGCTTGCCGGCCGGAGGATCGCGCTGCAGGCGCAAGCCGACGGAGACGCCCACCACGCCGAGCGCGATGGGCAGCCCGGCGTACAGCGCCCAGCGCCGCGGCCCCGGTCGTCGCTTCTGCGCCGGGATCGGTTTGGACAGCGCCGATCCGCGCAGCTTCCGCGGGGCCACCGTGCGCTCGTCGGCGACGTCGAATCGCCCCTGCCCGGCCACCGCCAGTGCCGAATCGTCCATCTTCATGGTGGGCAGCTCTTTCGACTCGCGAGGCGGAGGCCGTCGCGGTGGCGGCGTCGGGGTGCCTTTGGGCGGGGTCGCGGCGTCGACGCTCGCGGCGCTCAGCTGTGGAGCGGGCTCCCGGGTCTCGCGCAGGACCGGCAGCACGGGAATCGGTTCGCGCGGCGTCTGCAGGAGGTCGGAGACCACCACCGCGGGCACCTCGCCGCGGCGCGGCGGCGGCGGGGCCCCGGCGGCGAGCCAGCCCCGAAGCCGCTTCTGCTCCCGCTCGAACTCGCCTTTGAATTCCTCCCGGAGCCAGCTCGCGAGCTGGCGCGACCCGAAGACGGTCCCGCCGGCCATGGTGAACGGCACCAGCTCGTCGTGCAGGTCGGACGCGCTCTGGTACCGATCGCCCGGAGCGGTGGCCAGCGCCCGGAGCATCACCCGCTGCAGGTCCGGCGGACAGGCCGGGTTCCGCGAGCGCGGCTCGGGCACCAGGCACTGCTTCACCTTCTCCAGGATGGCGAAGTCGGACTCGCCGGTGAACAGCTTCTCCCCGCAGACCAGCTCCCAGAGGAGGACGCCGCAGGCGAACACGTCGCTGCGCCCGTCGATGGGCTGGCCCTTCACCTGCTCGGGCGACATGTAGCTGAACTTGCCCTTCAGGATGCCCGACTGGGTCTTCTGCAGCCGGCTCTCCGCCTTGGCGATCCCGAAGTCGATCAGCTTCACCTCGCCGTCGAAGCTGACCAGCACGTTCTGGGGCGAGACGTCGCGGTGGACGATCCCCAGCGGCCGCCCCTGCGCATCGCGCTTCCGGTGGGCGTAGTCGAGCGCCTCGCAGATCTCGGCGATGATCAGGCACGCCTGCGGGATCGGCAGCGCCTCCTGGCGCTTGCGGAACCGGTCGATCAACTGCCGCAGATCGCGCCCGGAGACGTACTCCATCGCGATGTAGAGGTTCTCGTCGTGCTTGCCCAGCTCGAGCACCTGCACGATGTTCGCGTGCGCGAGCTGCACGGCGATCCGCGCTTCGTCCACGAACATGTGGATGAACTCGGGGTCCTCCCCCATGGTGGGGAGGATCTTCTTGATCGCCAGCAGCCGCTCGAACCCCTCCACGCCGAACGCCTTGGCGACGAAGACCTCCGCCATTCCGCCGACGGCGATGCGCTCGAGGAGGAGATAGTTCCCGAACTTGATGGGTTGGCGCATGGCGGAAGAGGCGGGAAGCGTAGCGCCTCGGGAGCGGACGGGGCAAGATGAGCTGGATGCACGTCTGCCACGCATGCCGGAAGGAAGTGGACCTCGGCATCACCGGAACGGCCGGGCGCCGCGACGATTGCCCCCATTGCCGGGCACCGCTCCATTGCTGCCTGAACTGCCACGCCTACGACGAAATGATGCGCTACGGCTGTCGCGAGCCCCAGGCGGAGCCCCCGAGCGACAAGGAGCGGGCAAATGCCTGCGAGCTGTTCGTGTTCCGCAAGGGCGACCGGGCGCCGAAGGAGGACGATCCGCGGGCGAAGGCGCTGTCGGCGCTGGACGCTCTGTTCAAGAAGTGACGGTCAGCTCGTCTCCCGCAAGATCCAATCCAGATACGGCTGGTGCCCGCGCTCCACCGGAATCGCGATCACCTCCGGCACCTCGTACGGGTGCAGCGCCAGGATCCGCGCCTTCAGCGACTCGTACTGCCGGCCTTGCGTCTTCAGCAGCACCAGCACCTCGTTCTCGTCCTGCACCTTCCCCTCCCAGCGATAGATGGAGCGCAGCGCCGGCAGGATGTTCGCGCAGGCGGCGAGCCTCTCGCCGACGAGCTTGGTCGCGAGCTCCGCCGCCGCATCCGAGTTCGGCAGCGTCGTGAGCACCAGCAACGCGTCGGTCATGCCGATCAGCCCTTTCTAAGCCGGCTCAGTGCGCTGGCGATGGCGGAAGGCCCCTTCAAGCCCTTCGCCGCCATCCAGCCCACGACCCGCGTCCCCCCCGACGCCATCACGCCCAGCCATCCGCGCATGGTCAGCTTGATCAGGCCGCTGTGCAGCTTCACCCGGATCTTGCTCTGCGGGTCGCTGGCGACGATGTGCTGGAAGAAGAGGATCCCCAGGTCCCCGACCTCCGCGTCGGGCTGCGCGGCGATGGCGGTGACCGCGCCCGGAGCCAACGTCAGCTCGAAGTCGGGATCCTTCGCGGGCCCGGTGAAGAAGCGCGGCTTCCCCTCTGCGAGCGCGAAGTGGAACTCACCGGGCACGTCGGTGAACCGGACGTCGACCTGCGCCGCCGATTTCAGGTGCGAGGCCGCCCTGCGGGCGGACGCACTGTTCTCAAAAAAACGTTGGAGGACCACGTCGGATGGCTCGGGCGTCTGCTCGCTGGGCATGCGCGCCCGAAGCTAAGCGCCCTGCTATGATTCTGCAATATGACGCCGCGCGAAGTGGCAGCGGTCCTGCGAGAAATCTCGCAGCTCCTGCAGCTCAAGGGAGAGAACGCGTTCAAGATCCGGGCTTACGACCTGGCGGCAGACGCGTTCGAGACCCTGCCTCCCGACCCCGCGGCGGCCGGCGGCCTGAACGAGTTGGTGAAGCAGGGCCGGCTGAGCGAGATCGAAGGCGTCGGCAAGGCCATCGACCAGAAGGTCACCGAGCTGGTGAGCACCGGAAAGTTGAAGTACCTCGACGACCTCCGCCGCGAGTTTCCCCATGGCGCGCTCGACCTCGTCCAGGTGCCGGGCCTGGGGCCGCGCAAGGCCATCGTCCTGATCCGCGAGCTCGACATCACCTCGCTCGATGATTTGGAAAAGGCCGCGCGCGAGGGCCGGCTCCGGGGGCTGAAGGGATTCGGCGAGAAGACCGAGCAGTCGATCCTGGACGGCATCGCCAAGGTGCGCGCGCGGCAGGTGGCCCGGAGGCCGCTCTGGGAGACGCGCCCTCTGGCCGAGCAGCTCCTCGCCCGCGTGCGCGCGGCGCCCGGCGTGGTCCGCGCGGAGATCGCCGGCAGCGTCCGGCGCTACTCAGAGACCAACGGGGACATCGACATCGTGGCGGCCGCCAACGGCCTGGTCGAGCCGGTGATGGAGGCGTTCGTGTCCGCGCCGGGAGTGGCGGAGCTCCTGGCCCGCGGCGGCACCAAGTGCTCCGTGCAGCTCCGCGACGGGCTGCAGGCCGACCTGCGCGTGGTCAGCGAGGCGCAGTTCCCCACCGCCCTGCACCACTTCACCGGCAGCAAGCAGCACCACGTCAAGCTCCGCGGGATCGCGCGCGACAAGGGCTTGAGTATCTCCGAATACGGTCTGGCGCGCCTGGACGGCGGACCTGCCCTGCAGCCGGAATCCGAGGAGGCCCTGTACGGGATGCTGGGCCTCCAGCCCGTTCCACCCGAGCTGCGCGAGGACCTGGGCGAGCTGGAGCTGGCGAGGAAGTCGGCCTTGCCGGATCTGATCGACGAGCCCGCCGTGCGGGGATTCGTCCACTGCCACTCCACCTGGTCGGACGGGAGGGCGACCCTCGAGGAGATGGTCCGCGCCGCCCACGCGCTGGGCAAGGAGTTCATCACCATCACCGATCACACCAGCGCCGCGCACTACGCCAACGGGCTGGACGTGGATCGGCTGAAGCGCCAGTGGGATGAGATCGCCCAGGTGCAGGAGAAGGTCCCCGGGATCCGCATCCTCCGTGGGACCGAGGTGGACATCCTCGAGGACGGGGCGCTGGACTGGCCCGAAGCCATCCTCGACCAGCTCGACGTGGTGATCTGCTCCGTGCACCAGCGGTTCAAGCTCGACGAGCCCCGTCAGACCGAGCGCATCCGCCGCGCGCTCCTCCACCCGAGGTGCGGGATCTGGGGTCACCCCACCGGCCGCTACCTCGGCGACCGCGACCCGATGCCCGCCCGCTGGGAAGACCTGATCGCGCTCGCCGTCGAAAAAGGCGTGACCATCGAGTGCAACGGCACTCCGCACCGGCTCGACTTCGGCGCCGAGCTCCTGCGCACGCCGTGGGCACGGCCCGCCGCGGCTGGACGGAGCGGTCCCGCGTCGTGAACGCCCGTCCCGCCGACGAGTTCCTGAAGCTGCTCCGCGACCGCTCCGCCGCCGCCTGATCCGCCACTCCGGAGCCCCCGATCCGCCTCTCCAGGGCGGGCCTGATCCGTCATCTGCCTGACCCCCTCCCCCACCCCATCCCTCCGCCCGCCCGGCGAAAAAAAATAATTATTTTTTTTGGCCGTTCGGGAGGGAGTGTCGGACCCGGGTGGCAGCATTGAGGCATGGAAGAAATCTGTGTCTCTGCGAGCGAATTTCGCGTGCACCTCAAGTACTATGCCAACGCGGTGGCCGACGGCGAGCAACGGGTCATCATGGCCCGCCACGAGCATCGGATGGTTGCGTTGGTCAGCCAGGAGGACCTCGCGTTCTTGCGCAAGCACAGGCCCGGACCGGATGTTGCCGCCCGCAGAGCGGCGGGCATCCCGGACATCCTCGAGCACCCGGAGAACATGCCTTTCGAGGAAGTCGAGCGCATCTACAAGGCCACCAAAGGAACAACCAGCGACTACATCGAGCGATGGCGCGGCAAGGCGTACCTCCTCATCAGTCTGAGGACGGGAAAGCCTCCCGCGGACTGTCCCTGGACGTTGCCGTCCGATGTGGAACGGCCACCGGTCCCAACGACCCCGAGCCCAGACTCCGAAGCGCCCTCGTAAACCCCCTCGGCGGTCGTCCCACCCAGAGAGGCGAGGGGATCGTCTGGACGACGTCGACGGTATGGTACACCGCTGAGGCCGATGCGATTGCCGCTCCGCTTGCCGCTCCTGGCCGCGTCGCTCCTCTCGGCTGCCTCCGTCGCCGCCCCCAACCTTCCCGCCGACGACCCGGGCTGGGACGCCATCCGCGACTCCATCGATCTGGGCAAGACGCCCGACCCCCGCGGCGGCGTCCAATGGATCAGCGAGACTGCGGTCCCGGGCGCCGTCGCTCCGGCGGACGAGTTCTGGTTCGATCCGTTCCACCGGCTCACGCTTCGCTTCCAGGCCGCGGACGAGCACGACCGTCCCTACTCGCTGCCGGTCCGGCCGCGCGGCCTGGCGGGATTCATCGGGCTCAGCTGCGAGTACCAGGAAGGGCGCCCTTGCGGCGACGGAGCTGGCGCCGCGGTAGAGCTGGACTCCGCCGTGGGCATCGGCAACGTGCTCACCCTCGCGACCCGCATCCGCGCCAGCGCGGGCACGGACCTCTACGCATCCGAAGTGGCCCTGGACCGCGCCTACCTCAAGTTCGAGTCCGGCCCGTTCCTGCTTCAGATCGGCCGCGACGTGATCGCCCTGGGGCCTTCGGCGCGCTCGGCCCTGATGGTCTCCTGGAACCCCGTCCCGCAGGACGGGTTCCGCGCCCAGCTCCGTCCCGTCGCCCTGCCCTTCGCGCCTGACGTGCGTGTGTCGCTCTTCTATTTCCTCGACCGGCTGCGCAACCCGCAGCGTCGGGCAGCGGGTGCAGCTCGGCGGCTCGCGCATGCTGGAGCTCGGAGGCGACGGGGCGCCGGACTACGGCGGCCTGGGCGGCTTCATCCTCGAGCACTTCGGCCGCCACGGAACCGGGACCGCCGAGAACAACCGGCTCTCGTTCGATCTCTCCGTGAGCTTCCCGGAGCTGAGCGGAGCGCGCGCGTACTACGAGATCGCCTTCGAGGACACGCGCCAGGAGTTCTTCAACTCGCTGCAGTACGACGCGGACCACCTGCTGGGCCTCGAGATCCGAGACCTGCGCGTCGGCCCCTGGCGGCGCCTGTTCGTCGAGCTGGAGCACACCGGCTGGGTCTCGCAGGAGCACTCGGTGTTCACGGCCGGGATGACGAACGGCGGCCGCACCATGGGCAGCGCGCTGGGTCCGGACGGAACGTCGCTCTGGATTCAGGCCGATCTCCGATTCGGCGCGTTCCAGGTTTCTCCTTGGGTGGAATGGCTCCGATTCGTGAGCGACCAGTACGACACCACCGATAGCCGGGGCGTCTTCGTCACCGCGAAGGGTCCGATGGAACACCGGCAGCGTCTCGGGATCCGACTTGAGGTAAAGCTCTCGCCCTCCTGGTCGGCCCGGGCGGACGCCTTCGGCGAGCGGATCGGAAACGCAGATTTCGCTGTTGGCGCCACGCGTTACAGCGGGGGAGCGACCGCCAGCCTGACCTACCGCCCTTGATTTCCGTAGAAAACAGCACTCCGACGGTTGTCGTACCCCCCCCGGTTCAGCGCTGGCGAACGGAGCGAACATCTTCACGCCGAGCTTCTTCGCGGCGTTCGCCTCGGCCTCGTTCAACGCGACCCAGCTGACGCTGCGTCCGGGCGACTCCCGCCGCGTGGATGTGACGATCACGCCGGACCCGCTCATGCCGGACAAGGCGATCTATGGCGGGTACGTGGTGGTCACGCCCAACGTCGGCGAGCCGCTGCGCGTCCCGTACGTCGGGTTCTTCGGCGACTACCAGTCGATCCAGATCCTGAACGAGACCATCTTCGGGGGCTCGCCGCTGCTCCTCGACGGGGATCTGAACGACGTCGCTCCGGACCACGTCTTCACGCTGGCCGGCGCGGATCTGCCGACCATCGTGTACCACCAGGACTTGCAGGCACGCCGGCTGCAGCTCTGGGTGGTGCACGTGGCGACCGGGCTGAAGATCGGCCGCGCCGTCGACTTCGAGTACCTGGCGCGGAACTCGACCAGCACCGGCTTCTTCGGCCTCTCCTGGGACGGAACGTTCATGCCCGGCAACCGGGGCACCGCCGTCCTGAACGCGCCGAACGGCACGTACAAGCTGGTGCTCACGGTGGAGAAGCCGCTGGCCGAGAAGAACAATCCCGCACACACCGAGTCCTGGACGTCCCCGGCGTTCACCATCGGCCGATAGAGGACAGAACCGCGACTCGGATGGGGGGGGCGAAGGGCCTACAGCTCGAACTTCGCTTCCTCGATCAGCTCGCGCACGCGGTGGAGGAAGCCGTTGCCGGTGACGCCGTCGATCACGCGGTGATCGTACGAGAGCGTCAGGTACATCATCGGCCGGATCACGATCGCGTCCTCGCCGTCGCGCTCCCGAACCACCGCCCGCTTGACGATCTCGCCCATGCGCACGATCCCGACCTGCGGCTGGTTGATGATCGCGGCCCCGAACAGATTGCCCTTCAGCCCCGGGTTCGAGACGGTGAAGGAGCCTCCCGACAGCTCGTCGGCGGTGACCTTCCCGGTGCGGCCGCGCGCCGCCAGATCGTCCAGGGCGCGCGCCAGGCCCAGCACGCTCAGCTCGTTCGCGCGGCGGATCACCGGCACCAGAAGCCCTTTGTCCGTCTCCACCGCGATGCCGAGGTTCACTTCCTTGCGCAGGATGAGCGACTCGTCCTGCACCACCGCGTTCAAGCGGGGAAACTCGCCCAGCGCCTGCACCGTCGCGCGGCAGATCCCGACCAGGAAACTGGGCGCCTTGCCTCCGGTCTCCTGGGCCCGCTTCCACTCCCCGCGCAGCTTCGCGAGGTTGGTCATGTCCACTTCCGCCGTGCAGGGCACGTGGGGGCTCGTGACCTTGCTGTAGACCATGTGCTCGGCGATCAGCCGCCTGCGGTGATCGAACGGGACCACCTGGTCGCCTTCCTTCAGCGCGTACCGCGGCGGCTTGTACGCCCGCAGCGTGATCTGTACGGGGCCGGGGCCGGTGACGCCAGGCCCGAAACTCGGCGGCGGCGGAGCGGCGGCTGCATCTCGGACTGCTGCGAGCTGGTGGCGCCCTTCTCGAGGAATGTGGTCACGTCGGCCTTCATCACGCGCCCGCCGGCGCCCGAGCCTGGGACCTTGCTGAGATCGAGGCCGTGCTCCTGGGCGACGTTGCGGCCGACTGGCGTGGCGCGGATGCCGCCATTCGAGTCTTCAGAGGTCTCGGGAGCGGCCTGAGGCGCGGCCGGCTTGGGCGCCGACGCCTTTGCCGCTGCCGGTGCGGCCGCGGTGGACGTCGCGGTCCCAGCCTCATCGAGGCGCGCCAGCGGCCCACCCACGGTCACCACCGCGCCTTCTTTCGCCAGCTGCTCGACCAGCACTCCCGCGGTAGGCGAGGGGATCTCCGTGTTCGCCTTGTCCGTCGCAATCTCGACGATCGGCTCGTCCCGCTCGACCTTCTGGCCGGGCTTCGCGATCCACCGGACCACGGTCCCTTCCATGACCGACTCGCCCAGCTGCGGCATCACCAGTGTCGTCATCGAAGGGGCTCAGTTAGCGCTTGGCTCCGGGCGTGTCAAACTGGCGCAAAGGCCGTGCTCACGAGAAGATGCCTGAGTGCGGGAACGGCTTCACGCCCTCGGGCAGGCGCTGGGGAAGCAGCCGCACCTGATGGCCGTGCGGGACGGGGTCGTCGGAAGCCTCCCGCTCATCCTGCTCGGCAGCCTGTTCCTCCTGCTCGCCCAGCCGCCCTGGCCCGCGATCTCGAGATTCCTGCCTTCGCCCGTGAAGCTGCTCGCCGGGTACCAGGCTTGCGCCGGTCTGGTGTCCCTCTACGCCTGCGTCGCGACGGCGTTGTCGCTTTCCAAGCGGCGGG
>WNFK01218001.1_pt1 | contig 14818 bp, 16 predicted proteins | sample 5400281 | NCBI WGS metagenome assembly WNFK01 (sample SAMN13153350, study PRJNA577476) | soil metagenome | isolation source: 20 cm soil on Douglas fir-dominated hillslope | place: USA:California | collected 2013-09-17 | reverse complement strand
AGTCGAGCAGGTCCACCACCGCGCGCTCGCCCTCGATCTTTTCGGCGATCAGGTCAATGCCAAAGCGGCCGAGCAGGTCGGAAAGGTCGGACGGGTGGATGTCCGAGGTCGAACTCTGCTTGGGATCGAGCAACAACGCCGCCGGCACCTTGATAAAACGGACGCCGCGGTCGGCGAGGTCGCGCGGCTCGATCCGCAGGTCGGTGACGTGATCGATCGAGAAGCGGTAACCGCGCTGCGACAATGCGGCGAGATTCTCGATTTCGATCGGGCCGAGATGGCGGAACGTCGCCTGCTTGAATTCGAGCACGAAGGACGGCGCCAGCGCCCGATTGGCCTCGAGGAAGTCGAGGCATTGCGCGAAATTGACGGGATTGCCGAGCGTCGCCGCCGAGACGTTGCAGAACACGCCGACGTCCTTGTTGCGCACCATCAGGCGGCGCAACACCTGGATGCAGCGCAGCATCACCATGTGATCGATCTTGCCGATCAGCCCGCCGGCTTCGGCGATGGCGATGAAATCGTCGGCGGCGAGTATCTGGTCCTTGTCGTCGCGCAGCCGCGTCACCGCCTCGTAGAAGCGCACCTTGCGCTGCGGCAGCGTCACCATCGGCTGCAGGTAGATATCGAGCCGGCTTTCCTCGACGGCATTTTTCACCGCGGCAAGCAGCTGCGGCTGGCTGCGCGAGGGCGAAGCGGCTTCCGCGGCAATCGCTGAAGGTGCCGGCCTTGCAGCTGCAACCGGCGCGGGCCTGACGGTGGGGGCCGCTTGCTCCGGGGCGATCGCCGGTTGTTCCGCCGGTTCGGAATACGGCCTGCCCGACGGGGCGGGGGGCGCGGCCGCCGCGCCCGAGGCCAGCAGATCCTCATGGCCCGCCACCGAGATGGCCAGCTGCTTGACCAGCCCGCCGAGCTCGTTGATCTCGCCGAGGACGGCCTGGATGCGGTCGGAGCTTGCAGAGTTCGCCGACACCACCCGGCCCTCGACTGCGGCGAGGCGGCGGCCGAATTCGGCGACCTGGCGGGCGAGGTCGGCGGTGCCGCGGGAAAGATCGGCGATCTGTCCACCGACGTCGGAGCGGTCGCGCAGCCGCATCGACACGGCGTTGTAGAGGATCAGGAAGGTCAGTGCGGTGAGCGCCACGATCGCGGATTCGGTGCCGCCGAAGCCGGCCACAGCATGCAGGACGAGGCCGAGGGAGGCTGCAACCAGCACCATGCAGATGGCGATGAAAATCGTCGAAATGCGAATCATGTCGCGCGCTACGCCCTCAGGTCGGAACTGTATTCACCCGGGAAAACACGGAAGTTGCAGGCATGGTCCGCCTTGCGCTCCCCGAGCGGCGCAACCTTAGCATCAATGTTGATTCGCAGAGCTAGTGTTCTTTGGGCACGGCCGGAACTAGCCGGCCGTGCTGACGATCACGCCCGGCTGCTACCCGCCGGTTCGGCGCCCCGCGTCGACGGTCGCATGGCGCTCGATCTCCGAGTTCAGCTCCGCCCCGAACAGCACGATCGCTGCCGATATCCACATCCACATCATCAGGCCGATCGCGGCGCCAAGCGAGCCGTAGGTCGCGCTGTAGTTGCCGAAATTCGAGAGGTACCAGGACAGCGCGGCCGAGCCGGCGATCCAGAGCAGCGCCGCGGCCAGCGTCCCCGCGCCTAGCCATTCCCACCGCGCCGCACGCCGGTTGGGTCCAAACCGGTAGAGCAGGCTCAGCGCCACCAGCAGAACCACCAATAGCAACGGCCAGCGCGCCAGGCCGAGGATAAACCCGCTCTCGGGCGGCAGGCCGAGATGATTGAACAGCAGCGGAAACGCCACGACCGCGCCGACCATCAGCAGCAGGGCCACGATCCCGCCGGCCGTGAAGGCGAGCGAAAGCAGATTTAGTTTCAGGAAGTTGCGCGTTTCCCGCACCTCGTAGACGACGTTGAGCGCGTCGATGATCGCCTTGACACCGGCGTTGGCGCTCCACAGAGCAAGGGCGAGGCCAAACAGAAACGTTCCGCCGAGCGCGGCGTTGCCCTTGTCAAGGCAGCATCACCGCCAGCGTTTGCAGATTGGCGCCGACGGTTCTGGGGTCGGCGAACAGTCCGTAGGACGAGACCAGTGCCGTCACGGCCGGAAATATCGCGAGCAGTCCGAAGAACACCACGCCGGCGGCGGTGGCGAGCAAGCGGTCATCATTGGTGCGTTCATAGATGCGCCACAGGATGTGTTTCCAGGCCGCCCAGGGAATTCTGACCCAATTGATCATACCCGCTCGGGCGGTAGGTTCCCGAGACTGTTCGCGGGCGGGCGAGCCGGGTTGCGCGATCAATTTTCCGGAGGAACGGCCTTTTGCTCCGGTCTGAAAAAAATGCTGCGCGGTCAGGACGAGAATGGCGGTCGCCGCCATCAAGCGCAGATTGTCGTCCGGGCCGGATCGCGCGCGGGGCATCAGATCTCCGTTCGTCGCGCCTGCCACCGCCGTCGCGTTGCCGCCCAGCCCAGCAAGGTCGCCATCAGGATCAGGCCGGCCTGCATCTTCCTGTCGTCGCGCCCCGTCCGGGATTGCCGCCTGCGACGGACGTCGGCGGGCTGGAGCGGATTGGCCTTGATCGCCACGCGAAGACGGCTGGTGAGCGAGGGAAAGCGCGGCGATGGTTGTCTCAGTCTGGCCGCGGCCAGCCCGGCGCAGATCGCGGCGATCACGAGCAGCAAGGCGCCGATCGCGCCGAACGCCCAGAACTGCCCGTAATGGATTTCGATCCAGCGAAACAGCGCCGTGGCGCCGACGAGGCAGGCGGCGATCAGGAAGACGCCGGCTGCGCCGAGCAGACCGGCGGCGACGGCATAGGACGTGATGGTCCCGCTCGCCTGGTTCGTTCGGTCGCGCAGATACGATCGCGTCGCCAGCTTGATCTGGTTGAGCTTCAGTCCGATCCCGGCGCGCAGCAGGTCGCTCGAAGGCGCGAGCATCTCTGCAATGCCTCCTCTGGCGGCGACATGATCGCCGCCGCCGGAGAATGAACGCTGGTTGGTTTTGAATGTTCCTGCGGCGGCTCAGGCCGTCGCGCGGATCACCTTGGCGACTTTTTCGACGATCTCGCCGATCTGGTCTTCGGTGATGATCAGCGGCGGGGTCAGCACCAGCGTGTCGCCGGCCACCCGCAGCATCAGATCATTGTCGTGGAAGGCACTGTCGAGCCCGGCGAAGCCGCGCTTGCCCGGCGCATCCGCAACCGGCGCGAGGTCGATGCCGGCGGTCAGGCCGACGGTGCGGATATCCACGACGCTTGCCTCGTTCCGCAGCGACATCACCGCCTCGGCGAATTTCGGCTCGAGCTCATTGGCGCGCTCGAACAGCTTTTCGTCGCGGTAGATGTCGAGCGTGGCGAGGCCGGCCGCGCAGGCCAGCGGATGGGCCGAGTAGGTGTAGCCATGGGCCAGTTCGACCGCATGTTCCGGGCCGCTCATGAAGGCGTCATGGATGGTGTCGCGCACCAGCACGCCGCCCATCGGCGCCGCGCCATTGGTGATGCCCTTGGCGAAGGTCAACATGTCGGGCGTCACGCCATAGCGTTCGGCGGCAAAGGCGAAACCGAGCCGGCCATAGCCGGTGATGACCTCGTCGAAGATCAGGAGGATGCCGTGCTTCTGGGTGATCTCGCGCAGCCGCTTGAGATAGCCCTTCGGCGCCGGCAGCACGCCGGTCGATCCCGCCATCGGCTCGACGATCACGGCAGCGACCGTGTTGGCGCCGTGCAGGTTGACGATGCGTTCGAGTTCGTCGGCGAAATGCGCGCCATATTCCGGCTCGCCCTTGCTGAAGGCCTGCTTCTCGCGGTCATAGGTCGCCGGCAAATGGTCGACGCCGGTCAGGAGCGAGCCGAACATCTTTCGGTTGCCGACGATGCCGCCCACCGAAGTTCCGCCAAAGCCGACGCCGTGATAGCCGCGCTCGCGGCCGATCAGGCGGATGCGGCTGCCCTGGCCGTTGATCTGGTGATAGGCGAGCGCGATCTTGAGCGCGGTGTCGGCCGCTTCCGAGCCGGAATTGCAGAAGAACACGTGGTCGAGGCCTGCGGGCGCCAGTTCCGCGATGCGGCTGGCGAGTTCGAAGGCCTGCGGGATGCCGAACTGGAACGGCGGCGCATAGTCCAGCGCCTCGGCCTGCTTGGCGATCGCCGATGAAATCTGGGTGCGGCCATGGCCGGCATTGGTGCACCACATGCCCGAGGCGCCGTCGATGATCTTGCGGCCGTCGACGGTGAAGTAATGCATGTCTTTCGCGCCGGCGAGCAGCCGCGGGTTCTTCTTGAACGCCCGGTTCGCGGTGAACGGCATCCAGTGCGCGGCGAGGTCGTTCGGAACCGCGACGGGGGTGGGGCGGGGGCTCTTGTCCAGCATAGGCGGCCTCTTTTCGGTTTGGGGCGGTGGGCTAACGCAAAGCTATCAGTTTCGTCCCTGAACGGGAACGCCGGCACGCCGTGATATTTCCGCGCAAATATGCCGGATCAAAGATCGGCGGCGGCGATCCAGAACACTTCGCCCTCGGAATCCGCGGTATCGAGCCAGAGCAGCGGCAGTTGCGGATAGGCGGCTTCGAGTTGCGGACGGCAGCGGCCGATCTCGCATAACAGCCCGCCCTGCGGCGTCAGGTGCGCTTCGGCCTCGTCGAGGATGCGCCTGACAATGTCGATCCCGTCGGCGCCGCCGTCGAAGGCGAGTTTCGGCTCGGCGCGGCACTCGCGCGGCAGGCCGGCCATGCCTTCCGCATCGACATAGGGCGGGTTGGAAATGATGAGGTCGTAGCGCCTGCCGTTCAGCGGCTTGAACAGATCGCCGCGGTACAGCGTGAGCCTGTTCTCCAGCCCGTAATCCCGGACATTGCGCGCGGCGACTTCGAGCGCATCCTTTGAAATATCCACCGCGTCGATTTCGGCATTCGGAAAATTCCGGCTGGCCAGAATGGCAAGGCAGCCCGAGCCGGTGCAGAGGTCGAGCACGCTTTCGACCACGCCCGGATCAGAGATCAGCGAGCCGGCCTCCTCATCGCCGTCGCCGCCGAAATGCTGCTCCAGCAATTCGCCGATGAATGAGCGCGGCACGATGGTGCGTTCGTCGACATAGAACGGCAGGCCGCGCATGTAGATCTTGTTGACGAGGTAGGCTGTGGGTTTTCGCGTCGTGACGCGCCGCGCGATCAGATCGAGGATCTTCTTGCCTTCCGCTGCGGTGACGCGCGCGGTGGCGAACGCCTCGAACTGGTCAGAGTGCAGATGCAGCGCCTCGCAGACCAGGAAGGCGGCCTCGGCAACCGGATCGGTGGTGCCATGCGCAAAAACCAGCTCGGCCTCGGTGAAGCGGCTGACGGCGTAGCGGACGAAATCGAGCAGCGTCAGCAATTCGCCGGCACCGACCTTCGCCGGTTTCGATCGGCCGGCGCCGCGCTTCGCCGCCGGTTTTGCGCGTTTGGCCATCAGGATTTGGTCCAGCGCGCGGCGGCGGCATCATCATGGTCACGCGCCTCGATCCAGCTCGTGCCTTTTTCGCTTTCCTCGCGCTTCCAGAACGGCGCGTTGGTCTTCAAATAGTCCATCAGGAATTCCGCGGCTTCGAACGCTGCCTGGCGATGCGACGACGCCGTCACGACAAGCACGATGTTCTCGCCCGGCGCGATGCGGCCGAACCGGTGAACGACGGTGAGGCCCTGCAACGGCCAGCGCGACAGCGCCTCGTCGGCGTGGCGCCCGATCTCGGCCTCCGCCATGCCGGGATAATGCTCGAGCGTCAAAGCGGCGATCGGTTCGCCGTCCTCGCTGCCGCGGCAGATGCCGCTGAACGAGACGACGGCGCCGACATCGGTGCGGCCCTTGGTCAGAACAGCGATTTCCTGCGCGACGTCGAAATCCGCTTGCTGAATGCGAATGGTCGCCGTGACAGACATATGATCATCTTTTGTTTGACGCGTTTTCTTCACGCGAACCGGTACCCACTTCGCTCGAAAACGCTTTGTCAACCGCCGGTCATCGGCGGAAAGAATGCAATCTCGCGCGCGCCTGATATCACGGCGTCCTGCTTGACATGGGTGTGGTCGATCGCGGCGCGGATTACCTTCGGCTTTTCGAAGGCGTAGGCATAAGCCTCGCCGCGGCTGGACAGCCAGCCGATCAGGTCATTCACCGTACGCACTTCGGCCGGCGGCTCGACGGTTTCCTCCGCTACGCCGACCCGCTCGCGTACCCAGGCGAAATACTTGACCCTCATCCCTCATCCTCCTTGATGAGGTGATGGATGCCGGCGCGGAAATAGTCCCAACCGGTGTAGATCGTGAAGATTGCCGACAACCACAGCAGGCCGATACCGATCAGGGTGGTCGAAGGCAGAATCTGCTCGCCGGCCTCGCCGGCGATCAGGAAGCCGATCGCGACCAGCTGGATCGTGGTCTTCCATTTTGCGAGTTTGGTCACGGGCACGCTGACGCGCAGCGCCGCCAGATATTCCCTTAAGCCCGAGACCAGGATTTCGCGGCACAGGATCACGATGGCCGCCCACAGGGTCCAGCCATGGATCGAGTTCGGGTCGAGCATCCGGCCGAAGGCGGATTGCTGGTCCCAGATTCGCGCATAGTAGCCATCGAGGTAATCCGTCACCCCCGCGGCGATAAAGACGGCCAGCGCCACCCAGCGCAGCCACAGCGGGCCGTCCAGGATGGACTGGGCGAAAACGCACCCGACCACCACCGGAATGGCGGCAATACGGGCGTAGGTCAGGATGTTCGGCAGGGACAGGGTTTTGCCCTGCCCCCTGGTTGTTGCGATGTTCATTCGTCTTACCAATACCGCTGGAGCGTGAAGGTCAACCGTGCGGACCTAGATCATCTGTCGCAGGCGACGCCCAAATGACATGCCGACTCGAAGTCCCCTTAACCCGGCTGTGCATGGAAAAACTCGAAAATCTTGCGGGCGCTTTCGGCGCTGACGCCTGGAACCTTGCCGAGGTCCGCGATCGATGCCCGCTCGATCTCCTTCAGCGTTCCGAAGTGATGCAGCAAGGCACGTTTGCGTGACGGGCCGATGCCCGGGATTTCCTGTAAGCCCGCTTCCCTGATGTCTTTTTTCCGCAGCTTGCGGTGCGAGCCGATCACAAAGCGATGCGCCTCGTCGCGCAGCCGCTGGATGAAATACAGCACCGGATCGCGCGGTTCGAGCTTGATGGCTTCGCGGTCCGGCATGAACAGGGTTTCCCGCCCGGCATCGCGGTCCGGGCCTTTGGCCGCGGCCATGAGGGAGACCTGGGCAAGTCCGAGACCCTCGAAAATCTCCCTGACGGCGTTGAGCTGGCCGCGGCCGCCGTCGATGATGACGAGGTCGGGCCATTGCGGAAACGAATCATCGTCGGCCTTCGGCTTTGCGGCGTCGCCCTCCGGCGGCTTCAACAGCCGCTTGAAGCGCCGTTCCAGCACCTCCCGCATCATCGCGTAGTCGTCGCCCGGCGTCAGTCCCTCGGACTTGATGTTGAACTTGCGGTACTGGTTCTTGATGAAACCATCCGGCCCGGCCACGATCATCGCGCCGACGGCGTTGGTGCCCTGGATGTGGCTGTTGTCGTAGACCTCGATGCGCTTCGGCACCTGCGGCAGTCCGAGCGTGGTCGCCATGCCCTGCAACAGGCGGCTCTGGGTTGCGGTATCGCTCAGCTTGCGGCCGAGCGCCTCGCGCGCATTGGTCAGCGCGTGCGCGATCAGCTCTTTCTTTTCGCCGCGCTTCGGCGTCGAGACTTCCACCTTGAAGCCGGCCTTGACCGAGAGCGCATCGGCCAGCAGCGCGCTTTCCTCAATCTCATGCGACAGCAGGATGAGTTTCGGCGGCGGCTTGTCGTCGTAGAATTGCGCGAGGAACGAGGCCAGCACTTCCTCCGGTGTGAACGACTTCTCCGCCCGCGGAAAATAAGCGCGGTTGCCCCAGTTCTGGCCGGTGCGGAAGAAGAACACTTCGACGCAGGAATAGCCGCCCTCCTGATGGATGGCGAACACGTCGGCTTCTTCCAAGGTGCGCGGATTGATGCCCTGCTGCGACTGGATCGCCGACAGCGCGGCGAGGCGATCACGATACAGCGCCGCGGTCTCGAATTCGAGCTCGGTGGATGCCTTCTCCATCTCGCCGGCGAGCAGCTTCTTCACGGCGTGGCTGCGGCCGGACAGGAAATCGTTCGCCTCGCGCACCAGCTCGCCATAGCCGGGGAAGTCGATCTCGCGCGTGCAAGGGCCCGAGCAGCGGCGGATCTGATAGAGCAGGCAGGGGCGGGTGCGGCTCTCGAAAAAGCCGTCGGCGCAGGAGCGGATCAGGAAGGCGCGCTGCAGCGCCGTGATGGTGCGGTTGACGGCGCCGGCGGATGCGAACGGGCCAAAATATCGTCCGGGCCTGGTTTGCGCGCCGCGATGTTTGAGGATCTGCGGCGCCCAATGCACGTTGAAGCGCGGCCGCAGCTGCTTGATCAGATTGGCTTCCAGCAGCAGCGCTTCGGTCTCGGTCGTGGTGGAGACGATCTCGACCGTCACGGTCGCCGCGATCATCCGCAGGATGCGCGCCGGCAGCGGTGCGTTGACGCGGGCATAGGACGACAGCCGCTTGCGGACGTTTTTCGCCTTGCCGACATACAGCACGTCGCTGGTGGCATTGAGCATGCGGTAGACCCCGGGCGAGGTCGGCGCCAGCCGCACCGCGTTTTCGATGGCCGCGTGGCCGACCGCCAGCGGGCCTTCGGCAATCGCCTCGGCCGGCTCCTCGGGGGCTTCCGGCAGGCGCGCCTCGTCGTCCTCCTCGGCGGCGGATGTCGCGGGATCGACGTCGGCGGCGATCAGGTCCTGCGGTGGCAGATCCGGCTGGGAACCCGGCCGCGTTTTGCGCGGGGGCTCCGGATGGTCGGTAGAATCGTGATCCATGGACCTAAATTAAGCGCTGCAGGGCGGCATCGCCAGCGTTCGCGGCGCGCCTTGCCGGGGATAGGCGCCGGTAACGCTTCCTTAAGACTGATGAGCGGGCGGTAACCCGGCTTAACAACCCTTTAACTTAAAACTCTCGATAAATCTTACTGGAAAAAAGTGGAGTTCCGTAACGAAACCGGCGTCTCGCCCGGCTTGGTCGCGGCGGTTGCGTGGAGTTGCGTGATGAGCAGGTTTGTGTGGGGCGCAATGGCGCTGATCGCGGCAGGCTTGACCACGTCGGCACGGGCGGCCGACCTCTATGGATCGCGCCCCTTGACAGTCAACCAGACGCTGCTCCGTCCCGATAGCTGGGCCGGTCCTTATCTCGGCGGCAACCTGGGCTATGCCTGGGGCTCAGTCGCCAACAATCCGGCCAAGCCGTCCGGTTTCGTGGGCGGCGTTCAGGCCGGCTACAATTGGCGGAACGGGTCGTGGGTATTCGGTATCGAAGGCGACATCCAGGCGACCGGCGCCGAAGAAACCTTTGCGCCCTGGAAATTCTCCAATCCCTGGTTCGGTACGGTTCGCGGCCGCGCCGGTTATTTGTTCGACAACGTCTTGTTCTTCGGCACCGGCGGCCTCGCCTTCGGCGAGCTGCGCGCCAACACCTTCGGGGTGTCGGAATCCCATACCAATGCGGGCTGGACGCTCGGCGCCGGCGCCGAAATGGAGTTTGCCCCACAGTGGACTGCCAAGATCGAATACCTCTATGTCGATCTGGCCAACAGCAACTTCGTCATTACAGGGGCGTCGAATGGCTACCGGTTCGGCTTGATACGGGCCGGCGTGAACTATCACTTCTGAGAACAAAGAAACGGTCGTCTACCACCTCCCGGCGGCAGTAAGTCGCCGGGATTTTTTTGTCTTCAGGAAAGGGTTATGCGCGCAAAGGCCGCAAGTCTGAACGCTCTGGGCGGCGTCGCCGAGCCCAGCGCAATTTTCGCAGCAGAAATCCAGTTCGCTTCCAATCGCGAGCATCAACTCACGATGAAATCACCAGGTTGACCGCCTTGGGGCCTTTGCCCTTCTTGTCCGGTTCAACCTCGAACGTAATGCGCTGTCCTTCAGTCAAATCCTTCAATCCGGCCCGTTCAACCGCAGTGATGTGAACGAACACATCGCGGCCGCCATCATCGGGCTTGATGAAGCCGTAGCCGCGTTCTCCGTTGAAGAACTTGACTATTCCAGTCATGGCCATCGGGAAACTCCTCCCCCGTATTGCTACGCGCACCTCGCGTATCAGCCGACCGGACATTCACTGCCGGAAGCTTGGCCACCTAAGTCGATCGGGATCATGCCACCGATCGGCCTGGATTTTAATTCGGCCTTGTTCACTCCGCCGCAACCATTCGCGGAAGCGGAACGTAAAGCCAGTCCCAACGGCCTGAGCATAATACGGTTTTGCGCGAATTGCCTACGGCCCAATCGCACTTTTCAGAGGGAGTACCTCTTCAGGGCTTGGGCGTCTCGAGCCTGAAACGGCCGGCGCCGCCCTGGCCGAGCGGTTTTTCGAGTTCGGGTAGAATTGTCTTCAATTCACCTGCCAGCGTCCACGGTGGATTGACGATCAGGAGCCCGGTGGAGGCGAGGGGGCCGCCCGCCGCCTGCGGCGCAACGGAAAATTCGAGCCGCAGGCATTTCCCGGCCGGCCTGCTGGCGGCGGCAGCGCCCGCGACAAGCCGCGCCAGGGTGTCGGTGGCGCGCCGGCTCTTCACCGGATACCAGATCAGATAGCTGCCGGTCGGCCATTTCGCGTAGGCTTCGGCGAATCCGTCGGCCAGCGTCTCGAATTCGTCCTTTTGCTCGAAAGAAGGGTCGATCAGCACCAGGCCGCGCCGCTCGTTGGGCGGCACAAAGGCCGGCAACGCCGTCCAGCCGTCGAGGTCGACCACCCGCGCCTGGCTGTCACGGCGCAGCGCATCGATCAGTTGCCTGCGGGCGCCGGGCTCGATTTCGCAGGCCGTAAGGCGGTCCTGCGGCCGCAGCAGCGCGCGGACGATCAGCGGCGATCCGGGATAGGCCTCAAGCTTGCCCGGCGCGTTGAATGCCCTGACGATATCGAGATAGGGGGTCACCAGCGGTAGCGTGTTTTCCGAAAACCGCGCCTGCAGCACCCGCGCGATGCCGGTCAGCCATTCACCGCCGCGGCGCGCTTCTTCGCCTGTGAGATCGTAACGGCCGGCGCCGGCATGGGTGTCGATGACGCGAAACGGGGCCTGCTTTTCCTGCAGATAGGCTAGCATGCGCACCAGCACGATGTGCTTGATGACATCGGCAAAGCCGCCGGCGTGGAAGGCGTGTCGGTAGTTCATGGGGAGGGGTTACGACATCGGGGCGCGGAAAGTAACCCATATCGTCGCAGATGCGAGCGGCGGATGGCGTCTCGCGTTGGCGAGGCGTCCGTCTCATCGCGAGATGACTTGACCGACCATCCATGGAAACGACCAAAACCCTTGCATAGCAGATTGCCGCAAATGCAGCCCATCCGCTAGCTTTCTATTTAAGGGTGTATGTGTATTTCAGTACTCCTGGGAGAAGGAAGTGCCTCATGAGTGTGATTGCCGCTGCCTACTCGTAAACCACTTTCTCGATTTCGCAGGCCGGCACCGCGGCAGCGGGTGCAGGCACCAAGAGCAGCACGGCAAGTGTGTTCAACCGGGCTTCGTCATCGGCGCCCGATGCCCCGGTCACCACCGTCAGCATCTCGTACCACGCCAAGCTGTTGCTGGCGCGAGCGTCGGCAGAACAATCCGTCGTCGATCAGCTGCAGGCACAGCTCGATGCTTTGGGCACCGGCGGGTCGGCGGCGGCGCTTCGCCGCAGTGATACCAGCGACGCGCTGTCGGTCGGCATGGATCTGTTCGAGATTATCAGCGGAGCCGGTGACGACAGCATCAGGGTTCAGGCCAGCAACGCCACGATCGATTCCGGCGCGGGCAACGATGTGATCGATGTCGATGGCCAGGCCAACGTCGTCGCCGGCGAGGGTGACGATGTCGTCTTCACCTATGGTCATTCGACCGTGGATGGCGGCGCCGGCAATGATCATATCGACGCCTACGACAATGCGGTTGTCGATGCCGGTACCGGTGACGACACCGTCCGCACATACTCACATGCGACTGTGTCGGCCGGCGACGGCGATGACCATGTGTGGACCCATGATTATTCCGTCGTCGACGCTGGCGCTGGCAACGATATGATCTGGGTCGGTGGATCTTCGACGGTGACGGGCGGCGCCGGTGACGATTACATCAGCGTAACGGGTGATAATTCCACGATCAATTTTGCCAAGGGTGACGGCAACGATGTCGTTCGGGTCGACAACGGCAGCGACAGCGTTGATTTCTCGATCAGTGGTTATTCGCTGAATGATGTTATCGTCACCCAACAGCTCGGCAGTACCACCGTAACTTCAAGGGCTCCGACGATTCCCTTGTTTTCAATGGATCGGCACGACTGAGCTTCGCCGATCATACCAGCGTGGATATTCGCGCCTGACGCAGAGCTTTGGCGTGGAGGGGTCCCGGCCATCCACGTGCCCTGCAGACGACAATAAAGCCGTGGATGACCGGGAACGCAGACAACTCTGGGTAGTCTGCGCAGGACGGGCCGCCATGCCTTGGTAAATTGCCTTGGCATGGCGGAAGAGGATCTTCAGCCGCCGCGCACCGGCGGCATCACCACCTCGTCGCGGCGGCAGGCGCGGCGGTCGGTTTCCTCGCAGGCGCGGAATTGCATGTCCTTGCTCAGGCAGACCCGTACTTCGCTCAGGCGCCTCCCGGAGCAGGTCACCGAAATCGCCGAACTGCTCAGGCCCGGGTTGACCTTGATGAAGGCCGCCTCGAGATCGCCCGGAGCGATGGTCTTCTGCTCCGACAATTGCAGGAATTCCTCGGGGATCTTCACCGCCGCGCGCGCCTTGCGGATGCTCTCGAAATAGGCCCGCGCGCCAAGGCCCGAACAGGTGCCGTGCTTGTCCCATTCGTTGAAGATCAGGCCGGGCGCCGGCATCAGGTCAAGCATCGAGGTCATGATGTTGCGGTCGAGCCGCGGCGAGGGCCGCTGGCAATATTCGGGAAAGCCGCGCTCATATTGCGGCCACAGGCCGTGAACCACGAAGGAATAGGGCCGTTCGCACTGGACCTGTGAGCGCCCGCTATTGCCGCGCTCGGCCGCCGCCTCGCAGAACGAGGGCGACCATGACAGGGCCAGGACATAAAAATCGAACTCGCCCGGGGCGTTCTGCCGGCGGTCCTGCGCGGACGCCATCCCGGCGGAGACGACGACAAGCGCCAGCGAAATCAGAAGCCGCGAAATAATGACGGATCGGTGCATCGAACGCCCCTCTACTCGACTACCGGGAGCCTAGCAGGGAACCGGAACATTTCAAGAACAAAATTTGAATGATCGCCGACGCCAGCCGCGGGGGCCGGTTCAATCGGCGCGGATCAGCGAATCAGGGCCGGGCAGCCCGGCAGCCCGGGCTATAGGCCCAGTTGCGGTCAAGGCCGGTCACGCACCATTCGACGCCCTGTCCGAAGCCGGCAAAGCCGCCATCCTCGATGATCGAGTAGTGCACGGTGCGCATCTTGCCGTCGCTCAGCATCACGTCACCGCTGCAATAGCGGCGCGGAATATTGTCGGATTGCCAAGGCCGGAACGCGGTTTCGTGGATCCGGCCGAAACCGGTGATCGTCAGCGCCGAATTCCAGAACTTGCCCTCCTTTTCCTGGAATTGCGACGTGATCGTCGACAGCGCCCGCTCGCATTCGGCGACGCGGCCGTCATAGCTGGGGCCGAACAGCCCGAAATTCAGCTCCAACGGATTGGCGGCCTGGGCGGCAGGGCTGGAGGCCAGCAGGGCGACCGCCGCCGTGATGGGGCCGAGTGCTCTCAAGAATGTGAACAGGTTGCGCATGGGGAATCCGCCGGTAAGCCAACGCCGAGACGGTGCCGCGAAGCCCTGACGAGGTCAAGTGCAGCGCGGCAACACCTGACGGCGAAGTCCGTCTCATGCTGCAACCATTCTTTTCACGGCCATCGGCGCACACTATGGTGGGCTTCGAGCGAAATGGAGTCTGCGATGCGAAGAATTGTGGCCGCGTGCCTGATTGCCATGTCTCTGGCGACCATCGGCGGAATGCTGGCGGGCGCGCCGGCGCAGGCGCAGTGGCTAGACATCGACACGGTGCCGTCGTTCAAGGGCAATGACACCGGCGGCATCATCGCCTATCCGCTGGCGATGCAGGCCGATGCCCGCCAGCTCGCCGTCGATCACTGCGCCCGCTACGGCAAGGTGGTGAAGTTCCTCGGCCTGCAGCCCAATTACGGCGGCTACGTTTCCTTTGCCTGCCGCTGGGTGCCCTATGGCGCCGCTGAGCGGCCGCTGCGCACGCTTTACTGAGCGCAGCCGCTACCTCTGGTTTTCCGGCTGGACATGTTTTTGCCACGCGAGGCGTGTGTTCACTTCGCGCGCCACGATATTGTGGAAGAATTCAGCGGGAGCCTTCGTATGAGACGATTACATCTTGTGTCTTGTTCGGCCGTTGGTTTGCTTGCCCTGTTGCAGGTCGGCGGCGCCGCGGCCGTGGAGCTGCCGGTGCGCAAGGCCGGACTATGGGAAATGAAGGTGCTGCGCGCAGGATCGCCATCGCCCGAAATGACGATGCAGCAATGCACCGACGAGACCACCGACAAGGACATGAGCACGGCGATGGCGCCGATGGCCAAGGATATCTGCTCGAAGCAGGACATCCAGAAGACGGCGACCGGTTACGTCAGCGATTCCGTCTGCGGTGTTGCGGGCATGACGATCAAGTCGCATGCCGAGATCATCG
>WNFK01103819.1_pt1 | contig 14820 bp, 15 predicted proteins | sample 5400281 | NCBI WGS metagenome assembly WNFK01 (sample SAMN13153350, study PRJNA577476) | soil metagenome | isolation source: 20 cm soil on Douglas fir-dominated hillslope | place: USA:California | collected 2013-09-17 | reverse complement strand
AACCGGCTCCCTCGTGGTCGCCTCGGCCAGCGGAAGCCAGCTACCCGGCTACGCCGGCGGCGCCGCCCGCGCGATCTGGATCGTCGGGGCGCAGAAGGTAGTCCCCGACCTGAGCACCGCGCTGCGCCGCGTCGAAGACCACTGCCTCCCGCTGGAAAGCGCCCGCGCCCAGGCGGCCTACGGGCAGCCCAGCGCCATCAACCGCCTTCTCATCCTCAACGCAGAACCCCACCCCGGGCGCGGCACCGTCCTGCTGCTCCGCGAAGCCATCGGATTCTGAATCACCAGGAGTTCCAGCCGAGGCTGATCCGGCGAGGCAGCAGGATGAGCCACCATGGCCACCGGTTGACGCCGAGCACCTTGGGCCCGATCAGCGTGAGCAGCGCGAGAGAAATTGTGTCGCTGACCTCGACCGGGCCACCTTCCAGGCCGAACTGGACAAGCTACGGGTTCGGGAGAAGGCGCACACCCGGGAAGGCGACGCGATCGCCGTCCGACGGCGCATGCCCATGGTCGAGGTAGACGCCAACCCGACCCGGTGCCGATGGGCGTCCGCGATCATACGGGCCCTGACTTTTCCAGCCAGCGCATGATGCCGGACACGTTGGACTCGACGCCGGCCACCCGGTTGTACTTGGCCGCCAGTTCAGGATCGGCGCCTGGCGCGAATAGCGCATACCGCTCCCGCGTCCGCTCGGCCACCATGACGACCGCATGATCGAGGTCCAGGCCGGATCGCCGGGCCTGTCGGGTCTCGGAAACCCAGAGACGGATCTCCTCGGCTGAGCGCTCGAGCGCCTCGGCGACCGCATCGACCGGCCCGTAATGGCTGAACAGCAGCCGGGAAGGCTCCAACGCGGCGAACATCCGCAATGACGCAAGCGCGACGTCGAGATCGAAATCTGGCGGCGGGGTCGCCGGCCGCTGGTCGCCGGTCTCCGGGATGTAGATCCCGGCTGCGTCCCCGACGTACAGGTCACCGCTGACCGAGTCGATCAGGCCGACATGATGCTTGGCGTGCCCTGGCGAGTGGTGGCTATCCAGCCGACGTCCGGCACCGAGATCGACCACGCCGGTCCGCTCGACGGAACGGATCCGGTCGGCCGGGGTCGGCGCGAGCGCGCCGAACAAGTCGTCAAGGTCGTCCCCGTACACCATCCGGGCGCTGGCCATCAGCCTGGACGGATCGGCAAGATGCCGGGCGCCGCGTTCATGCACCACAACATCGGCGCCGGGGAACATCGCAGCGATGTCGCCGACCCCGCCGGCGTGGTCCAGGTGAATGTGCGTGACCACAACGGTGGCGAGGTCACCAGGGCCTACGCCGAGGCCGGCGAGCGCATCCCTGACGACCGGGGCCGACGGCGCTGTGCCGGTCTCCACCAGGCACGGACGCTCTGACCTGATCAGATATCCCGCGGTGATCCCGTGGTACCCGGCCATTCGGGTATCGATCTGATAGACCTCGTGCCCGAGGGAAGTCACGATGTCGGAATCGGGCGAAGTGCGGACGTCGTCGGCCATGTGCCTATCGTTCCAGGCGGCCCGCGCAAGACGAGGCCACGGACCAGCGGCTTGGTCAATTCAGCCCTGAGCGAACGACCGCAGCACCAGCCCGGTTCGCGGCTTCGGGGCGAATGAGGTCGACTTGCGCGGCACCTTCTCGCCCCGCGCGGCAACGGCATACACCTCGTCCGGCGTCATCGGATTGCACAGAACGGCCGTGCCGCTCGCCGCCTGAGCGGACCTGACGGCCGCCTCGGTGTCGTGATGCACGACCCGCACCACGTCATCGTCGTCGGTGAGACCCCAGATCCTCGTGATCAGCAGTTCCTGCAGCACCGCGGCGGGCAGTGCCTGCCACTGCCGAGAGCGGCCGGCCGGCATGGCGGCGGCCGCCTGGGCGTGGTCGGGGTGACTGATCAGGTACGCGGACTGCTCATCTGCCAGGACAAACGCCGGGCCATCCGCTCCTGCCTCGGAGAGCGCGTTGACGGCGGCCGGCAGGCTGGCCGTCCCGCTAGGCAGCTGCCGGACGGCGAACGCCAATGCGGCCAGCTTGGCCGCATGCTGGACATCCAGTCCCGGGATCACCCGGTGGATCGCGCCGATCCGAGGCGGATAGGTCGCCGAGTCGACCAGCAGCGCTAGGCCGTAGTCCCACGGCCCGGACGCGCTTCCCGCCTGACGCCGCCTGGCCTGCAGCTGCCGGTACGCGGCATAACGATGGTGACCGTCGGCGATCAGCGCCTGGCGAGGCGCAAGATCCTCGGCGATGGCGGCGAGGTCATCGGCGTCGTTGATGGCCCAGAGCCGGTGCCGGAGCCCGTCGGGCGTGCGGGCGCTGATCAGTGGCTCACTCGCCGCTGTCTCGGCCACCACGTCAGCGGTGGCACCGTAGCCGCCGCGGCCGTCGTACAGCAGGAAAATCGGCTCGAGATTGGCCTGGGTCGCCTCCATCAGCGCGAGCCGCCCGGCAACCGGCCCGGGGGAGACATCCTCATGCGGCAGCACGATGCCGGCTTCCGGCGGAAGCACCCCGACCGCGCCGATCAGGCCGCGCTGCAGCCAGCCGGGGCCAGCGTCATCGGATGCGGACTGCTCGTACATGTACAACGCTGGCTTGGGGTCGGTGACCAGGATGTTCTCGTCCTGCCACCGCCGCAGCGACTCGGCGGCGTGGTGGTACTCCTCGCCTGGGTGGCCGGGTACCGGCCTGGGCAGGATCAGGCGGACCACGTTGTGCGGATCCGCCGCCATCAACTGGTCCTCTTTATCTCTGAAGATGACGTCGTACGGTGGAGAGGTGACCTCGGCGAGCCCGCTCACGCGGTCCTGCGCGTAACGGACGCCGCGAAACGGCGCCAGCTCCAGGCTCGCTGGGCCCTGGCCTGCTGACGCCGGAGACGACGGAGGGATCTGCACATATGTCAGAAGGATCTTCAGCCGGCAAGGATTCCCGTTCCGGCGAAAAGCCTGGCTCGGCCGAATGGCCGAGATCCGCGCACGAGGACATATACACCCTTTACCGGCGCGGACTTGATCTGCTCGGCCGGGGCAGCCCGGCAGCGGCCGCGCAACTGCTCGAGCGCGCGGCGGCCGCGGAGCCTGACTCGCGCAGCATCTTGGAGGCCCTGGGCCGGGCACAGTTTGACACCCACAGGTACGAGGCGGCGGCAGGCAGCTTCCGCCGGATCGTGGACGCCAGCCCAAGCGACGACTACGCCCAGTTCGGGCTTGGCCTCGCCCTGGCCAGGACGGGGGATCACGGGGCAGCGGCCGAGCACCTCGCGCTGGCAGCGGCGATGCGCCCAGATTTGCGGCATTACACCGAGGCACTGCGCAGCGTGCGAGCGACACTGCGCGCCCGGAGCCTTGTTGAAGGCGAAGAATCTGACTTATGTCTAACGAAACGCCCGTGGCGGCCCGGATCGCGGCCGCAGCTGGCGCCGCGCCCGCGGTCCCGCTCATGCCAGGCCAGCGCCCGCCGGCCGCCAGTTACGACGTCGCCCTGCTCGATCTCGACGGCGTCGTCTACAGCGGTCCCGACCCGATCGACGGCGCGGTGGACGCGCTTGCGGCCGCACGTAAGGCCGGACTGCGGCTCGCGTTCGTCACGAACAACGCCTCCAGGTCGCCGTCGGCCATCGCCGAGCATCTGACCAGGCTCGGGGTCCCGGCCGGGTCCGCCGACGTGGTGACTTCCGCACAGGCGGCCGCGACCCTGATCGCGAACCGGTTCCCGGCCGGGTCGCCCGTGCTGGTGGCCGGATCGAATGGCCTGCGGCTCGCTGTGCGCGAGCGCGGGCTTCGGCCGGTGTCGCTGGCCGCCGACCATCCGGTCGCAGTGGTGCAGGGCTACGCGCCCGACATGAACTACGGGCTCCTGGCTGAGGCGGGCGTCGCGGTCCGGGATGGCGCCTTCTACGTGGCGACGAACTCCGACTCGACGCTGCCTACGCCACGCGGGCCGCAGCCAGGTAACGGATCACTGCTGCAGGTGATCATCACCGCGACCGGGACGCGGCCCGTGGTGGCTGGCAAGCCGGAGACGCCGCTGCACGCCGAGGCGGTGGCGCGAACCGGGGCGAGGCACCCCCTGGTAGTCGGTGACCGCCTCGACACCGACATCGAGGGCGCGGTGCGCGGCGGTGCAGATGCCATGCTGGTCATGACCGGTGTCACCGCCGCGAGAGACGCGGTGCTGGCACCGCCAGGGAGAAGGCCGACGTACGTCGCCGCCGATCTCGGCGGGCTGCTCGAGCGACAGCCTGCGATCGGGCCGCGCGGGCAGGGCTCGAAGGGTCGCTCGCGTGCTCCCGCCGACGGTGAAACGCTCGAGTCGGCCGCCCGTCTGGCCGGACCGGGCGGAGCAGCTGCCCGTGCGTTCCGATCTGGCGGCTGGCTGGCCCGCTGGCCAGGCGGATCCGGACCGCTCGAGCTCACGGGCGACGGCGCCTGGATTGACGGCCTGCGCGCGCTCTGCGCCGCCGCCTGGGCGGCCGAGCACGTCTCGGCCGATACCGTCGCGCCCGCCCTGGCCGCTCTGGGCGACCCTCGCTGACGGTCTGGCCGTCCGGCGCGCCCGCTCAAAGAACAGCGATGTCCCATCAACGTTGATGGAAGACGGTTGATGGGCCATGGCTGTTGTTCGTGACGCGTTCCTCCGGCGGGACGCTTGGCTCAGGCACCATGTCGCCCTCAGGTCGGAGACCAGAATCAGACCTGAGGGCGATGCGGCGAACGGCCGGAACCAGCCAGACTGATGCTGCGGATCCCTCGGGCCCCCGGGCCTCCGGGGCCCCTCTGGCCGTTTCTTGCCGACGATCCGCTCACATCGTGCTGGCCGGACTCGGTCATGGCTGGCAGGAAGGACCCGACATGATCGAGGCACGAGGCCTCACTAAGAAGTACGGCGACACTGTCGCTGTCGACAACCTGTCGTTCACCGTCGAACCGGGCAGGATCACCGGCTTCCTCGGCCCCAACGGCGCCGGGAAGACCACCACCATGCGGCTCATCCTGGGCCTGGACCGGCCCACCGGCGGCACCGTGACCGTAGACGGCAAGCCGTTCGGCCGTCATCCGTGGCCGATGCGCGAGATCGGCGCGCTGCTGGACGCGAAGGCCGTGCACGGCGGGCGCAGCGCGTACAACCACCTGCTCTGCGTGGCGCAGACGAATAACCTGCCCAGGCGGCGGATCGGCGAGGTGCTCGAGCTTGTCGGCCTCGGCGATGTCGCGAATAAGCGGTCCAAAGGTTTCTCGCTCGGCATGGGCCAGCGGCTCGGCATCGCCAGTGCCCTGCTGGGCGATCCGAAGATCCTCATGTTCGACGAGCCAGTCAACGGGCTTGACCCCGAGGGCATCCTGTGGATCAGGAACCTGATGAAGGCGCTGGCCGCGGAGGGACGCACGGTCTTCGTCTCCAGTCACCTGATGTCGGAAATGGAGAACACGGCCGACCACCTGATCGTCATCGGCCGCGGGAGGCTCATCTCGGACTGCACGACAGCTGAGTTCATCGCCACCAACTCCCAGCAGTCGGTGCGGGTCAAGACGCCGCAGCCGGACGAGCTCACGCTGCTGGCCGTGGCCGCCGGGGCAACGGTGCGCGATGAGGCAGGCGGGGCCCTGGTGCTGCTCGGCGTGACCGCGGCCCAGGTCGGTGACCTGGCGTTCGAGAACGGGATCAGGCTCCACGAATTGGCTGCAGCGCACGCCTCGCTCGAGGAGGCGTTCATGGAGCTGACCGCGTCAAGCGTCGAATTCCACGCCGGGCTACCGGCCGGGTCGACACGGGAATCAGCGCACGCGGGAGAGGTGGCGTGAGATGGCAGCGACAGTGACTCATGAGGCCCTGGTCGGCGGGGCAGTTGGCCGGCAGCCTTCGGGCCGGGCGGGCTTCACCGGCGCGGTCCGGTCGGAGTTCACCAAGATCCGCTCGGTGCGCTCCACCTACTGGACGCTGGTCGCGCTGGTGCTGGCGTGCGTGGGTATCGGCGCGCTGTTCAGCTGGGGTCAGACTCAGCGGCTGCTGCAGTTCGAGGGCGGCAATACGCCCCGCGGCGGGAAGGTCCCCCCGGGCTTCGCCGAGCACATCGCCAACGAGATCAGGTCTCAGGCGGCGAGCATCAGCCTGTTCGGCCTGCTGATCGGGCAGCTGATCATCATCGTCCTCGGCGCGCTGGCGATCACCTCGGAGTACTCGACCGGGATGATCAGGACGTCGCTGACGGCCATGCCCAGGCGGGGCACGGTGTTCGCGGCCAAAGGCGTGGTCTTCGGCACCCACCCAGCATGTGAACACCACGCTCGGGCATCATGACGTGCTGCGCACGGTGATCGGCGGCGGGCTGTTCCTCGCGGTGTGCGGGCTGCTGTCGTTCGGGATCGGCGCGATGCTCAGGCACACGGCGGGGGTCATCGCCGCCGGGATCGGGCTGATGTTCGTGCTGTGGATCCTGAGCCAGTTCCTGCCAGGGCCGCCGAGCGGCTGGTTCGGGCAGGAGGACATCGACAAGTGGATCCCGTTCAACGCGGGCTCGGCGATCTGGGAAAACCAGGCCAACGGGCTGCACCCGTTCTCGCCCTGGATCGGGTTCGCGGTGTTCTGCTGCTACGCCGCGGTCGCGATCATCGCCGGGCTGGTCGTCTTCCTGCGCCGGGACGCCTGACCTGGCCCGCTAGCGCAGGGTCAGGACCAGCACCCGTTTCACGGCGGCATCCTCCAGCTGGGCGACGACGGCCGGCCAGGACGTCGGCGCCGCGCGCCCGGGCGCGGCGCAGCAGGGCGAGCGCGCGGTCGGCGAGCCCGCGCTCGTACCAGATGTCCGCCGCCAGCACGACCGCGGCGTCCTCGCCCGCCCCGTCGAGTACGTCGCCGGTGACGGCAACCGGCACCCGGTTCGCGGCGGCGTTCAGCTCGATCGCGGCGCTGGCGAACGGGTCGAGCTCGCTGGCCAGAATGGCAGACGCGCCGGCCATGGCCGCGGCGATCGCTGCGAGGCCGGATCCTGACCCGAGGTCCAGGACGGCGCGGCCGGCGACTCGGTCGGGGTGATCCAGCAGGTAGCGGGCCAGTGCCTGGCCGCCCGGCCAGGCAAACGCCCAGAACGGCGGCGGCTGCTCGGGCGCACCGAGCTCACGCTCGGCGGCCTCCCAGAGGCTAAAGGCGTCGTCGCCGAGGTGCAACCTGATCTCGGGAACCAGCGGCACCGGCCGGAGCATGGAGTTGGCCAGCACAAACTCGGCTGCTTGCGCCGCCCGCGGGCTTGCGGTCCTCTCTGCGGTCATGACTGGCCAGGGTCAGGTTGGCACGCCGGGCACCAGAAGGTCACCCGTTCCTGCGATGGCGTCCCGCGCCCGGCGTAGCCGTCGGCCGCGATGGCGGTGCCGCACCGGCGGCATGGCCGGCCGGCCCTGCCGTACACCCAGGTTTCCTCGCCGCGCGCCGGGTTGCCCGTCGTGACCTGGCCGGCGCGGACCTTGTTCGCCTCGAGCAGGCGCTTCGCCAGCTCGACGACCGGCTCGAGCTCACCGGCGCCCGATACGGGCTGCCAGGGGCTGATGCCGCGCAGGAACAGCACCTCCGCCTTGAAGAGGTTCCCGATCCCGGCCAGATTTGTCTGGTCGAGCAGGGCCTCGCCGATGGGCCGGTCCGGCGCGGCCCGCAGCCTGCGCACGGCCTCGGCCGCGTCCCAGTCCGCGCCGAGCAGATCAGGCCCGAGATGGCCGAGCGCGCGGTCCTCGGCGGCAGTAGGCACGACCTCGACGACGCCGAGCAGGTAGCCGACCGCCTGCCACTCGTCGTTTTCTAGCACGAGCCTGACCCGGTGATCGCGCGGCGGGTACCGGCCCGCCGGCCGGATCCGCCAGGAACCATCCATCCGCAGATGGGTATGGATGGTGACCCCGCCGTCGACCCTGATCAGGAGATGCTTGCCGCGCGAGAGCGCCTGGTGTACCGACCGGCCCGTGAGGTTAGTTGTGGCAAATCGGGGGACGCGGAAGTCACTGCGGGTCAGCGCGCGGCCGCTCAGCGCAGCATCGAGCTCGCGGGCGACCCGCCAGACCACGTCTCCCTCTGGCATCACTCAAGGATGTCACCGGTCGCGGCCCGCGCCGGACGCGTTGTCGCATTAGGTCAGCCCTGATTCCCGCAGCGTGATGTTGAGCCGTCCCGCGGGCAGGCCGATGTCGGGCCGCTCGGCCGCCGGAACAGTCTTCATGACGCCGTGAAAGGCGAGCCGCGCCTCGCCGCCGAACACGAACAGGTCACCAGACTCCAGCGCGACGTCATGCCAGGGCCTGCCCCGGCTCTCGGCGTTGCCGAACCGGAACACGCATGCCGATCCCAGGCTTAGGGAGACGACCGGCGCCCGCGAGCGCTCATCCTTGTCCGCATGCATCCCCATCTTGGCGCGTTCGTCATAGAAGTTGATCAGCGCAACGTCCGGGCGGTAGGAGGTGGCCTGGGCCTTCTCGTCGTACGCGTCGGCGACTGCCCGCCGGCCAAGCTCGGCGAGCCAGCCGGGGAACGGCTTGACCGGCGCCCCGTCGACGTCGTCCGCGGTCCGCGAGTACCGGTACGGCATCCAATGCCAGCCCAGGCACACGGTCTGCACGGACATCCTCCCGCCGGATGGCATGGGCGTGTGCCGCATGCCCGCTGGCGGCCGCCCCCAATCCCGGCATGCGGTGACCAGGTGGCGTTGCTCCTCGATCGTCAGCCAGCCCGGCAGGTGGACCGCACCGGGCGCGATCTCGGTCCGCGGCCGTCCGAATAACCCGGTCATAGCGCCACGGTACATGCGCCGCCTCTGGCACGCCGTCACGCCTCTGGCACGCCGCCACGCTTCTGCCACGCCGCCACGCCGTCCGGTCCCACCCGCCGCGATTCAACAGCTATGACCCATCAACCGTCTTCTTTGAACGTCCATGGGCCATAGCTGTTGAACGTTCGCGTGGGCGGCCGTGAAACTGTCGGCGGCATCTGGCAGGTTGTCCCCCGTGGGACGCAGATTGTTATATGACAGACCAGGCGCCGATGTCCTCATCGCCCAGCAGAGCGGCCTCATCACCCGGGGTCAGGCGCTGGCATGTGGGCTGACCGAACAGGCGATCCGGAGTCGCATTCGCTCCGACGGTCCCTGGCAGGTACTCGTTCCCGGCGTATATGCGACCTTCACCGGCGAGGCAACGCTCGGGCAAAAGGAGGTCGCCGCTCTTCTCTATGCGGGCCCGAGCAGCGCCATCACAGGTCAGACCGCGATGGCGGCGCATGGCATCAATACTCTCGGCCGGACGGTGGTGGATGTTCTCATTCCCGCGAGATATCAGCGCCGCGATCACGGCTTCGTGCACGTGCTGCGAACCTGGCGTGTGCCAAACATTGTCTACAACCTCGGCGAACGTCGATATGTGCCGCCTGCCCGGGCGGTGGCCGACGCGGCCAGGCAGTTGCGTGACATCCGCGACGTGCGGACCGTTGTCGCGGCTGCCGTCCAGTGCCATAGGGTCTCGGTTGCCGAGTTAGCGGCTGAGCTTGAGCAGGGACCGACAGCCGGCTCGGCCCAGTTCCGAGTTGCGCTGGCGGAGGTCGCAGACGGCATCAGGTCGTCCGCCGAGGCCGACCTCCGCAAGCTGATCAAGCGCTCGGGCTTGCCAGATCCGCTCTACAACCCGCGGCTTTTCGTGGGCGAGGAGTTCATCGCGAAGCCGGATGCGTGGTGGCCGGAGGCTGGCGTAGCGGTCGAGGTCGATTCCAGGCAGTGGCATTTGTCCCCGGCCGACTGGGAACGCACTATGGCGCGCCACTCGAGGATGAGCGCCCTAGGCATCACGGTTCTGCATTACCCGCCGCGTAGGCTGCACGCCGAACCACGGGTCATCGTCGCCGAGATCAGGGCCGCGCTGGAAGTCGGGCGCCGTCGGCCGCCGCTTCCGATCCGTGCCGTATCGGCGGTCTGAGCACGTTTTGATCTGATACGACGGCCGGCTAGAGCAGCCGTCTCAGGTACAGCAGGTCGAAGATGCTGCCCTCGACCTTGAGCCGCCCGGACAGCCAGGCCCGGGCGAAGCTGCCGGGGTCCTTGGCGACGGCTACGACATCATCGCTCCTGGCCGTGAAACGGATCTGCGCCGCCGGGTAGCCGTCCAGCGCTTCCTTGATCGGATCGGCGCCGTGCGGTCCGAGCCTGGTCAGAAACGTAACGCCCAGATCGGAGACATGGCAGCTCAGCGTCCGGTCGATCAGCTTCGCCTGCCGTGCCGCTGCGTTCATCTCCGAGATGCGGCCCGTGAGGCTCTCCAGGGCCACGCGACACTCACTCGCAGTCGCCATCATCACCCGCCTTCACGGTCATTCTCTGCCAGCGGCCGGGAATTCGGACACCGGGGTGCGAGCCGACACTCCAATGGCGCCAGCTTCACGTCCAGGACGGTAGCGTTCCAGACAGGACGCAGGATGAGAAAGCCGACGCACGGGCTGGCATGCTCAGCCGAGCCCGCGACGGCCACCCACCGGCCCGCGGACCGTGGCACGAGGAGCAGATCGCGATGGAGCACGACACCGGAGCCGCAGGGCCGGCTGAAACCGCGGAGCCGCCAGAGACCGCGGGGCCGCCAGCGACTGGCGAGCCACGGGTCGACGCGGCGCTCAGCCCGCTCGGCGAGCTCGATGAGCTCCCGGTGTCGGAGCATCCTGGCGTATACGACCGCATCCATGAGCAGCTAGTCGAGGTGCTCGGCGAGCTGCACTCCGCCCAGACCCCGGCGGGCCAGGGATCGGCCGAGCAGGTCGTGGGGTAAACACGGGGACGCGAGGAAACACGCAAGGTAAGTACGAACACGCTAGGAAACACACGAGGACGCAAGGACAAGGGTCACGAGGACGCGAGGTCATCGGCTGATGACAAAGAGGACACGACTGGACGCGGAACTGGTGCGCCGCGGCCTCGCGCGGTCGCGGGTGCAGGCGGCGGACCTGATCGCCGCCGGGCAGGTCCGGGTGTCCGGTCAGGCCGCGGGCAAGGCGGCGACCCAGGTCGCCCAGGACGCGGCGATCACGATTCAGCGCCAGGACAGCGGCCCTGACTACGTGTCGCGCGGCGGGCACAAGCTGGCCGGTGCCCTCGCCGCGTTCGGCGGGCTGCAGGTGGCCGGTCGCCGCTGCCTGGACGCCGGAGCGTCAACGGGCGGTTTCACCGACGTGCTGCTCAGGGCGGGAGCGGCCCATGTCGTCGCTGCCGATGTCGGCTACGGCCAGCTCGCCTGGAGCCTGCGGGCCGATCCACGGGTGACCGTCCTTGATCGGGTGAACGTGCGGAGCCTCAGGCCCGATCAGGTCAGCCCGCCGCCCGAGCTTGTCACGGCTGACCTGTCGTTCATCTCGCTCACTCAGGTGCTGCCCGCGCTGGCGGTCTGCGCCGCACCAGATGCCGACTTCGTACTCCTGACCAAGCCCCAGTTCGAGGTGGGCAAGGGAAGGGTCGGTGCGAAAGGAGTAGTCAGGGACCCTGACCAGCGGGCCGAGGCTGTCGCGGCCGTCGCGCAGGCAGCGCTGGACATCGGCCTTGGCGTGTGCGGCGTCGTCGCGAGCCCGCTGCCCGGCCCGTCCGGCAACGTGGAGTACTTCCTCTGGCTACACCGCGGCGCGCCGCAGCTGGACGACGCTGACTTGCGAGCCGCGATCGCCGAGGGACCGCAATGAACCGCGCGGCGAACCGCGGCATGCTGCTGGTCGTGCACACGGGCCGACCGGAGGCCGTCCAGACCGCGCGAGTCGTTGCCCAGAGTCTCCGCTCAGCCGGCGTGACCGTGCGGGTGCTCAAATCCGAGGCCGACGACCTGGGCTGCCAGGATGTGACTGTGGTGCCGCCCTCACCGCAGGCATCCGAGGGCGCCGAGATGGTGCTCGTGATCGGCGGCGACGGCACGCTGCTCCGCGCTGCAGAACTCGCCCGCCCGGCCGGGACGCCGTTGCTCGGCGTCAACCTCGGCCATGTCGGCTTCCTCGCCGAAGCCGAGCCAGATGTTCTGCGCGACGCCGTCGATCATGTCCTGGCCGGCCGGTACTGTGTCGAGCCGCGGATGACCATTGACGCCGCCATCCTGCACAATGGCTCGGTATCGGCAACGGCCTGGGCGCTGAACGAGGCGACCGTCGAGAAGGCCGCCAGGGAGCGGATGCTCGACCTGGTGACCGAGGTCGACGGCAGGCCGTTGGCCCGCTGGGGGTGCGACGGCATGGTGTTCGCGACCCCGACTGGGTCGACGGCTTATTCCTTCTCCGCAGGCGGGCCTGTTGTCTGGCCCGACGTGGAGGCGCTGCTGCTGGTGCCGATTAGCGCCCACGCCCTTTTCGCAGGCCCTATGGTGGTATCACCGGAATCGGTGCTGGCAGCGGAGGTCATCGGCACCACCGGCGATCACGGCGAGACGTCAGGGGCCGTCCTGTGGTGTGACGGCCGCCGCAAGGTTGACCTGCCACCTGGCGCGCGGGTCGAGGTGCGCCGGGGCGCGAAGCCGGTGCTTCTGGCTCGGCTGCACGGCGCCGACATCGGGGCGTCCTTCACCGACCGGCTGGTGGCCAAGTTCGGCCTCCCGGTCACCGGCTGGCGAGGCCGTGGCGGTGCGCGGCAGGACGCTGCCGCGCAGATGCGAGACGAGGAGCCGGCAGGCGATGCTTGAGGAAGTGCGAATCACCGGCCTCGGCGTCATCGATGAGGCCGTGCTCGAACTGTCCCCTGGCTTCAACGTCGTCACCGGCGAGACCGGCGCCGGCAAGACCATGGTGGTTTCCGGGCTCGGCCTGCTTTTCGGCGGCCGCGCCGACCCGAGCAGAATCCGGCCGGGCGCCGATCGGGCGATGGTCGAGGGCCGCCTGCGGACCGACCCGGACGGAGAGGTCGCGAGGCAGGTCAACAACGCCGGCGGCGACCTGGACGACGACGGCGGGACGCTGGTGCTAGTCCGGTCGGTCTCGGCCGAGGGCCGCTCGCGGGCCTACGCTGGCGGCCGGTCGGTACCCGTGTCGCTGCTGACTTACCTGTCCGACGACCTGGTTGCCGTGCACGGCCAGGCTGACCAGCAGCAGCTGCTGAAGCCGGGCAGGCAGCGCCAGGCACTCGACCGCTTCGCCGGGACCGAGCTCAACCGCGTGCTCGGCGACTACCAGCGGGCGTACTCCCAGCACCTGAAGGTCGCCGAGGAGCTAGCCGAGCTCACCGCGCTCGCGCGCGAACGCGCCGCAGAGGCCGAGGACCTACGGCGCGGGCTGGCCGAGGTCGAGCGGCTTGAGCCCATTGACGGCGAGGACATGGAGCTGCATGCCGAGGCCGAGCGGCTGTCGAACGCTGACACCCTGCACACCGCCGCAACGACCGCGCACGAGGCGCTGATCTCCGATCCGTCGAGCGCTTCCTACGAGGCGGCCGACGCGCTGACCCTGCTCGGCACGGCCAGGCACGCGCTGGAGGGTGCAGCGCAGCATGACCAGGCGCTCGGCGAGCTGGCCGCCCGGCTGACCGAGGCGTCTTACCTCGTCTCGGACATCGCGGCCGAACTGGCGTCCTACGCCGACTCGATCGAGGCTGACCCGGTCCGGCTGGCCGTCGTCCAGGACCGCCGGGCCGAGCTGACCAGGCTGATCCGCACGTACGGCGCGGCTCCCGTCCCCCAGGTCGCTGGCGGCGATCGCGACATCCCATATTCCGGCGATAACGGAACGCTCGCGGCCGGTGCCGTCGGCAGCCGGCTGCCGTCCGGGGACCTCGCCGGAGCCGCCGACGGCCCGCTGCTGCCCGGCGCTGCCCCGACAGCCGCTGCGGACGGCGCCGACGCCCCCGCCGGACCGCCGGTGCCCCAGGTACCCGACCTGGCCGCCGTGCTCTCCTGGGCGAAAGGCGCCGCGGCCCGCGTGGTTGAACTGGATGGTGACGACGACAGGATCGCCAACCTCCAGGGCCAGGAGACCAACCTGGCCGCCAAGGTCAGGGAACTCGGCGGCCAGCTGACCGCCATCAGACAGGAGGCGGCAGCGCGGTTCGACGCCGCTGTGACGGCTGAGCTCACCGCGCTCGCGATGCCCCATGCCAGGCTGAACGCCGTGGTGAGTCCGCTGCGCGAGTACGGGCCGCATGGCGGCGACGACGTGGAGATACGCCTGGCCGCCCACCCTGGAGCGCCAGCGCTCCCGCTGCATAAGGGCGCCTCAGGTGGTGAATTGTCTCGGGTAATGCTTGCGATCGAGGTGGTATTCGCCGGTGCCGACCCGGTGCCGACCTTCGTCTTCGACGAGGTTGACGCCGGGGTCGGCGGCAAGGCCGCCGTGGAGATCGGCCGCCGGCTCGCCAGGCTCGCCCGGCTCGCGCAGGTCATCGTGGTGACGCACCTGCCGCAGGTCGCCGCCTTCGCCGACACCCATCTCGTGGTGGAAAAGGCCGAGGACGGCCTGGTGGTATCCAGCGGTGTCACGAGGCTCGACGACTCGGGCCGGGTCAGGGAGCTGTCCAGGATGCTGGCCGGGCTCGAGGACTCTGAGTTCGGCCGGGCGCACGCCGGCGAACTGCTCGAGGCCGCAGCCGCCGAGCGGGCGGAGTCGGTGAGGCCACAATGATCCGTGTGACTGCCGGTAATGAGCGAGGCCGTGATGGCGTCGCAACGTAGCCGACCTGGCACACTTGGTTACGCAATGTGGGTCTACGCGCGGAGGTTCGCAGGCAGGCGCGGGAACGGATCGACCGATCTCCCGGGTCTCGTAGCGCTCGCCAGGATCGACCGGCGCACCAAGAACCTGACCAGGTCGACCGGTCAGGC
>WNFK01037975.1_pt2 | contig 14827 bp, 11 predicted proteins | sample 5400281 | NCBI WGS metagenome assembly WNFK01 (sample SAMN13153350, study PRJNA577476) | soil metagenome | isolation source: 20 cm soil on Douglas fir-dominated hillslope | place: USA:California | collected 2013-09-17 | reverse complement strand
CGTCCAGCTCCGTGCGCAGGAGCACGGTTGGCCCCTTGCCGTTGCGCAGGACGCCCACCACGCCGGTGCCGCCGACTCCCGCGGTCACCTCGTACCCGAGCTTGCGCAGCTCCTCCGCCAGGTGCGCGGAGGTGCGCTGCTCCTTCATCGACAGCTCTGGATTCTTGTGCAGGTCGAGATAGAGCGCGTCGAGCTGCGGGTAGATCTGGTCCAGGCCTTCCAGTGGCGACGCGGCGAGGACGAGGGCGAGGAGCGTCAGCATCGGCGCAACATACTCCTCCGGGGCGTTGACACGAAGGCGCTCCTCCGCCAAATACGGCGGCGTGCTGATCCTCGCCGCGCTGTTGCTCGCCGCGCCACACAAGGTCTACGTCAGCAACGAGGCGTCCGACGACGTCGCGGTGATCGAGAACGATGCCCTGGTCGCGCGCATCCCGGTGGGCAAGCGGCCGCGGGGCCTGAAGCTCGGGCCTGGCGGGAAGCTCTTCGTGGCGGTCAGCGGCTCTCCCCGCGGCGGCCCCGGGCAACGCGACGAGGACCTGCCGCCGCCGGATCGCGCGCAGGACGGGATCGCCGTGATCGATCTCGCGCGCGGGCAAGCGGTCGCGCGCCTGCCCGGAGGCCCCGATCCGGAGTCATTCGACCTGAGCCCGGACGGGCGGTTCCTCTTCGTCTCCAACGAGGACGCCGCCATGCTGAGCGTGGTCGACGTCGCCGCGGGCCGCGTGGTGCGCACGGTGAAGGTCGGCGCTGAGCCGGAGGGCGTCACCGTCTCGCCCGACGGCAAGGCCGTCTATGTCACCAGCGAGGAAGACAACCGGGTGGACGTGATTGACACCAAGAGCTTCGCCGTGCTGGCGAGGCCCGAGGTCGCGGCGCGCCCGCGGGCGGTGGCGTTCACGCCGGACGGCAAACGAGCATTCGTCAGCGCGGAGCAGGGGGCGGCCGTCGACGTGATCGATGCCCGCACGCTCCGCCGGGCCGGGCGCGTGCCCATCCCCGGCAAGGGCGCCAAGCCGATGGGTCTCGCCATGACCCGCGACGGCTCGCGGCTGTTCGTCTCCACCGGCCGCGGGGGCAGCGTGGCGTGCATCGACGTGAGCGCCCTACGCGTGGTGCGGACGTTCGACTCCGTCGGCACGCGCCCCTGGGGCCTGGCCCTGAGCCCCGAAGGAGATCGGCTCTACAGCGCCAACGGACCCTCCGACGACGTGTCGGTGATCGACCCGGAGAGCGGAAAGGTCGTGCGGCGGATCGCCTCCGGCAAGTCGCCCTGGGGCGTCGTCGTCGGGCCTTGAGACCGGGTTTCCGTCCGCGGACGCCGGGGCCGGACGCCGATGGTCTCGGGCGCCGCGCCGGTGTAAACGTGCGCCATGCCCGACTCCGCCCTGGCCGGCATCCGCGTCGTCGAAGTCGGCAACTTCATGGCGGCGCCGTTCTGCACGCTGCAGCTCGCGGACCTGGGCGCGGACGTGGTGAAGGTCGAGAACCCGGACGGCGGCGACCAGGTGCGCAACGCCGCGCCCTTCCTCCAGGGCGAGTCCTCCAGCTTCGTCCGCCTCAACCGCAACAAGCGCTCGCTGGCGCTGAATCTGAAGTCCCCGCGCGGCAAGGAGGTGTTCCGCAAGCTGATGAAGCGCGCGGACGTGCTGGTCGAAAACCTCCGCCCCGGCACCATGGCCGATCTCGAGCTCGACTACCCCCGCCTGTCGGAGCTGAACCCGCGCCTGGTCTACGTGGCCGCGTCGGGTTGGGGCCAGGACGGCCCCTATGCCCAGCGCCCCGGCCTGGACATCATGGCCCAGGGCATGAGCGGCCTGATGTCGATCACGGGGGAGGAGGGCGGCCAGGCGCCGGTGAAGGTGGGCGTGCCGTTGACCGATCTCACCTGCGCCCTCTACGGCGCGCTCGCCGCGGTCGCGGCCCTGCGCGTCCGCGATCGCACGGGCCGGGGCCAGTTCATCGACGTCTGCCTGCTCGAAGCCGGGGTCTCGCTGGCGGTCTGGGAAGCCGGACGCTACTTCGCCACCGGCGAGGTGCCCAAGCCGTTGGGCTCCGCGCACCAGAACTCGGCGCCCTACCAGGCGCTGCTTGCCTCGGACGGCTTCTTCACCTTGGGCGCGACCACGGCGCGCAACTGGGAGGCCTGCTGCGACGTGTTCGGCCTGGCGGGGCTGAAGCAGGACCCGCGCTTCGCGAAGGACCACTTGCGCCACCAGAACCGCGCCGAGCTGATCCCCCTGATCGAGGCGATCACCGTGCGCCAGCCCGCGCGGCACTGGGTCGAGGCGCTCGAGGGCGCCGGCGTGCCCTGCGGACTGCTGCAGACCTACGACCAGGTCTTCGCCGACCCGCACCTGAACGCGCGCGGGTTCTTTCCAGAGGCCCCGCACGCGACGCTCGGGCCGGTGAAGCAGATCGGCTCGCCCATGCGGATGTCCGAGACGCCGGTGCGGATGGAGCGGGCGGGCCCTTTGCTGGGCCAGCACTCCGCGCAGGTGCTGGCGGAGCTCGGATATTCGCGGGACGAGATCGGAAAGCTCGCGGCGGCGGGCGTGATCCGGGAGCCTCGATGAGCGCGGACGAGATCCTCTTCCAGGTCCAGGACGACGGCATCGCGCATCTGACTTTCAACCGGCCCGCAGCGCGCAACGCGATGACGTTCGGGATGTATCGCCGCCTCGGCGAGATCTGCCGCGCGCCGGATCCCCGGATGAGGGTCCTGATCCTGCGCGGCGCCGGAGACAAGGCGTTCGTCTCCGGAACCGACATCGCGCAGTTCCGTGGATTCAAGGCGCCGAAGGACGCCCTGGACTACGAGGCGACGATGGACGGCGTCTTCGACGCGCTCGAGGACCTGCCGGTTCCGACCATCGCCGCCATCCAGGGCGCCTGCACCGGGGGCGGAGCCGGGATCGCCGCGGCTTGCGACCTGCGGCTGGGCGCGCCGTCGGCGAAGTTCGGCTTCCCCATCGCGCGCACGCTGGGCAACACGCTCTCGCTGCGGAACCACGCGCGGCTGGCCGCGCTGATCGGGGTGGCCCGCACCAAGGACATCCTCTTCCTGGCCCGGCTGATGGACGCGCAGGAGATGCGCGCGATCGGGCTCTTGAACGAGGTCACCTCCGAGGACGGCCTGCACGCCCGGGCCGCCGAGGTAGCGCGGACCCTGCTCGAGCACGCCCCGCTCACGCTGCGCGCCGCCAAGGAGGCGCTGAACCGGGTGGTGCGGCACTGGTCCCCGCCGGGCGGCGGAGACGACTTCGTGGTGCGCAACTACATGAGCGCGGATTTCCGGGAAGGCATCGAGTCGTTCCTGGCCAAGCGCAAGCCGCGCTGGACGGGAAAGTAGGAACAGGAGCGTCGCATGGCGACCGCGAGCAGCCGTCACTTTCTCCAGATCCCCGGCCCCACCAACGTGCCCGACCGCGTGCTGCGCGCCATCGACCGCGCCACCATCGACCACCGGGGTCCCGAGTTCGCACGGCTGGGCAAGGAGGTCCTGTCAGGGCTGCAGCGGGTCTTCAAGACCCGGCAGCCGGTGATCATCTATCCGGCGTCGGGCACCGGGGCCTGGGAGGCGGCGCTGGCCAACACGCTCTCGCCCGGCGACCGGGTGCTGATGTTCGAGACGGGCCACTTCGCCACGCTCTGGCGCGAGATGGCCGAGCGCCTCGGCCTTGCGGTCGACTTCGTTCCCGGCGACTGGCGCCACGGCGTGGATCCGGCGGCGGTGGAGGACAAGCTGCGCGCGGACGCCCAGCGCAGGTTCCGCGCCATCTGCGTGGTTCACAACGAGACTTCGACCGGCGTGACCACCCGCGTGGCCGAGCTGAGAGCGGCGATCGATCGCGTGGGCCACCCCGCGCTCCTGCTCGTCGACACCATCTCTTCACTGGCGTCGATGGACTACCGCCACGACGAGTGGCGGGTCGACGTGACCGTGGCCGGATCGCAGAAGGGGCTGATGCTCCCGCCGGGTCTCTCCTTCAATGCCGTCTCCGAGAAGGCGCTCTCGGCTTCGCGCAGCGGCGGCCTGAATCGCTCCTACTGGGACTGGGGAGCCATGCTTCGCGCCAACGAGGGCGGGTTCTTCCCCTCCACGCCAGCGACCAACTTGCTCTACGGTCTGCGGGAGGCGCTCGCGATGCTGGAGGAGGAAGGGCTGGAGAACGTCTTCCGCCGGCACGCCCGCCATGCGGAGGCCACCCGGCGAGCGGCGAAAGCTTGGGGCCTGGAGGTGAACTGCGCGGACGAGCGCGAGCACTCGGCCTCGCTCACCGCCATCCGCATGCCGGCGGGCCACGACGCCGACCGGCTCCGTTCGCTGATCCTGGAGCGCTTCGACATGTCGCTGGGTCAGGCCCTGGGAAAGCAGAAGGGCCAGCTCTTCCGGATCGGCCACCTCGGCGCCTTCAACGATCTCTTGCTCTGCGGCACGTTGTCCGGGGTCGAGATGGGCCTGGGCCTCGCCGGGGTCCCCCACCGTCCCGGAGGCGTGGCGGCGGCCCTGCAGCACCTGGCAGCGACCTCGAAGTAGGCGGACCTCCGAGGCGGTGCGACACCCACCTCGGACAGGGCAGACCGGCGCCTTGCCGGCGCACCCCGGCCTCGTCGAACCTCCTCCATGGGGGGGCTGACGATGAGCAACACCAACCTGCCGAGGATCTCGCCTGCCAGAGCGCCGCTGGTGTCGACCGGACACTGGATCCTGCTCGCGGGCGCAGCGCTGACGATCGCCGCCATCCTGGGCTTGAGTGTCTCTGCGCGGCCGATGGTCCCGGTCGCCTCTCGCGGCGAGCTCGCGGCGACCAGTTCGCCACACTAGGCCGCGGCCGCCGCCCTGGCCGCCGAGCGCGCCCTTCACCCCGCGATCGCGCGCAGGCCCGCCTCCGCGCAGTCGAGGTCCTGCTCCGGCTTTCCTCCGCTGACGCCCACGGCCCCGAGCACGCTCTCCTTCCGGCGCACCAGCGCCGATCCCAGGCCCGCGATCATGGGCACCCGGGCCATCGCGGACACCACGGCGAAGAACCCCGGCCGGTCCTGCGCGACCTGCGCCAGCGAGCCACCGTCCCGGTGCCAGAGCGCGGCGCCGTTCGCCTTCGCCTCGGCGATCTGCGCCGACAAGGGCGGGGCGCCGTCCATGCGCGACAGCGCCTGCAGCAGTCCCCCTTCGTCGACGACTGCGACCGTCACGCGGATACCGATCTGCGCGGCGCGCGCGTGCGCGGCATCGATCAAGCGGCGGCACTCCTCGGCGGAGAGCGGCATCGTTTGCCTCCCGGTCCAGCGTGGGAGCGGAATCCTAGCGGATTCTGCCCAGCTACGCCGGCGACCCGCTCCGTGCGACGAGGTGCGAGTCCGAGGCCTAGCGATCCCACCCGGCCTTCGTGATTCATTTTTTGAGTCCTGCGGCAGCTTCGCCGCCCATCAACGCCGGGGTCGCCTTGCTGAGTGTGCTCGAAGTCGCTAGCTGCGCCCGCCGCCACCCGCAACAACCCGCACATCCCGAGAACACGCCGGTCGACCGCTCCGCTTGAACCGGGGCGCCGCGCGTTCAGCGGAGATTGAGGGTCGGGTGTTGCTGCGGCAGGCCGCTGTTGCGGATGAAGTCCGCCACGCGCTGCGAGACGGCCAGGGTCTCCGCGATCGCCTGCAAGTTTTTTCCCACCGCCTCGTCCACGAACCAGCCGTCGCTCTGCAACGTGGCGACCAGCGTCTCGTCTTCGTGCGTGAGCGTGACCTCGAGCTGGAGCCTGTACGGTTCGTGGTCGACGACCTTGAATCCCCGCGCGGCCAGGGCCTGCCCGAACGCGGCGTGCTCGGCCGGGTCGACCGCCTTCACCGTCAACTCGTAGGCCGCGAGCTCGGCCCGGGTCGGCGGGTTCTGCGCCGGCTTGGGAGGCCAGTGCGCGGGTCGGGCGCAAGCGAGAATCGCCAGCAGCAGGACGATCCTCGTCATGGCAACTTGTCTGCGCCTCCCGGCGGGATTCGTCAATGCGGATACCGGGCCAGGACCGCCAGGTAAAGCGGGCCCAGGGGCGCCGGTCGCCGCCGATTCCTTCACGGTGGTGAACCCGAAGAGGATCATCGAGAGGAGCAAGGAAGACTCCGACTTTCGTCCCGTCTGCCGACGGATTCGTCAAGGCGGCGCGCGGCACACCCTCTCCGGCCCCGCCCCGATCCGACCGAGCCTCGGGATCCGTTCTCCTCGCGTCTCGCCACGGCGGAAGCGGCAAGGGCGGATTCAGCCGGCCGCAATGTCGACCCTGCCTGCTGCGAATGAGCAATCCTCGCCGGCCGGATTTCTTGATTGGCGGCGGCTCCGGCGGCGAGGTGCGCTCCTGTGGCTCGATGTCCGAGCTTCATCGGCAACGAGGGCCGGCGAAGGAGACCTTCGTCGTCGAGAATGCGGACTTTGCAAAAGCCTCCAATGCGATAGCATGCGTGTTTGACGTTTCTTTGAATCCCGTCCCCCACCCTCGGGAGCGCAGTGGAAGAATCCGGAAGTGCCATCGTGCTGGTGGTGGACGACGAGCCGGGCGTCCGCGCGGCGCTCGGCCGCACCTTGGAAGCGGGCGGCTACCCGGTCCTGCTGGCCGCCAGCGCCGACGAGGCGCTCGGAATCCTGCAAGACAAGCCGGTGCACGTGATCATCACCGACCATCACATGCCCGGCATGTCGGGCATCGACCTGCTCAAGCTGGTCCGCGTCCGGTACCCGCGGGTGGTCCGGATCCTGCTCACCGCCGACAAGGAGCCGGAGACCCCGGTGCGCTCCATCAACGAGAGCGAGGTCTACCGGTTCATCCGCAAGCCCTGGAACAACGCGGACGTCCGCACCATCGTATCGCTGGCGTTCGAGATCGCGCGCCTGGAGCAGGAGAACCGCCACCTCGGGGAGATCGCGCGCACGAAGAGGGCGCCGCCCGACGATCCGGCCGATCTCGAGTCCGAGCTCCTGCAGCTGGCCGAGGACGAGATCGAGGGCTGAAACCATGAAAACCGTAGCCGCAGACCCGCACCTGCGGCGCGGGAGCGGCTAACCGCGCTTGCCGAGCAGCTGCTCGGCGGTGGCGAGCTGGCTGCGCAGATCGTCGATCTCGATGTCCCGCAGGCGGAGGCGGTCGCTCAGGTCGTCCATCTGCAGCAAGAGGCCCTTGATCTGGAGCATGAGCCTCGACCGCTCTCCGTCCGGCTCCTCCGGCGGGCCCGGCCCGGCGGCGATGCCTGGAAGGTGGGCGAGGGCCTGGCCGGCGCGCGTCCGCATCTCGTCGAGCCAGGCGACGAGGCGCTGGAAGTCCTCGTTGGGGATCAGCCTGAACTCCACGTCCAGCCCTGGATGCTGGCCGTCGCGGCCCGGGATGGCGCGGAGGACGATGCCGCATAGATGCAGCGGCTGCTTCGCTCCCGGCCTGGCCAGGTCGACCTCCAGCGTGGTCCCGATCTCGAGCAGCCGTTCGCTCCGCAAGAAAGCGCCGTCCGCCGAAAGCTCCTCGAGCTGGCAGGGGATCTCTTCCGCTCCCACCTGGACGTGGGCAGCGATTCCGCTCACGCGAAGGCGCTGGCTGCGCGGCTGTGCGTTCGCCATCAGGCCCTCCGTTTGCGCGGAAGGCGTCACGTCGCCGAAAGTTCGAGGAGCGAGTGCTCGGCGGCATCGAGTCTGTCCGCGGCAACAGATCTTCAGTGCCCGCCGATACGATAACGCCGCAGACCCTCTCGGGCTCTGCCAAACAGGTGCGCGGCGGTGGGTCCGGATGGGCGGGTGTGGGTCAGAGGTGCGTCAGGGCCGGCTTGCCGATGGGGAAGACGTTGAAGCCGATCGCGTGCAGGGCCTTGTGATCGAGGATGTTGCGGCCGTCGAAGACGAACGCGGGCTTCTCCATCGAGTCGAAGATCGAGCGGTAATCGAGCGTGCGGTAATCGTCCCATTCGGTCAGGATCGCCAGCGCGTGCGCCCCCCGGGCCGCCTGGTAAGGGCTCTCCTCGAAGAGCAGACGGCCGGCCGGCGCGCCGGCCAGGTCCAGCCGGGCGTTGGCGAGCGCCTTCGGGTCGCTGATCACCACCAGGGCGCGCTCGTCCAGCAGCTTGTTGGCGATCGCGATGGCAGGCGAGTCGCGGGTGTCCCCCGTGTCCTTCTTGAAGGCGAAGCCGAAGAGCGCGATCCGCTTCTCGGTGACCGTGTCGAACATCGCGCTCACGATCGTCTGGACGAAGCGGGTCTTCTGGAACTCGTTCATCGAGATCACGCTTTGCCAGTAGCGCGCGACCTCCTGGAGGCCGCAGGACTCGCAGAGGTAGACGAGATTGAGGATGTCCTTCCGGAAGCAGGACCCGCCGAAGCCCACGCTGGCGTTGAGGAACCGGCTGCCGATGCGGCTGTCGAGCCCGATCGCGCGGGAGACCTCGGACACGTCGGCCGCGGTCTTCTCGCAGAGGGCGGAGATGGCGTTGATCGAGGAGATCCGCTGGGCGAGGAAGGCGTTGCAGGCGAGCTTCGAGAGCTCGGCGCTCCAGACGTTGCTGGTGATGATCTGCGCGCGCGGGACCCAGTTGGAGTAGATCTCCACCAGCACGTCCCGGGCGGCGATGCCCGAGGGCGTCTCGTGGGCTCCGATCAGCACCCGGTCCGGTGACTCGAGGTCCCGGATCGCGGTCCCCTCGGCGAGGAACTCGGGGTTCGAGAGCACCTCGAAGCGGATTCCCTTGCGGTTGGAGTTGAGGATCCGCTCCATGGCGTGGGCGGTGCGCACGGGCAGCGTGCTCTTCTCCACCACCACCTTGCTTCCGCGCGACGCCTCCACGATGGTGCGCGCCGTCTTCTCCCAGTACTGCAGATCGGGCGCCTTCCCCGCTCCCTCGCCGAAGGTCTTGGTCGGGGTATTGACCGACACGAAGATGATCTCCGCGTTGTCGATCGCCTGGGCGACGTCGGTGGAGAAGAACAGGTTGCGCCCGCGGGCCTGCTTCACGACCTCTAGCAGGCCGGGCTCGTAGATGGGCAGGGCGTCGCTCTGCCAGGCGCCGATCCGATCGGCGTTGACGTCGACGACCGTGACCTGGTAGCGGGGGCACCTGGCGGCGATCACGGCCATCGTCGGACCGCCGACGTGGCCCGCGCCGATGCAGAGCAGACGCCGCTCGAATTGGGACTTGTTGGACAACCGGCGCCCCCTCCGGCGAGCTTAACCCGGACCCGGCCCCCCGGGAATTTCAGGGCACGGTGTTGGGCGTGCCCGCGTCGTAGCGGGCCTTCGCCGGCAGGGGGCTGGTGGTCCCGGCCGTGGGATCCACCCAGGGCCAGGGGTTTGCGCCGAAGAACGACGGCTTGCCGGTCAGGTAGAACGAGGGCGGGATCGGGCGCGCCCCGCTGTTCCAGACCACGCCGTTGTTGACGTTGTCCCAGTTGCCGTCGCGGAAGATGTGCGCGGCCGCGTAGCCGTTGTCCCAGTTCCCGCCGCCGCCGCCATAGTTGTTGCCGAGTTGGTAGATGGGCGCCCCGCTCCGCGAGGACGGGGTCGTCTGGTAGACGTTGCCTCCGTTCAGGATGTTTCCCACGTAGGCATGGAAGTGGGTCCAGCCGTCCATGCCGACCGCGCGCAGGTTGCCGCTCATGCCGCCGCCCGAGTTCTGTCCGTTGACGTAGTTGCGCAGGTGCGTGTGCCATCCCGAGTTGCCGTGGGTGGTGTCGCCGCCGAGGTTGGGCGTCCAGTTGCCCTCGATCAGGTCGTGGTGCGTGAAGTTGGCGTGGCAGTCGTCGATGCCGTTCTCCTGCCAGCCGGGACTGTTCCAGATCACCGCCCCGTCCACGTAGTTGTACGAAATCACGTTGCCGCCGCCGGTCGAGTTGAGGGCGATGGGCTTGTTGTTGTTCACCGAGATGTTGTTCTCGATCAGGCTGGCCGACGAGCCCACCCCGACCACGATGCCGTAGGCCTGGCCGCCAGGGTTCTGGTCGGACGACCCGTGCACGTAGGAGTCGCGCACCACGCACCGGTAGCAACGTCCCAGGCCGATGTTGTAGCCGTACTTGCCGGGGTGGGCCGGGTCGGGCGGGTTCCACTTCTCGCCGTCGGCCTCGATGTTTCTGGCCCAGGAATAGGCGGAGTAGCTGAAGACGACGGTGCCCCCGGGAAAGCCCCAGAGGTTGTTCCCGCCGGCGACCGCGACGTTCTCGATGCCGGACCAGCGGTTCCCGACCGGGACCGCGCTGGTGTTGAGCGGCACGGTGCGCCAGAGCTGCGGGCTGGTGGAGAGAGGGAAGTCGATGTGGAGCGGATCCTTGAGCGTGAGGACGTTCCCGCTGATGGCGACGATCTCGTTCTCCTGCATCGTCGATCGCCACTGCGGGACCGCGTTCTGCGCGGCCGTGTTGGCCGAGGTCAGGTTGCTGATACCGGGCAACCCGGGCGCTCCGGTCGAGGGGCCGTTCCAGCTGTAGGTCGGCTGCCGCTTGAAGTACTGCCCGTCGTAGAACCAGATGTATCCGCCGTTGATCGTCGCCGGCCCGTTGGCCACCGCCGCGCCGTCGACGTGGTCGATGGTGATCACGTCGCCGACCCCGAAGGCGCTCGCGTTCGCGACCTGGACCGTGCTGGCGCCCTCGAGCGCGTCCGCGGTGACGTTCTGCACGGCGAAGTCGGCGTCCCCGCCGCCGACCCGGTGCCCGAAGAGGATCACCGTGCCGTAGTCGTTGATCTGGCCCGTCGCCGCGATGCGGGTCGCGCTCGCGCCCTCGCCGCGGATGGTGACGTTGTCGACCTTCACGTAGATGCCGATCTGATTCGAGGTTCCCGGGTACGTCTGTGGATTGACGAAGTAGGTGCCCGCCTTGAGCTTCACGATCTTCCGGCTGGTGGGAGCCGCCGCGGCGCCGGCTGCGTTGATCGCTGTCTGGAAGGCGGACGTGAACGCGGCCGCGTTCGAAGTGCCGGCCAGCGCCGGGTTGACGGAGTACCCGCCGTACGGATTTCCGGCGGGGAGCCAGACGGTGGCCGGCCGCACGGGATCGTTGTCCCCCGGGATCCCGCCCGGGATGCCCGGGTTCCAGCTCGTCTGGTAGATGGCGGGCAGGATCGACTGGTCGATGGCGGACGCGGCCGAGACGCTCAACGACAAGCCGGCGGTCGCCGTGCGCGAAGCCGAGTCCAACACCTGGACCGTGAAGGTCGACGCCCCTTCAGCCGTCGGGCTCCCCGAGAGCACGCCGCTGGACGTCCCCAGGGAGAGGCCAGCGGGCAGCGTCCCGGCGGTCAGCGACCAGGTGTACGGCGTGCTCCCTCCGGTTGCGGAGAGCGACGCCGCGTAAGAGCTTCCGACCGAACCGTCGGGAAGCGACGAGGTCGTGATCGTCAGCGGCGCGGCCGCCGTCACCGTCACCGCCGCGGTCTTCGTCTTCGAGATGTCCGCAACCGACTTCGCAATCACGTGGTAGGTGCCCGCGCTCGCCGGCGCGGTGTACGTGCCCGAGGAGTTGATCGTTCCGCCTCCGGGCTCTTGAACGCTCCAGGTGACGGCGGTCGACTGGCCCGCCGTGGTCCCGATGACAGTCGCGGTGAATGGGACCGTTCCTCCGGTGGTGGTCGATGCGGACGCCGGCGAGATCGTGACCGAGATGACCGGCGGACCCGGCGTCACCGTCACCGTCGCCGAGTCCTTGCTCGACGGGTCCGCGACGCTGCTGGCGATGACGTGATAGGTCCCCGCATTCGAGGGGGCGACGTAGGTTCCCCCGGCGTCGATCGCTCCGCCCGACATCTCCTGGACGGCCCAGGTCACCGCCGTGGACTGGCCGCTGGAGGTTCCCGCCACGGCCGCGCTGAAGCTGGCGGTCCCGCCGGCCGCCACCGAGGTGGACCGCGGCGTGATGGTGACCGCGATTCCTGGGTCGCCGACCTTGGGAGGGAGGCAGGCCGCTTCGAGCACCGCGGCGAGGCATCCCATGGCTGCCAGACTCCGTGCAGTCATTCTCCCTCCGGATCCGCAGAGTTGGCCGGGGTTCAGGGCCCGGTAGGCCCCCAACCCACAGCAAAATTGCCGTTCGAACGGAAAAACGACCGTTCTCTCAGAGACTTAGCTACAGGGACACGAGGCTGATGTCATCCCCACACCCGGCGCGGATGTGAGAATGCCCGGACACCCCGGAGCACGGGCCTTGCCCAGATGTGCCGGCGATCCGGTTAGAGGTGCGTGCTCGCCGCGATCGAGGGTACGCCGTTCGTGTCCACCAGGAACAGCATGTAGTTGCCCGGCGTCGCGAGGTTCGCGTTCGCGGGCGCGGTCACCGTCAGCGATCCGCTCCCCGCCGTGAAGGACAGAGGCAGGTAACGCTGGGCCATGTTGATGGTGTGCGTGACGCTGGCGAACCGCATCAGGGCGACGCTCGCGATCCGCGCGGCGTCGGGCGTCTGGATCACGAAGGACTGCCCGAGTTGGAGCTGGGCGGGAGCCGACGTGATCACCGGCCGCGGGCCCTTGAACAGATACGGCGGCGCGTAGAACTCGGCGTTGAACTGGTCGGTCGGCAGCGTGGAGTCGTCGAATCGGCCGCCGCCCAAGATCAGGACGCGCGCGTCGGGCATCAAGAGCGCCTCGGAGTGGTAGAGGCGCGCGGCGTTCATCGAGCCGAGCGTGGTCCAGGTCTCCGTCGCGGGCGACCAGAGCTCCACCGGCCGGATGGCCGCTCCGGTGGCGGTCGGCGCCGTGGTGGGTCCGCCGCCGGTCACCAGCACGTTTCCGTCGGGGAGGATGGTCAGCGTGTGATACGTGCGGGCGTACTGCATCGACGAGACCTGCCGCCAGGTCGGCGACGGCTGGGTGGCGTCGAGGACGTAAGCGGTGGTCTGGGACGGCCGGGTCGTCTCGTCCGGATCCGTCGAAGTCCCGACCTTGAGGAACTTGCCAGGCCGGTACATCGCCGTACTGCCGCCGTCGACTTGCGAGCCGCCCACCGGCGTCCAGGTGAGCGCGTTCAGGTCGAAAATCTGGCTCACGATCGGGTCTTCGGAGGTCGCCGCGACCATCAGGCGCCCGTCCGGCAGCACGAAGATGTGCGGGTAGTACGGGAACGTGAAGGGAGCGCTGCTGAGGCGGGTCCAGGAGTTGGTCGCCGGAGAGTAGATCTCGGAGACCGGGACGAAGCACTCGGGGCAGTTCGACTCTCCGCTGACGACGAAGATGCGTCCGTCCGGCAGGGTCGTCGCCGTGGGGTACCAGCGCGGATAGGCCATGTCGGGCAGCTCCGTCCACGAGGACGAAGTGGGGTCGAACACGACCGCCGAGGTGAGCCCGAGATGGGCGCCGCCGTTGTGGCCACCCACCACGACGATGCGGCCGTCGGCCATCTGCTCGTGGCCGCTGCAGAAGGCGTTGATGGGGATGGTCGCCATGGCGAACTTGTCCGCGGCCGGATCCCAGGTGCGGCCGTCGTAGCCGAGGCCTTGCCCGTCCCACATGAGGATCCGTCCTCCGGGGAGCTGCGCCATGTGGACCGGAACGATCGGCAGCGCAGTGGTGCCGGAGAAGAGCCCGGTGACCGCCGGATTTCCAGGGCTCGAGTTCGAGAATGTCACCTGGATCGGGGCCGCGTACCCGACGTTCCGGGCCGAGTCCATGGCGCTGGCGCTCAGCATGTGGACGCCGTTGCTGAACTTCGTCGTGTCCACCGAGACGGAGTACGGCGCGCTGTTGTCCACCGGGGAGGCGGGGACGCCGTCCACGACGCCCTGAGTGCCCTCGATCCCGGACTCGGCGTCGGAGGCGGTGAACGTGACCGTCACCGTGCCGCTGAGCGTCGCTCCCGCTACCGGCGAGGAGAGGGTCAGGACGGGAGGATTGACGTCCGCCGGCGGCGGGGAGGAGGCGACCTTGAACGCGACCAGCTGCATGATCCAGAACGCCCCTGAAGCGCCCAGCGGCGCCGTGGCGTTGTAGGTCCCGGTGGAGGTCACGATCCTGTCCTCGACGATGTCGCCGTCCGGGACCGTCAGCATCCGCGAGATGTACCCGGCGCCCGGCCCGTTGGTGACGGACTGGACGATGTTCGCCGCCACCAAGAGATCCGAGCCGTTGGTGGTCGTCAGCGATCCGCTGTTGCTCGTGCTCGCGGTGCCCGTGGCGGCCACCGAGACGTCCACCGGATTGCCCGGGGCGAGGCCCCGGTACTCGAGGATGCGGATGTCCGCGTACTGCGCGGAGCCGCTGAAGGTCACGGTGACCTTGTTTTCGCCCGCGTTCGCGGGCGCGATGCCGTTCGCGGAGTAGATCGTCTGCGAGAGCCCGGGGATCACGGTGGGTCCCACCGCCGGAACGTAGGTGTTGCCCTTCACGTCGGTGACCGAGTTGACGTGGACGTCGGAGTCGTTCCAGGCGACCACCACGACGTTCAAGTCCCCGGCCCACTGCGCGGAGTCGTAGCTGATCGTCACCGACGATTTGCCGGACTGGGGCGTCGCGTAGTTCCCCTGTTGGTAGGTGGGGACGAAGGCCGGCGCGGGCGTGGTGGCGCTGGCGACGCCCGAGTAGCCGCTGAGGTTGTTGGCGGCGTCGGTGGCGCGGACGCGGTAGCTGTAGGCGATCGCCGCGCCCAGGCCCGTGTCCGAATAAGACGGGCTCGCGCTGGTCCCGATCTGCGCAAAGCTCGAGCAGCCGGCCGTCTGGCAGCGCTCGATCAGATACGCGGTCACGCCGACGTTGTCGGTCGATGCGCTCCAGTTGAGGTTGATCTGGCTGCTCGACGTCGGCGTCACCGTCAGGCCGGAGGGGCTGGTGGGCGGTTGGGTGTCGGGCGTCAGCGTGGTGGCGCTGGCGACGCCCGAGTAGCCGCTCA
>WNFK01122916.1_pt2 | contig 14832 bp, 11 predicted proteins | sample 5400281 | NCBI WGS metagenome assembly WNFK01 (sample SAMN13153350, study PRJNA577476) | soil metagenome | isolation source: 20 cm soil on Douglas fir-dominated hillslope | place: USA:California | collected 2013-09-17 | reverse complement strand
AGCCCGATCCATCTTACGACCTCGCCGACGACGTCCTGACGGATACGCGGTGTTGTCTCCGACAGTTCCTGGACGAACTTGCCGATCAAACATCCTCGCTCGTACCCGAATCCAGCGTAAAGGGAAGCGATGTGCTCGAAGTGACCTCGAATGCGTTCAAGCGGCGCTGCGCTTTTGTCCGCTAGCATGTCGATCCTTACGCCCTCCCAGTACGTCCCCAGAACTTCTACCGCCAGGAGCTCCTTCGCTTTGAAGTAGTTGTAGAACGAACCCTTTGGTACACCGGCGGCGTCGACGATCTCCTGGACACCACACGCGCTGTATCCGAGGGCGTGAAACCGATCGACCGCGGCGGATACGATCTTCTCGCGCGTACTCGGCTTCGGCATAGAGGCCCCCACCATCGAGGTTTCCAACGTCCAAATATACCCATGACTGATCGTTCAACCAACGCGATCTCGTCTTTCGGCGAAACGGCCCGCGTCACAGCCAACTGGCGATGCCACAACGACCGACGCTATTTGAACCGTCGTTGACAAGCAATACGACCGGTCGTATCGTCAAGCCGTCGGCGTGCCGAGCCAGGGGCACACCGTGCTCCCGGACTGTTCTATGGGGAACCAAATGAGCGATTCACAGACTGAGAAGAACAAAGCGATCGTCCTGGAGGCGTTCGATACGCTCTTTAACAAGCGCGACTATGCGGCCGCCAAACGGTTCTGGTCCGACCGCTACATCCAGCACAGCGCTCACATCGCACCAGGCCGCCAGGGCTTGTTTGACCTGATCCAGTCGCTGCCCGAGACGCTGCGCTATGAGAACCAGCTGATCGTGGCCGAGGGCGACTACGTCATCGCGTACGGTCGCTTTTCCGGCAACGGCCGTCCCTCCGCCTGGATCGCCGCCGATGTCATCCGCTTCGAGGACGGCAAGCTCGCAGAACATTGGGATGTTCTGCAGGACGAGGCGACCCGAGCCCAGTCGGCCAGCGGGCTACCGATGTTCGGCGATCGTTTTCCATAGCAGCCGCCCAGCCGAGCCCGGAACGGCGACGGGGTTCACAGCACGCAGACCCACAGCGACCTTGGCGGGCTCATTGGTGCCCACTTTTGGGGCAGCCGCTCACTTTCAGCTTGTGGATTGTCTATTGACGTCGAGGCGATCACACTCTGCGCATCACCCAAAGAATGAGAAGAGTAGGTCGGCGCCGTCGGGGCGCTACCGCACCTATCGCAGCACCGAAGGAATGGCAGGGCCTTTGACCCGGATGCGCGCCACGCTCTCGAGGCTGGCGCTGTGGCGAAAGCTGCACCCACCCTTGTCCGCAGGCTGGCTGGCGGGCCGTTTCCCCCATGCGCTGCGCGCGGGGACTTTCCGGCAGCAGCGCGATTACTTCCTGTATGTCCCAACCACGGTGACTCGGCGCGAGCGCGTGCCCCTCTTGCTGATGCTGCACGGTTGCAGTCAGGATGCGCGCACTTTCGCGGAGGGTACGCGAATGAACGAGCTGGCGGACCAGCACGGCTTCATCGTGTTGTATCCGCAGCAGTCCCTGCGCGCCAATCCGCTGCGCTGCTGGAACTGGTTCGAGTCGCGAACCAGAGACGGCGCGGGTGAGGCGGCCGCGATCGCGACGCTGGTGCGGGACGTCGCTCGCCGCTACCCCGTCGATCGCTCGCGGGTGTACGTGGCCGGAATCTCGGCCGGCGGCGCGATGACGGCCATCCTGGCATTCTGTTATGGCGGCATCTTCGCCGCATGCGCCATCGTGGCCGGCGTGATGTACCGCGCGGCCGACTCGGCGCTCGGAGCCGCGCAGGCGATGCGCGCCGGCGCGCGGCTGTCGCCCGAGACCACGGCGGACGAGGCTACACGCAGGGTTTCCCGCAAGTTTGGCTTCGTGCCGGCAATGGTGATGCACGGCAGTCGCGATACCGTGGTGCACCCGCGCAACGCTGAGCAGATCGTCGGCCAGTTCCGCAAATTTGCCGAGCTGGTGAGCACGCCCCCCGAGCCGCTGGCGGGGCCCGTGGAACAGTGCATCACCGGCGAAGGGCGCAGCTATCAGCAGCGCGATTATGTGCGCAGCGACCAGGTGTTGCTGCGCTCGATATCGGTCGACGGGCTCGGACATGCGTGGAGCGGCGGAGACGAGCGCCACCGGTTCAACGATGCGGCGCAGCCTGATGCGAGCCGCCTCATCTGGGACTTTGTATCAAGTTTCCGCCGCCCGGCGCCGCCACGCTGGCCGCTGATCCATTTCTGGTTCCGTTATCTGCGCCGCTATCTGCGCTGATATGCTTCTGGGCTGCGCGTCAAGCCCGTTTGATGCGCATGATCCGGTCGAGGATGACGGCCAGCAGCACAATCACGAATCCTGCTTCGACCCCCATGCCGATCTGCACCGTATTGAGTGCGCGTACCACCGGCACACCGAGGCCGCCGGCGCCCACGAGTGCGCCGATCACCACCATCGATAGGCTGAGCATGATGCATTGGGTAATGCCGGCCAGGATGAGCGGTGCTGCGCTCGGTAATTCCACCTTCCAGAGCAGCTGCCAGCGCGTGGCGCCGAAGGCTTCGCCCGCTTCGAGCAACGCACGCGGCACGGAGGCGATACCGAGCTGCGTGAGTCGGATCGCCGCCGGCAAAGCGAAGATCACCGTCGAGATCAGCGCCGGTACCACGCCCAGGCCAAACAGCACCAGGGTTGGGATCAGGTAGACGAAGGTCGGCAGCGTCTGCATCAAATCCAGCGCCGGGCGCAGCGCCGCATTGAGCTGCGGACGGTGGCCGGCTGCGATTCCCAGTGGCACGCCGATGAGGATCGACACCAGGGTCGAGACAAACACCAGCGACAGGGCGTCGACGGTCTGCTGCCAATAGCCCTGGTTCATGATGAACAACAGCGCCGCGGCGACGAAACTCGCGAGCCACCAGGAGCGCTGCAACAGCCAGGCGAGCGCGGCCGCACCCAGGATGACGAGCGGCGCGGGCAGCGCGTGCAGCAGACCGCTGACCGCGGCGATCATCACGCCGACGACCGCCGCGATGAGCGCGAACAGGCTGCCAGAGTGCTGTTTTATCCAGTCGATGCCGCGCGCCATCGCGTCGCCCACCGGCAGCTTATGCGAGGCCAGCCAGGGCTCGAATTGCGCGCCGATCCCACGGACGGATCCGCCCCCCGGCACACCACCGGCCGTGCGGCCGCCGATCGTTGCGACACCCTGCAGCCACAATGCGACGGTCGTCGGATGGGCGCGGAGCCAGGCGCGCGCCGCGACTTCCGGCGGCTGCTTGCCGGCCACCATCGCCTGCATGATCTCGCTCTCGCCACCGGTCGTGAACTGCAGATTCTGCAGCAAGCGCCCGACATTCGGGCATTGTGCGAGATAACCCGTGCGGGTGAGCGTCAGCACGGAGGCGCCGCCGTAGTTCGGCCCAAACGTCGAATCCCCGCCCGCCAGATAGCGCAGATCGAACTGTATGTTCATGGGGTGCGGATCCCAGGCGAGGAACACGATCGGCGCGTGTGCGGCATAGGCTCGTGCGACCTCGCCGAGCATGCCCTGCTCGCTCGACTCGACCAGCCGGAAGTGCGCGAGGCCGAAGTCGTTGTTCTGAATCATCGTCAGGATGTGATGATTGCCGTCGTTGCCGGCCTCGATACCGTAGATCGTGTGGTGCAGCGCGGCGTCGAAACGCCGGATGTCGGCGAAATCCCTGAGCCCGGCGGCGTAGGTGTAGCTCGGTACCGCCAGCGTGTATTTCGCACCGCTGAGGTTCTCGCGCACCACCTCGATTGATCGGTCCTCGATGTAGGGACGGCGATCGTTGGTCTGGGCGGGCATCCAGTTGCCGAGAAACACATCGATGTTGCCGCGCTTCATCGACGCGAAGGTCACCGGCACCGACAGCAGGGTGGTCTGCGCGTCGTAGCCGAGATCACGCAGTAAGGCGCTGAGCACCGCGGTCGTCGCCGTTACGTCGGTCCAGCCGACATCCGCCAACCGCACGGTGTGGCAGCCGGCGGGCTCACTCACCGCGGCCGCGCGCACGGCCGTACCGAGCGCCGATGCCAGCAGCGTCAGCGCGAGCGCCTCAGGCCAGGGGCGGGAAACGCGCCATCGCTTCGAGATCGTTGAGTTCCTGGTCATTGCGGATATAAAGGCGACTCGCGTCCCGTAAGGGTTGATAGTCCCAGGGCCGATAGCGCCCCTCACGCAGGGCGGCGTAGACCAAATGACGACGGCGCTGGCTCGCGAGAACCGACTGATGGATCTCGGCCAGGGACCAGCGCCGGGCTACGTCGGTACGAAATTCGGCAACTAGCCCAGCGCAGTCCGCGCGCGAACTTAAGTTGACCCGTTCATCGGGATCTGCCATCAGGTCGTAGAGCTGGTCCGGATCCGCGGCCGAGTGCACGAACTTGTAGCGGCCACGGCGAATCATCACGATCGGTGCGATCGCGCCCTCGGCCAGATATTCGCCGACTACCTCCCCGGGTACCGCAGCGCCTTCGAGGGCCGGCAGCAGACTGCGGCCATCAATGGGTGCCGAGTACTCAGTTGCCTCACCCTTACTGGCGAGATCTACCAGCGTCGGCAAGATATCGAGCAGCGATGCCGATGCCGACACCCGATGCGGCAGGAAACGCCCGGGCGCGCGCACGATCAGCGGAATGCGGCAGGCGTTCTCGAAGAAGTTCATTTTGTACCAGAGGCCGCGCTCACCGAGCATATCGCCGTGGTCGGCGAGCACCATGATCACGGTGTTTGCATCGAGCTCGGCCTGGCGCAGCGTTGCCAGTAGTGAGCCGATCTGATCGTCGACATACGATACCGCGCCGAGATACGCGCGGCGGGCCGCGCGGATCTGCGTCTCGTTCGGCTGCGCGAGGGTCAACCCGATGACGTGGCGCAGCCGGCGCGAATGCGGGTCCTCGTCGAGCTCGCGATCCTTGACGCGCGGCAGATCGATCTCGCCGTCCCGGTAGCGATTCCAGTACGACTCCGGGATCACGTAGGGATCGTGCGGATGCGACATCGACACCACGAGGCAGAACGGGCGGCGGTCCCTGCCGCGCGCGATATCGAACAACTTCTGGCGCGCGGCAAACACGGCCTCATCGTCGAAGTCGATCTGATTGGTGCGCGTGCACGGCCCGGCCTGGATTACCGAGTCCATGGTGTGGTACCAGCCGGGGCGCTCCTCGAAGCGCGTCCAGTCCGGCGTCCAGCCGAAGTCGGCCGGGTAGATATCCGTGGTCAGCCGCTCCTCGAAACCATGCAGCTGGTCCGGTCCGCAGAAGTGCATTTTGCCGGACAATGCCGTCCGATAGCCGGCGCGGCGCAGGTAGTGCGCGAAGGTTGGCACCTGCGCGGCGAACTCGGCGGCGTTGTCATAGGCACCGATCTTCGACGGCAACTGCCCGGCAAGCCACGAGTAGCGCGAGGGCGCGCAGAGCGGGCTGTTGCAATAGAAGGATTCGAACACCACCCCGGTCTCGGCCAGCCCGTTGAGGTGCGGCGTCTTGGCTACTTTGCCGCCGTAGGCCGGCAGTACGGCGGCGGTCAGCTGGTCGGCCATCACGATCAACAGATTCGGACGCGCTGGCATGCGTTCAATTGTATCAGCCGTTGGCGAGCTTTCCCGCCTACCGGAGGTGTCCCACCCTCGTATGTCCGCTGCACTGATACGCGGCACCCCGCAGCCAGGCGGGGTTGATGTCCACACCCCATCCAGGCGCAGAAGGGATGGTTACGCAGCCGTCTTTCACAGCGTAGGGATCGTCCGTGAACAGGCCGTCCTGCCACGGGTAGTAGTCCGACCCCTCTATGGAGAGCTCCAGATACTTTCCGGCGTTCGGGATGGCGCCCAGCAGGTGCATCGTGCAGAGCGTGACCAACGAGAGGTTGGCGCTGTGCGGCGTGCAGGGCATGCCTGCCGCAGCCGCCATATGCACGACTTTCAGTGTCCTCGATATGCCGCCCATATACATGACATCGGGTTGGACGATGTCGACGGCGCGCATGTCAATCATGCGTTCCCAGGTTGCAAGATCCCAGTCCTGTTCTCCGCCGGTGACGTCCAGATCGAGCGCATCGGTGACGAGCTTGGTTTCTTCGAGCTTCCAGTAGGGACAGGGCTCCTCGTAATGGCTGATGCCTTCCGCCTCGAGCCAGCGCCCGACTTCGACGGCTCGCCGCGGAGAAAAGCCGCTGTTCGCATCAACGAGTTTCGCCACATCGTCACCGAGCGCGCGCGCCACCTGCGGCACGATCGCCTCCGTCCGGCCGGGCCATTCATCGATGTCCCGGCCGCACTCCGCCCCGACGCGCCACTTGAACGCGTCGAAGCCCTTCTGGTCGCGCAGCCGCACGAGCCGCTCGGCTTCCTGCTCGGGAGTAATGTCGCGCCGCATTGACGAGGCGTACGTTCGCAGACGTCGCGGCTGACCACCGAGGAGTTCGACTACGGGCTTGCCTTCGAGCCTGCCGCGCAAGTCCCACAGCGCAGTATCGAGGCCGGCCAGTGCCCGGCAGCGGTAGCTGCCCGGGAACTTGTGCTCGCGCTCCTCGACGCGAACGATGAGCGCGTCGATGTCGAACGCGTCGGCGCCGAGCGCCCAGGGCGCAACCTGGCGGTGGAAGATGGTTGCAGTGATGTCGGCATTGTATGTAGACGTCTGGCCCCAGCCGACGGCACCCGTGTCGGTGGTCAATCGCACGAAGCACACGAATTCGCTGGCAAACGTCTCGAGGCAGGCGATTTTCATCAGGCCGTTCCCACGCGCGGCGCCGGCGAGACTCGCGCGACTTCGAGTCCATGACCCTTCGGGCCGCTCTCGCGCTGCCACAGGAGCAGCACTGAAGTCAGGGCCGCAAGGCTCAGTAGAGCGAAGAACCAGATCATTGTGGCGTAGCCCTCAGGGTTCGCCGCACCCGCACCGGCCTTGTCGGCCAGCCAGCCGGCGATGCGGTTGGAACCCCACAGACCCACGTTCTGCAGCAGCGTGATGACACCGAGTGCAGTTCCCAGGCGGCGCGGCTCGACTATGAGAGTTGTCGCCGGCCAGATGATCGCCGGCACCAGCGAAAAGCTCACGCCCATCAGCACGGTGGAGGCCCACGGGGTCAGATTCGTGAGACTCAGGACGACGAAAGTGATCGGCAGCAGCAGCGTCCCGACGGTCAGCATCATGGCACGGCGTCCAAAGCGGTCCGCGAGCAGGCCGAACAGTGGTGTTGCGAACACTGCCGCCGCAAACACGCCGGAATTCACATTGCCTGCCTGCTGCAGCGTGAGGCCCTTGACGTGCTGCAGGTACTCGATCGCATACGTCTGACGGAACGGAAAGAAGACCGCCGCGTACAGGACGTGCAGGCCGAGGATGTACCAATACGACAGGTCGAATGTCCAGATCCCCCGCCAGTTGATCTGCCCGGATTCGACGGGGCGCGTGGACATCGGCGGGGCGTGCGCCGCATCAACCAGGCGAAAGATGACGGCGGCAACGAGGCCGGCAGCGGTGATTGCCGCGCCCAGCCATAAGGGCGGCTGCCAGCCCGCGTCGTACAGGGATCGCGCCCAGGACGGTGAGGTGTCGAGCGAGAACGATCCAACCCGGGCAAGACAGAGGAATATCGCCGTTGCGAGTGCGATTATCGCACCCTCGCTGACCCCGAACACGAGGCGGCCGGTCCACATGAGTTCATAAGGTGTCCCGATCGCCGTCAGTACGGCGCCCACGAAACCGATAACGGCGGCCCACAGGGTGACGCGCGCTGGACCGTAGCGATCGATGAGCAGTCCATTGAATACCGCGAGCAGAATGTTGGGCAGGCTGATGACGGCGGTGAGGTCGCCGATCTGAGACTGCGTGAAACCGCGCTGGCGGCCGAGCAGATCCGCGATCGGGCCGATCGCATCGGACTCGTAGTAACTGCAAAAGATGGCGATCGCCGCCAGCCCCAGCATCCCCCAGCGCAGCGGCGAGGTGGCGTGGTTATCGCCGGCAACCGTGCTGGCGGCGGTACCGCTCACCAGGCGGCCGCAGCTGCCAGCCGGGACGGCATCGATCGGTTCCGCAGCTCGCCAAGCCGCCCGGTCGTGTGCGTCATGGGGTAATTCCCGAAGCGGGAGCCGGCTCGCCGGACAGGAAAAGAAGCGAACAGTTTGCTCGTTCGAGTACTTTGGCCGGCACGCGCATCACTGTCGGTGCGAATCTCGCCCTTGACTGCGATTCCGTAGTGTTCGCCAATTTCCACGATCTCACGAATGATGGCGTCGGCGTTATTATGGGGAGCCAGCGCGAGCCCGAGCCGCTGACGCCATCGAACCGCCAGCGGGGCCGGGCTCGCAACGTGTAACGCCGTAACAGAGCCGCGCGACGCTTGTGCCAGCGCCACGGCCAGCTCGGCTCCGTGACGGGACACGCGCGTGCCGGTTACTGCCACGAGAGTATTCAGTGGCCCATCCTTCAACTCGGGGCGGTGCGGGCCGCGCGCCACCACGATCGCAAACGCGCCCGCAAAACCCACAGCGCTGCGCGTGATCTGCGCGTCAAGGGATGCACCCTCGGCAGCGGGCTCCCGGCCGATCACAAGAAGGCCGTAACCCTTCTTCGCTTCCGCGAAGATTGCCGCCTCGGAGTCTTGCTTGCTATCGGAGCGGGTCATGATGTTGGCCTTGTCTCCCTTGGTGGGGGCTGCTTCATCGCCTGCCTGCACACCGGCCTTTAGCGCCGCGGTGGAACGTTTGACGTGACGCTCGCCGGCTTCGGGGGCGTTGGCCGGAGTGTCGTCCAGGTGCAGAACGGTCGTTGGGATACGCCGTACGCCGGCGAGCAGTCCTACGAGCCGCGAGGCAAATCGCCCGCTGGGGGATGAATCGACCGCGACCAGCAATCGTTCGATATGCGCGAGGAATCCCTGGGCCTCGAATTCTTCCCGTTCGAGGCGAGCCTTTTCCTCGGGAGCCATGGGCAAGCGCTTTAACGCCCACCGCAACATGGGCGGCATCGCCATCGTCGTTACGACCGCCATGGCGACGATCGCAGTGAAAAGACGCTGGGTCAAAGCGCCCATGGACAAACCTATCGACGCCACAATCACCTCGGTAGAACCGCGCGCATTCATGCCGCAACCCACGGCGAAGGATTCGGCGTAGCTCAAGCCACCGATGCGACCTCCGAGGAAGGCTCCAGAAAACTTGCCGATGCTGGCCAGAAGAATGAGGCCGCCGGTAAGCAGTAGCAGGTCCGGCTTTGCAAGCGCGCGCATGTCCGTGGTCAAGCCCGCCAGCGCGAAAAACACGGGCATGAACAATGCAACGATCAGCCCACGCAACTGTGAATCGATGTGCTTGGTCAAAATGGGTGACTGACCGATGAGCACCCCGGCGATGAACGCTCCGAGCACCAGATGCACGCCGATCGCATTGGTCAGTAGAGCCAAAAGTCCGCAAATCACCAGAATCGTCGTAATGGTCGCCATCTCACTGCTGAGACTGTCGTTCGACCAACGGATGAGTTGGAAGACGAGTCGTCGGCCGATGGTGAAGCTTAAGACGAGAAAAAGCGCGGTACCCACAACGCTGCGGCCCACAGTCGGAAAATCAACTTGTCCGTGCAAGCCCAGGCCAAAAATGACGGACATTATGATCCAGCCGACGGTGTCGTCGAGGATCGCCGCCGCGACGATAATCTGACCAACGGCGCGGCGGAGAAATCCCAGATCGCGGACCACCAGCGCGACGATTTTCACGGAGGAGATCGACAGCGCGACACCGAGGAACAACGCCGTTATGAGACGCTTTGCCGCACTCGGAAGTATCGAATCCGGCAACAGCATTCCAAGTGCGACGCCGCAGATGAAGGGTACTAGGATGCCGGTGAGAGAGATGCTGATCACCGGGCGTTTGACATCCCGGAACACGGATAGATCAGTCTCCATCCCCGTCATGAGCAACAGCAGGAGAATGCCAAGTTGCGCCACGGCATCCAGCATGGCTTTCTGTTCCGCGCTGTCCGGGAACAGGTTGTGGTACAGACCCGGTGCAATGATGCCCAGAACCGACGGTCCCACTACAATTCCCGCGATGAGTTGCCCAATCACGGGCGGTTGTCCGATGCGCTGCATCGACTCGCCCGCGATCCGCCCCGCGATGAGCAGCACGACGATCTGGGCGATGTAGACTACGACCGAGGCGCCATGAGCCATGCGCAGAATCTATCACTGGCTGTACCTGGGATCGAAATGGGATTGTGGCTACGCCTTTCCCCGTTCAACCCAGAAGCCCCTGCTCGCGAAACCACCGTACGGCGTCCGCGAACGCCTGCGGCGGCGCGCGCCAGCGATAACCCAGCTCACGAACGGCCTTTTCGCTCGAAAAGAACATGTGCTTGCGCGCCATGAGCACGCCTTCCACCGTAATGCGAGTGGTCCGGCCGGTAACTCTGGCGAAAGCCTCGGATGCGTAGGCGAGAGGCAGCACGACCGAGTGCGGTACCCGAATGCGGGGCGGCCGCCGCCCGCTCAGTCGCGCGATCTCCCCAAGGATCTCGCGCAGTGTCATGTCTTCCCCGCCAAGAATGTAGCGCTCGCCGACCCGCCCGCGATCAAACGCGAGCAGGTGGCCCGCAGCGACGTCGTCTACATGCACGACGTTGAGCCCGGTATCGACGTATGCAGGCATCCGACCGGAAGCGGCGTCGAGGACGATCCGGCCCGTCGGCGTGGGCTTCACATCGCCGGGCCCGATCGGTGTCGAGGGATTCACGATGATGACTGGAACGCCCGTCTGCGCCGCATCGCGTACCAGCTGTTCTGCCAGGTACTTCGAGCGCTTGTAGTGGCCGACCATGTCCGCGAGCGCGGCCGGTGTTGCCTCGTTGCCTGGCGAGGCGTCGGCGGGTAAGCCGATTGTGGCGACACTGCTCGTATAGACGACGCGTGCAACTCCCGCCCGGCGGGCGGCGCTGAGGATATTGCGCGTCCCTTCCACATTGGTTTGATAAAGCCGGGCCGGCTCGAGCGCTCCAAGCCGGTAGTCCGCAGCGACATGGAAGAGCGCTTCGCAATCGGCAACGGCGCCATCGAGCGATGCGACATCCGTGAGGTCCCCCACGACGACGTCGACCGCAAGCCCCTGCAGATTGCGGCGGTCGGAACCATGGCGGACCAGCACTCGGATTTGCCAGCCCGCTGCCGCGAGGGCTCGGGCGACTGCCGAGCCGACAAAGCCCGTCGCGCCTGTGACCAGTGCCTTCATGTTTGGCGGGCGTCTGAGGCGATCGGCACCGTTTGCGGACCCAGCAAACCTGCGTGCGCGATGATCTCGAAGGAGCGGCTGGCGGCTCGATATCCCCTCGCCAGCCGGATGAGCGCAGCAAGGTCACCGGGTGACAGCGCGAGTGCGCCGATCAGGCGCCAGATCCTCAGATACCCGCCCACGCTGGCGGTTATCACCGCCCGAGGCAACACATCGGCAGCGCTGTCCACGATCACACGCACGGCAATGAACGGCATGCCATGGCTCCTGGCCACCTCGGCAACCGCCAGACTCTCCATGTCCACCGCCGCCGCCCCGGTCCTGCAGAAGGCCATGGCCTTGTCAGCGACGGAGCCGATGGCTTGTGGACTCGTCAGCAACTTGCCGCCGGCCACCGGCCGATGGGCCGCAATCGCAGCGCCCACCCGCTCTCGCCAGTCGCGCGCCGTCGGCAAAGCCGTGCCATCGAGCGAGATAACCTCGCCAGGCAGGAATATGGTGCCGGATGTGAGTGTCGGATCGAGTCCTCCGGCCATGCCCCAACTGGCGAGGGACGTTGCGCCGGCTTGGATGAGCGCCCGGGCACCGAGCGCCGCGGCGGCGCAGCCGATCCCGCTGACTACCAGCAGCGTTCCGTCGGCGAGCGATGCGGGCGGCCGCCGCCGCTTCATCCTGCGGCCAGAATGGGCCGCCGGCTCGAGATGGGTCGTGGGGTCAACAGGGGTTGCGGGGCCAAGATGGCGCACCTCGGCCGCGAGTGCGGCGACGATGCCGACTCCGTTCAATGCAGGTTTCCGCGCCCCAACCGACTGCGATAAGCCGCGAGGGCCCAAAGCGGAAAGTACGCGCAATAGCCGTGGTACCGCAGGTAGAAAACCCGCGGGAATCCGGGTGCGGTGAAACCAGGATCCGACCACAGCCCCTGCGCCTGCTGCGTTCGCAAGAGGTATTCGACGCCGCGGCGCACGACGTCAGACTCCGCCTCGCCGGCTGCAATGAGCGCCAGCACCGCCCAGGCGCTCTGATGGGGCGTGCTCGCCGTTCGTGCGCTTGCGCGGCGCTGGGGCGTGTAGCTGTCGTTGCTCTCGCCCCAGCCGCCATCCGCATTTTGGCAGACGGTAAGCCAACCCACCGCGCGCCGCACTGCGGGGTCATCGGAGCTGACGCCCGCCTGCGCAAAGGCCGTCAGCACCGACCAGGTACCGTAAATGTAGTTTGTGCCCCACCGGCCGAACCACGAGCCGTCCGCTTCCTGCTCTGCGCGTAGATACGAGATCGCCCGAGCGAGCGCCCGTTTGTCCTGATGACGCCCGACCCGCGCCAGCACGGTGACCACGCGGGCAGTGACATCGCTCGTCGGCGGATCGAGGAGGGCGCCATGATCCGCGAATGGAATCTCGTTGAGGTAGTACGCCGTGTTGTCGACGTCGAACGAGGCAAACCCGCCGTTGCCGCTTTGCATGCCGGTGAGCCAATCCAGAGCACGGTTCACACTATGTGCGTAGCGCTCGGAATCATCGGCCTGGTGCATGGCCCAGGCGACGACAGCCGTGTCGTCAAGGTCCGGGTAGTAACCGTTCGAGAACTGGAAAGCCCAACCGCCGCCCGCAAGACCGGGGCGGCGCGCGCGCCAGTCTCCGTCGCTCTCGAGCAACTGCAGCGGCTCGAGCCATTCGAGCGCACGGGTGGACGCGGCGAGCGCCGAGGCGCCGCCCGTCTCCTGCATCGCGAGGCAGGCCAGGGCGGAATCCCAGACAGGTGAAACGCATGGCTGGCAGTAGGCTTCCGACCCATTCACGACCACAAGCCGCCGCAACGCGCGCTTCGCGGCCAGACGCCGCAGATCGTCACTGGCGTATCCCAACACCGCCAGCGCTTCGAGCGCATTGACCATGGCCGGAAAGATGGCGCCGAGCCCGTGCTCGCCGTTCAATCGCTCGATCATCCAGGCTTCCGCGCGTCGCGTGGCGCGCTCGCGCAGGGCTGCGGGAATCGCCGGATCGAGCATACGGCCGAAGCGATCGAGCCCGCGGAATACTCTGGCCAGGAAGCCAGGCCGTACGCCAGGGCGCCAAAAATAGTGGCGCTCCTTTTCGGGTGGCGTCGTAAACAACTCGCGGATGTGGACGTTGCGCGGATTGCGGGCCACGGGCTTGCGCGTGCACAGAATGAAAAGCGGCACCATCACCGTCCGCGACCAGTAGGACACTTTGTCGAGATGGAAGGGAAACCACCGCGGCAAGAGCATGATTTCGACCGGGATATAGGGCACGCCGCGCCAGGGGATCTGCGCAAACAACGCAAGCGTGATGCGCGTGAACACGTTGGCTCGAGCTGCGCCACCGCGCTCTAGAATTGCCGCACGCGCCCGCCTCATGTGCGGCGCCTCCGGGCTGTCGCCCGCGAGCTTCAGGGCATAGTAGACTTTGACGCTGCAGCTCATGTCGAAGTCGCCGCCATGGTACAGAGGCCAGCCGCCATGCTCCGCCTGACGAGCTCGAAGATGAGCGGCCATCTTCGCTTCCAGAGGCTGATCGATCTCCGCCAGGAAGTGCATCATCAGCAGGTACTCGGCGGGAATCGTGCAGTCTGCCTCGAGCTCGAACAGCCAATAGCCCGCCGCGCTCTGCCTGCGCACGAGCTCTTCACGCGCGACGGCGATCGCGCGATCCAGGGCCAAAGGCTCCACGAGCTTGTGAAACACGGGCGACGACATGTCAGAGCGCGCGGCGCTCGCTGCGGTCGCGGACGAATCGAGCGGGGGCGAATCGCGATTCACTTTCCGGAGATCCGACCCGATCGGGGCTCGGCACTTTCCAAATGGTCCCGCAAGGGCCGCTGGCCGTGTTCCACCGTCGGCTCCGATGCCTGGGACGCTGTCGTCGCCAGCTGATAACGCCGACGCACAGTCGAGAGCGCCGCAAGCGGCAGACCGCTGGCCGCCTGTTCGAAGAGACGCTCGAGCATCCAGTCATTGCGCACTGCAACGCTCGTGAGGATTCGCGTTGCGAGTACCGCTTGGTGTGACACCTTCACTTGCTCGCCGGCGATGAATCGCGGATTGCGCTGGATCTTGCGCAGGGTGAGCAGCGCGAGACCAACGGCCCATAGGCAGAAGCGCCGTATGCCGGCTTCTTCCCCTGGGATCAGCAATGTGTAGGCCAGGGCGTTGCGCAGGTGAGCGTGGGCCACGCTGATCAATTCCCGCACGCCGGCATGGAACCGCGCGTCGTAGTGCTCCGGCGATAGCCGTGCGAGGTCGACGCCATGGCGGATAAAGACCTCCTGCGGCAGCCAGCAGGCTCCGCGACTGCGGTCCTCCCAGAAATCCTTGAGGATATTGGTCATCTGCAGCCCCTGCGCGAAGGACGGGGCGAGGTCGCGCAGCGCGGCGTGCTGCCGCATGATTGCCGGCGAGTATCCGCTAAACAGCTCGGTGAGCATTTCACCCACCACGCCCGCAACGTAGTAGCAGTAGCTATCCATGTCGCTCGAGCGCGCCAGGCCGCGCACGCTGGCGGCGTGCTGGAAGTGATGCATGCCGTAGCACATCACTTC